>Ga0206814_10098_pt1 | contig 23959 bp, 21 predicted proteins | sample Alteio_BWOrgCont_90_FD_152850 | JGI IMG/M metagenome (GOLD analysis project Ga0206814, IMG submission 152850) | Enriched cells from forest soil in Barre Woods Harvard Forest LTER site, Petersham, Massachusetts, United States -... | ecosystem: Environmental > Terrestrial > Soil > Temperate forest >...
GTGGTTTCAGTAACGGGCACGGTCAAGTCGAACGTCGACATCGGGGAGATCATGAAAGGGAACCCGGTGCCGGAGCTGGAAGCGATCGGGGCTACCGACATGATCATCACAGGCAGTACCGATGTATCGGGCGAAGCAATCGTGGACAAGGCGACGGGACAAACCCTAACCATGACGATTAAGTTGAATACCAAGGAAGAGGCAACCTCATCGGCGCTTGGCGATACGAAAATTCCCTTGACGGGCGTTTCTACGATCAAATACACGCTCGATAAATAATTGATTCCGAAGGGATTGTTTCTGTAAAAGCCCAGTGTTGCGGCTCCGTGCCGCTTCGCTGGGCATCAAGCCGCGAAAGTCCGCAGTCCCCGGCCGAAGCGTCTTACCCACATTTTTGAGGCATATAATCCAGGCACAAACTCGGAGATTCGTTCCCTCTCCCTTCTCGCAGAGGGAGAGGGAACGTGTTCGATTTGCCACTGCCGTACCTCAAACTCCACTGACCTCAGAAGTGTGGGTAAGGGCAAGCCGCTGGGGCATCCGCGAAGCGGATATGCAGCATCGTGGAGGTGATTAAACGGTATTAGCTTTTGCCCTGTCGAGCTCTTCCCGGGTTTCTACCAGCGCGAGCTTTCCGTCTCGTATGTGAAAAATCCGATCGGATACGTCGAGCATCTTGTGATCGTGGGTCGCCGAAATAATCGTCACACCCCGTTCGACGTTCAAGCTTCGAAGGAGATCGATAATCTCCTGGCCGGTTTTTAGATCGAGGTTTCCCGTCGGCTCGTCGGCGAGAATGATCGAAGGGTTATTCGCCAAGGACCGCGCGATGGCGACCCTCTGTTGCTGACCTCCGGATAGCTCGCTGGGGCGATGATGCAGCCGATGTTCGAGGCCAACCAATGCCAGCAATTTGATGCCGCGCTCGTCGGCTTCCTCGGGCGTTAGTCCCGCAAAGAGCATCGGCAGCGTAACGTTTTCAAGCGCGGTACGCACGGAAATCAGGTTGAAAGTCTGGAAGATATATCCGATCGTATGGCAACGCAAGAACGCCAATTCCTTCGGCGTGAGCTGCGCAATGTCGACGGAGTTTACGAAAACCGATCCTTCGTTTGGCTTGTCCAGTCCTCCGATCATGTTGAACAGCGTGGATTTTCCCGAACCCGACGGGCCCATGATCGAAAGGTATTCGCTTGCGAAGATCTCGCACGTCACGCCGTTCAAGGCAAATACCGCGGCCTCGCCTTCGCCGTACTGCTTGACGACGTCAACCGTTCGAACGACGACTTCGCGAGTACCGTCCGAGCTCAAATGTCCACCCTCAGTGCCGCCGCCGCAGGCATTTTCGACGCTTGGACCGCGGGTGCGACTGCCGCAATAACCGTCATCACCATACCCACGACCGTTCCGATTGCAACCACTCCTGCGATAGTGCCAAACCCAGGTGCGCCGGTGGTAGCTGCCAGAACAATCCACATCAGCACCGTTCCGACGAGCGCACCGCCAAAGGATCCGATCGCGCCAAGCAACAGCGCCTCCAAGAAAAACACCTTCACGATAAAACTATCCGATGCTCCCAGGCATTTGATCGTTCCGATCTCCCGGTATCGCTCGGTGACGGACATCAGCATCGAATTGGTGACGCCTACCAAGCACATCACGAGCGAAGTGCCAGTCAGCCAGTGCATTTGTGAGTCGGACTGCATTCCGGCCTTTTGAGGAGAAAAGCTCAAAACCTGCATGCTGCTAAAGAAAGCGATTCCAAGCGCAACTCCGAGCGATGTGATGAGCATTCTCAGAAAACGAACACGGATGCTTGCCTTCGCTTGGTTCCACGCGACCCACATCGGCGGATCGACATTCTTGAACTCGGTCTGCATCAGCTTTTCTTTCCCGGGGCCAGGCTAATCAGTTTTCTCTGGCTTAGCATCTGCAGAAACGCCAGTAGAGCCGCGTCTGCTTCAATTCGATTCATCTTGAATTCTTCTCTCAGGCGCTTGGAGATTCCTTCAAACGTATGGCGTCCGTCGCACAGGTTCCAAACAAAGGCGCCAACCGGCTCGAGTTCGAACTTCTTGTGATCGGGGGCTTTCATCCATCTTGCCAGGAAGCCGGCCAGTCCATTGCCTTGTTGAGCCAACGGCGCCATGAGCATCACGGTCCCATCGTCGGCGAGGTCCTGCAGCACGTCCGGATTGCGGAGCGGCTTTGCGCGTTTCAAAGCATCCGGTTCGGAAGGACCAGATCGGTCGAAAAACTGCCTTGCTACTCGAACCAATCCCATGAAGGCCTCCAGGATGGGTCGCGGGTTGTTACTTTGACCGTGGCGATTTGGTTCCGGTCGGGTTGAACGATGGCCAGCGCTACAACCGGCGGCCTAAGCGCAGACCCTGCTTGCCGAAACTGAACGGATGCTCCCGAAATTTCCGACTCCGATTTCGGCATTTGAAGCATGGATCGCGCCCAAGGCTCTAGACCGTGCTTCGCCACTAGCTGTTCGGCAAAAGCCCATCGCTGAGCCTCGATATGCGCTTTCTTTGAACTCAAGAATAGCTGGGTTCGGCCTGACTCAAGCACCTTTTTGTCGACGTCGAGGCCCTTGGGCAGCTTGAGCTTTAGCCCATAGAGAGCCCATCTTTCTTCAGGAGTGTCGGCACAGAAGCTGTCGACGAGATTCCGAAAGGTTGGAAGCAGCGAGTCTGCTTTCAGCGAAACCGCCTCGAGAAAGAACACCCGTCCGCTCTCGGCGGATTGGAAAATCATTCCCCTGCCATGTTGGCTGGAGGTATAGCGGTATGCGATCTTGCCGTCTGAATCGTCGATGTGGCTGCGGAATGCAGTTTTTGCACTCTTTGCATCTTGCTCAAGCCGGCTCAAGTAGGCCGCCAGAACAGAAGAGAGATCAACATCGCGTTTGGATGTCTTCCATCGGACCTGTAGCGAGTGTCGACCCGGTGAAGCGATGCGTACGTAACCTTCCTGACGGGCTCCTGAGAGAGTTACAGGAGCCCAATCGTCGGGATGCTCGAGGGCAAAGCCGTACCAAGCGAAGGTCAACGCAGTTGGTTTAGCTGGGTGAACCGGACTGTGGCGTGCCTGCCGCTACCGTGTGTTCCGCCGGAGCCTGAACTTGTGGAGTTACCGGCGCAGACGCTGTGGGAGGAGGCGTCTCCTCGTTGATGCTGGAGGTGAGTTGCCTCTTTCCCTCGTCGAGACCCTTCTGAAGTTCACCGACGCCCTTGCCGACGCCTCGGAGAAGTTCGGGGATTTTTTTGCCGCCAAACAGAACCAGGACGATCACCAAGATGATCATCAGGTCTTGGCCGCCAATCATAGCAACAGCGTTTACCATAGTTTGTAATTCCTCTCCCTACGTCGGGAGCATCGTTAGTATACGCTCCGTTCCGACTCGTCGTCTCCCACGAGGTTCAGAACCAGCTAATTCGTGTTAACGCTGACGCCGCTTCCGCCTTCGGGAGTATTGAGAGGCACTCGGCGGCCGGTTTGATCGGTCATTACCGACGTGCCGCTCACAGGGGTTTCGATCCAACCTCTTCGAATACCGCCGAACATCTTTGGACTCGTCGAGAAGGGTCTAGGCTTGTACTCCTCAGTAAGGTTTTTGGCAGGGTGCTCCGTTTCAAAAAGCATGGCGGTGGATACTTGATCGCCGATATCGGACAGCTTCTTTCCGGACAGTACCTTGTTAAATGCCATTCCGGTCATGATTCCAGTGGAGTCTTTGCAACCCCAGTCGCCATCGGGAGACATCTCCTGGAATTGGCTGCCCTTAAGCTTTGGCGTCATCGACTGGCGATAGTCTTCGCGAACATCGTCCTGCCAAGTTGCAGCGTTGGGCAGCTTTCCGCCATGCTCGTTGGCATATTTGAGCACGGCCTTCTGAGCATCCTTGAAGTTGTACATGCAGCCGGCAAAACCCTTAACTTGGTTGAAGCCCCAGAATCCGAGACCGCCGATAACACCGATCGGCAACACACAACAGAGGACGACGCCCCCGACGATGATCCAGACCCAAGGGGTCGGCTTCTTTTGGCGAGGCATATAGGCTGGAGGAGGCGTTTCCATGTTTGGCAGTGTACAGCAAGATGCAGTTGGGTTGAGATTCAAACTCGAGACGTTTATCGGCAAGCAGAATCGCGCATCATTTGTTTGGATTTATCGAAAACTTGATACGATCCGACGGACAAAGGGTTTCACAAGAGCGCAGGGAGCGCGGACGCACCGTCCGCATCTGGTTCTGCGGACGCCCCGTCCGCTGCGTTTTCAGAGCTTCACTTGGCTGTTTGTAATCTAACATGAACCGAGCAAATATCAACGCTAAGGTGAGATCCTTGCTCGCCGCAGAAGAGCAGCGCAAGCCCGGCTTTCAAGCCCATGCCGAGCGCGTGTCGGTCTACGCAGTTGCCACCGGCGAGCGGCTTGGCCTCGATCCTGCGCATCTCATCAAGCTTCGCTTGGGCGCCGAGTTAGGTGGTTTAGCCGGTGCAGATCCTGACTTGATCGAGTTAACAGCTGACGATAAACGATCGCAAGAGATCATTCGGCTGTGTCGAGACTTCGACCGCTTTCGATCTGGTGTTGGAGGCGACACCGCGGCCGACGATACCAAATCGGCTGAGTGGCTCGATCTCGAGGCTCGAATAGAATTCGAGCCCGAGATAGTGGACGCTCTTCTAGCAGTCCAGGTGGTCATCCAGCCAGTCGGCACGTAGGCATCCGGCTAATCTCGATTGATGCTGCCAACGCCGGATGTGTGCGCGGTGACTTTGGATGGACGGCCGCCATAGGTGATCGACGAAGCGCCAGTGGCTTCGCCGACGAGCGCATTGGTGACCCGTAGCGTCGCATGGGCGGCCCCGCTGGTTTGTACCTCGGCGGTATCAGAGGTCAACTGCCCCTTGATATTGCATGAGCCGCTGGCCTCGATCTTGCTGGAACCAACCGAACCGTCGATCATGCACTCGGCGGCTCCGGATGCCTGGATATCCATGTGTTGTGCGCGAAGAGAACTGACAGTCGTCTTCGCCGCGCCGGAAGCGTCGAGCCGGAACGTGTCGACGGCCGCAGAAAACTTCAACGATGCCGCACCGCTTGCGCTGGCGTCGAACGAGCCATCGCTAATTTTGCCGTTGATCACCATCTTGCCGGCCCCGGAGATCGAGGCGGCTCGCAGACGTCGAGTCACGATGTGCGCCTTGATTTTGGCGTTATCGCTCAAGTTGAAATTGCGGTTGGAGGCCAGGTTCAACGTACCGCCCGAAATGTCTGACGTCAGGTAGGGCAGAAGATCCTTAGGCGCCTCGATCACAACAGAGGGCGTCGATCCGAAGCGGATGTCGACCTCATAAATGCCGCCTGCTTGAACTCGATCGAAGTCACCCACCGAACGCGTTTGTTTGGCCTGAGGTCCGACTGCCCGAAACGTGTTTTGACCGATCCTGGCGATCTCGGTGAATCCCCGCTGGACAAGCGTAAAGCCCAGGGCCACAAAGGTGGCAAAACCAAGGATCACGACAAACTGCAGTTTCTTAAGGTTCGAGTTGCCCATGGATAAACGCTACCGAATTGCGCGACGAAAAGTTGCGTTTCCGTAAAAAACGTCGAAGGTATCCTTCCTGAACCATGACGATGCAGGAGATGATTTTCCGCTTGAATGACTATTGGGCGGGACAGGGTTGCGCGATCCTGCAGCCATACGATGTCGAGGTCGGCGCCGGGACCATGCATCCGGCGACCACCTTGCGCGTTCTTGGACCGGATTCTTGGAATGTTGCCTACATTCAGCCATCCAGGCGGCCCACCGATGGCCGCTATACCCGTAACCCCCAGCGCAGTCAGCGTTACTACCAGTACCAAGTGATCATGAAGCCGTCGCCTGAGAACATCGTGGACCTTTACATGGGTTCGTTAGATGCTCTTGGATTCGATACGGCCAAGAACGACGTTCGGTTGGTTGAGGACGACTGGGAGTCGCAAGCGGCAGGCGCGAGCGGCGTCGGCTGGGAAGTCTGGGTTAACGGCGCGGAGATCAGCCAGTTCACCTTTTTTCAGCAAATGGGAGGCATCGAGTGCAACCCGGTGTGCGCCGAGATCACCTACGGCCCCGAGCGGCTGTGCCTGATTCTGGATGGAAAGACCTCTTTCTGGGACGGCTTGAACTGGAATGACACGCTCACCTATCGCAAAGCCGAGTTCGAGTTGGAGATGCAGAACTGCGTCTATAACTTCGAGGTCGCGTCCACCGAGATGCTGTTCCAGCTTTTCGAAATGTACGAAGCCGAGTCCAAGCGAGTGATAGAGATGCCCGTTTATTGGGATACCGTGCAGGACGTCATGACCGTAACCCCCCAAGAAGGAGATCCCCCCGCATCGTACGAAGGCTCGATGGCCCTGGTGTATCCGGCGTTGGACCTGGCGCTAAAGTGCTCTCACGTTTTCAACCTGCTGGACGCCCGCAGGGCCGTCGGCGTCACCCAACGCGCCGCCTACATCAACCGCATCCGCGCCAGAGTAAGAGCCTGCTGCCTGAAATACATAGAGCAATTCGCCGTCCCGGCTACGAAGTAGATTGGAGCGCGGCATCGGCATTCCCGACCCCGGAGCGGGTCCCATACCATAGCCAGGGTGTCGCTTCCGAGCGACCCCTGGATTGCGCGTCAGCGGCATTCCAACCCCGGAGCGGGTTGAATATCCCAACGGTCGGGGAAATCGACTTCTTGCGTCGTCAACCGTTGGAAGGGCCAACCAAACGTTGGCGTATGCGATCCCTCCGGGATCGGGGATGTTGCCATTGCGTACCAGGGGTCGCAAGGAACGACACCCTGGCTATTTTATTTGATCCCTCCGGGATCGGGGACGCTCTGGCAAAAACTGGGCGGCATTAGGCGGGTCGTCCGCGCTCCTTTAGCGCAGTTCCAAACGCCAGACGAACCGCAGGCCGGACCACTTCTCGTCGATGGCGCATACTTTGTTGTCGACGAGACCCATCGGGAGGATGACATCGCGCAAGCGATCTTCGGTGATGTCGGTCGGGGCTTTGGAGGCCTTCTTTGGCCAGCCTATCCAGAGGCCGCCGTTCTTGCGCAAAGTCGGGATTGCCAATTCCAAAAGGGCTACCAGATCCTTCTCCCAGGCGGCAAACAGCACGATAACATCGGCTAAAGAAGTGCTGTCCGCGAGAACAAAACCGGTGTCTGCTGGCTCCAACGATTCGAGAAACCCGTCCGGCGCGTCGAACAGGCGGACGACCGAGCCCGGCTTGATGCCCAGTTTCTTCGGCAAGGGTGTGCCCGAATAGCCCGCCAACATGTGCAGGAATATACCGTTCCGTTTTGGCAAGGGTGAGGATAAGATGATCCCATGTCCCGATATGCACGGATCCTGATGGCGCTGGTAGTGATCGCAACGACTTTGGGCGGTTGCAAAAAGGAAGAACCGGCATCGCCGCCGCTTGCGGTTCACACGGAATCCTTGTCCTCGGTCAAGCAAAATTGGACCGAAGTCGGCGTCGTCGGGATTTCGATCTCATTTCCTCCGTCGATCAAGGCTTCCGACATGACTCAGGCTCAGGCATCAAGGATCTTTGATAGAGCCAAGCAACGTCATCCAAACGATGCAAACGTGTTTCAGAAACTTAAAGCCGACCCGGCGAAGGGTGGGTTCAAGTTGATGGCAAAGAGCCTGACGCCGGGGCCGACGGGATTTACCGACAATATGAGTCTGATTGTCATACCGACGAAGGCGGCAACCATCGATGCGATTCTCAAGTCTCACCAGAAGGTCTTAGCCCGAATGTCCGTCCCCGGCAGCGTGATGGCCCATAAGATCAAGCTTCCCGCAGGAGACGCGGCCTATATTGAATCCGACCACAGTCATCCCGGCTCGGAGAATCGAGCCATTTCGACGTACTTGATGGCTCATGATGGGCAAGAGTTCCTCTTCACGTTCGCAAGCGGCCAGCCGGACAAGGCCGAATGGCGCAAGACGGCGGCTGACGTGATGAAGACAGTGAAGTTTGCGGCCAAGCCTTAGAAGGACTCAGGGGGTCGCGGCAGGTATCGTCGAGTCATCCGCTTATGCTGACGACACTGCTTATTGCTTCCATGACACTTTCAAAACTTTCCTCCGTAAATCCGCCTGCGCCGCTGTTGCCGGTTCCTACCGAGCGCCAAATTGCCTGGCAGCACCTGGAGCGATACGCATTTGTCCACTTCGGACCAAACACCTTCACCGACCGCGAGTGGGGGGAAGGGAAGGAGGATCCGAACGTATTCAACCCGACGGATTTGGATTGCCGGCAGTGGGTTCGGGCCCTGAAGCAGGCAGGAATGACGCAGGTCATCATCACTGCGAAACACCACGACGGCTTCTGCCTTTGGCCGAGCAAGTACTCCACCCACACCGTCGCGCAGAGCAAATGGAAGAACGGCAAGGGCGACGTGCTCAGAGAGCTATCCGACGCGTGCAAGGCAGAAGGCCTCAAGATGGGCGTTTATCTCTCGCCATGGGATCGCAACCATCCGTCGTATGGCACACCCGAATACAACAAGGTATTCGCACACATGCTGACCGAGGTGTTGTCCAACTATGGCCCGATTTACGAAGTGTGGTTCGATGGCGCCAACGGTGAAGGGCCGAATGGAAAGAAGCAGGTTTACGATTGGAATCTGTTCCATGAAACGGTTCGCCGCCTCCAGCCGAAAGCGGTGATGTTTAGCGATGCCGGTCCGGATATCCGCTGGGTTGGCAACGAGGATGGCCATGCCGCGCCTACCAACTGGTCCACGATGACCAAAGAAAAATACTATCCGGGTATGCCGGGCATACCCATCTTAACCGAAGGCGATCCTACCGGGACGTCTTGGGTGCCGGCCGAGTGCGACGTTTCCATCCGCCCGGGCTGGTTCTACCACCCCGAGCAGGACACCAAGGTTAAGAGTCCTGCCGACCTTGTCGATCTCTACTACAAGTCGGTCGGTCAAAACGCCAGTTTCTTGCTGAACGTCCCTCCTGACCGTCAGGGGCATATTCACGACACCGACATCGAATCGCTGCAAGGTATGAATCGCATTCTGACCTCAACCTTTAAGACGGATCTCGCGAGAGGCGCCAAAGCCACGTCCGATCAAGTCAGAGGGCCCGGATTCGATGCCGCAAACGTCGTCGACGGCAACTGGAACAGCTACTGGGCCGCTCCCGACGGCGTGACGCAGGCATCCCTGAAACTCGATCTCGGCAAATCGAGGGTTTTTGATCGCGTGGTGTTGCAGGAGTACATTCCTCTGGGTCAGCGCATCGAGTCGTTCACGGTCGAAGCAAAGGAGGCCGACGGTTGGCACAAGCTCGCGGATGGCACAACAGTCGGATACAAGCGAATCCTTTGCGTTCCTGCGACTCAAGCTAGCGAACTGCGAGTAACGATTCATTCGGCCAAGGCATGCCCCACGCTTTCGACGGTCGGCCTTTTTGCCTCACCCGATGCCCACGACGACGTCAAGCGCGATAGTGCCGAACAGCACAACCAGCGAATGGAATGGTTCCGCGATGCGCGGTTCGGCATGTTCATTCACTGGGGCCTGTACTCGGTTCCCGCCGGAGTTTGGAAAGGCTCTGACGTGCCCGGCGCTGCCGAGTGGCTGCAATTCACGGCCAAGGTGAAGCCGGAAGACTACGAGCCCCTTCAGCAACAGTTCAACCCGGTTAATTTCGATGCCAAGAAGTGGGTGAGCATCGCGAAGAACGCCGGGATGAAGTACATCGTGATCACTTCCAAGCACCACGAAGGGTTCGGGATGTGGCCGAGCAAACTGGGGACCTGGAACATCGGGCACACGCAGTTTCAACGCGACCCGCTGAAGGAACTGGCCCAAGCCTGCAAAGAGGCCGGCATCCGGCTTTGCTTCTACCACTCGATCATGGACTGGCATGAGCCGGACTACCTGCCTCGGCGCACATGGGATACCCGCGATGCGAGTCATGCCGACATGGATGCTTACGTGAAGTACATGAAGGCACAACTGAAGGAGCTGCTTACCGGCTACGGGCCGATCGGGCTCCTGTGGTTCGACGGGGAATGGGAAGACACATGGACCCACGAGCGCGGAAAGGACCTGTACTTCTATATCCGCAGCCTGCAGCCGAACATTATCGTCAACAATCGAGTTGATACCGGCCGCTCCGGGATGGCCGGCATGACAGTCAAGGGCAGCGACTACGTTGGAGACTACGGCACTCCCGAGCAGACGATTCCGGCGAACGGCATTCCCGGCCAGGACTGGGAATCGTGTATGACTATGAACGACACGTGGGGTTTCAGCTCCCACGACCACAATTGGAAGTCGAGCACGACCCTCATTCGCAACCTTGTGGACTGCGCCTCGAAGGGTGGCAACTACCTCTTGAACGTCGGCCCTACGTCGCTCGGCGAGATCCCGGACGCCAGTATCGAGCGGCTGGGCGAGGTCGGCGATTGGATGCATAAGTATTCGGAATCGGTTTATGGGACAACCGCCAGCCCCTTCCCGAAAGTGCTGCCATGGGGACGGGTGACCCAAAAGCCAGGCAGGTTGTATTTAAATGTGTTCGACCATTCGGCTTCGACGATCGATCTACCCGGGTTGCAGACGAAGGTCCGGGAGATCCATCTTGTCGGCCAACCGGACGCGCCCCGAGTCCGCTTCACCCAAGATGCGATGGGTGTCCATGTTCAGCTGCCCAAGCTTCCTGACGAGGCGTCGACGGTCATGGTCGCCCTGATTGCCGGAAAGCCGGTCATCACGGAGGCGCCATTGGAGCAGGCAGCTGATGGATCCGTCGATCTCCAAGCTGTGGATGCAAAGGTCACCGGTTCCACCGCCCAATACGAGGCCGACAAACAGGCGATCGGCTATTGGACCACTTCGACTGACCGCGTCAACTGGACCTTCAACCTAAAGCGCCCGGGAGAGTACAAAGTCGAAGTCGAACTGGCCTGCGACCCCGGTGCCGCCGGTTCGAGCTTCGAAGTGGAAGCCAACGGTGAGAAGCTCAGCGGCAAAGTGCCAAGTACAGGAGGTTGGTCGCAGTTCACCAAACTAAATCTCGGCGTCCTAACGATCGTCCGGCCAGGACCGACTGTGCTGACTGTAAAACCGGTCACCATGCCCGGCTTTGCTGTGATGAACCTGCGGAGGGTACGGCTCACTCCCAAGTAGATGGGCTATTTGCCATCCAACTTTCGGTAGTTCACGTCGAGAATCGATAGCCGCTTTAGATGAGCGTCAAGCCTCAACAGGAAATCTGAGTAGTTCTTCTGCTTGGCGGAGGTCCATAGGACCTCTGCTAAGGCGCAGGCACGGGGATAGGCCATGTACTCCAGGCGCTTGGGATCGGGAATGTACTCTGTCCAGAGTTGGCCCTGGGCGCCGAGGACGTGTTTGGCTTCCTCAGCGGTCAGTTCTTTCGGTACCGGCTCGTAGGCGTACACCTTTTGAAGCGGCAAAAGGCCGCCGATGGCAACGCCTTCGGCCTTTCGATCGCGGCTTTGGTAGTGGTCGAAGTAGGTGCTGTCGCCAGGCGTCATAACCACGTCGTGACCGGCCTTGGCGGCGGCGATGCCACCCTCTTCGCCGCGCCACGACATGACGGTCGCTCCTGGAGCGAGTCCGCCCTCAAGAATCTCGTCCCACCCGACCAAGCGCCGACCCTTGGCGGCAAGAAACTTATCCATCTGCTCGATGAACCAGCTTTGGAGCTCATGCTCATCTTTGAGTCCTAGCTGCTTCATCTTGGCCTGCGCTTCGGCGCTGGCGTGCCACTGATTCTTCGGCACCTCGTCGCCGCCGATGTGGATGAACTTGCTCGGGAACAGGCTGAGCACTTCGGTCAGCACGTCTTGCAAGAAGCGGATCGTGGTGTCGTCTGGGTTGAAGACGTTCTCGTAAACTCCCCATTTGGTTCCGACATCCAGTTGCTTTCCGGTGTTGCCGAGTTCGGGATACGCGGCAATCGCGGCCTGACTGTGACCGGGCATTTCGATTTCCGGCATCACGTTGATAAATCGATCCTGGGCGTACCGGACGATTTCGCGAATGTCGTCCTGGGTGTAAAACCCGCCGTGCGGAATGCCGTCGTACCGGTTCTCGTCGTAGTGGCCCGCCATCGACTCTTTTCGCCAGGCGCCGATGAGCGTGAGTTTCGGATACTTCTTGATTTCGATGCGCCAACCCTGATCTTCGGTCAGATGAAGGTGCATCACGTTCATCTTGTGCATGGCCATCAGGTCGATGAACTTGAGCAGAAACTCCTTCGGCATAAAATGCCGGCCGACGTCAATGTGCAATCCTCGCCAACTGAATCGCGGTTGATCCTCGATGGATACGCATGGCGCGGTCCACGGAACGCCATCGACTTTCGCGCGCCGGTAATTCTCAACCGGCAAAAGCTGCCTCAGAGATTGAATGCCGAAAAACACACCAGCCGGACTGAATGCGGCGATTTCCACTTCGTTCGGTTTGACGGTCAGCGTGTACCCTTCGGGACCGAGCCTGGAAAGCGACTTGCTTGTCCTGAGCTTGATGCAGTTTGCTCCCGCCCGCCGAACGACAGGAAGGTCATATCCGGTCGCTGGGCTGAGGTCTTGCTGGAGTTGAAACCCAAGCTTATCGAGGTCAGCGCTTGCAGCAATAGCCGTTTTGCCATCGAGGCTAAAGAAGCCTGGATTGGCGGTTATCGATGATGGCTCTGGAATGATTGAAATCGGCGTGGCGACATTGCCCATAGCGGCTAATAAAAGAGTCACAAACAGAAGACTCATGTTGCGCTAATTGTTGCCGGAAAATCGCGGGCATTGCATGCCGCCAGTAGAATCGGGCATGAGCGCAATTACTCGCGAAAAGCTTCAACAGGCGGTTGGGCTGGTGTCGGCATCGGACGCCGATGTGTGGCTGACGTTTGTCCGTGAGACCGCCTTGGGCGGCGACCCGGTGCTCCCGTTGATCCTCGAAGGCGGTCTGACCTGGCAAAGCGCCTTGATCGTAACCTCGGCTGGTCGAAAAATCGCAGTGCTGGGAAACTACGACGTCGACCCGTTGCTCCAATCGGGCGATTGGGATGAAGTCGTGCCGTACGTGCAGGGCATCAAAGCGCCATTGCTCGACGTACTGGATAAGCACGTCCCGGCAGGGGGCAAGATAGCCGTGAACTATTCCACCGACGATGTAAAGGCGGATGGATTGAGTCACGGCATGTTTCTGCTTTTGGAAAGCTATCTTGCCGGAACGCGCTTTGCATCTCACCTGGTGAGCGCTGAAGAAATCGTGATGTCGTTGCGCGGTGTCAAGACTCCTGCAGAAGTTGCGAGCATGCGGTCGGCGATCCAGGAGACCGATTTGCTGTTCGAGGATATCGCCGCCTTCGCCAAAATCGGGACGACGGAGCGGGCCGTTTATGAAATGGTTCACGAGAAGATCAAGTCTCGGAATCTCGGTTTCTCCTGGGACCCTGCCGGCGACCCCATCGTGAATAGCGGGCCGAATTCAATGATCGGTCACGGAATCGCATCCTCAAAAATCACACTGGAACCGGGCCACGTATTGCACATCGATCTCGGTGTGATCAAGAACGGCTACTCGTCCGATATCCAGCGCTGCTGGTACGTAGGCGAAGCGGGCGAGTCCATTCCGGAAGACGTTCTCAAGGTTGTGGAGTCCGTCAACGGCGCCATCTCAGCCGGCGCGGCGGTCCTGAAACCTGGCGCCCTCGGCCACGAGGTCGACGCTGCCGCCCGGTCCTATCTCGTCAGTTGCGGCTACGACGAATACCTCCACGCCTTCGGCCACCAAGTAGGCCGAGTCGCCCACGACGGCGGCGCGATCCTTGGCCCGAAATGGGAGCGCTACGGCTCAACCCCCAGCATCCCAATCAAAAAAGGCGAGGTCTACACCCTGGAACTAGGCGTAATCATGGAAAACCGAGGCTATCTGGGACTGGAAGAGATGGTGGTCGTCACCGACGACGGTTGCGAGTGGCTGACGAATCGGCAGTTAGAGATCAAGATAATCGGTTCATAGCGTCAGGGACCAACGCCGCGCTATAGGTGCGACCCATAAAAGCGAAGGGCAACGCCCTGGTACCTAAAAACCGAAGTTGGCAAGTTCAAAACACCGGCGGAAGGTTAAGGACTTTGCGGACGGCGGCGGTGATGTCAGGGTGAACGTGAATGCTGGTTGTTCGGAGCGCTTTCACTCCTTCGTCAAAGTCGATCAGCCCCACCTTGTGGGCTTCGGCCAGAATGCCGACTGTGCCGATGAGACGGAGTCCGAGCGCTCTGGCGACGGATCTGGCCTCACCGTCGTCGGCGAGGAGCGCTTCTGCGTGAACTTCGATTGCGAGGGCGAGGGCAGCAGCCTCACCGTAGCCAAGCTTCGGGAAGAGTGAGGCATCACCCTCGCGGACTTCGACCCACGCCGGAGGTTTGGACGCCCAAAGGCGTACCTGGTCGGGCGCATCTTCGTGCAAAAGCTCATCGATGACTTGCCGGGGAACGAGGATCGAAGTATAAATCGCGGGCAGTACGTGCTCGGCGCGGATCAGGATGAGATAGTTGAGTGGGGTGGTGTCGGAGACAACGAGCATTTAGTCGCGCTTCCGCAGCGCTTCAAGGTGTTCGATCGTTCTGAAATCTTCCTCGACCATTTCCATCGTGTATTCGAGGATGAGGCCGTGGCGTTCGAAGAACGCCTCGCGGGAGGCATAGTTCTTGAGGCCGAGAAGATCGGCAGCCTTGCGGCGGGAGATGATGTGCTCGCGGGCGGCCTCGACGACGATGGCTTCGAGCGCCCAATGGTTGATCTCAGCCTCGGGCACCTTGAGGAGAAGCAGCTCTCGAATGCTCTGGGGCAGGGAAACGGCAGATTCGTTTACGGCCTGAGTCATGTCTTCACTGTACTAGACGATTGAGAGACGGTCAATATCTCTTATAAGAGGCGCCCGCGAACGTGTGCGGCTTGGGACTGCGGTAATTCTATCCACGCTTCGAAATCGATTCGTTGGAATGGCCATTGGTCGACCCAGGTTTTCAGGACCTCACGGTAATCGCTGAGAAGCTGTAGCGTGCCGTCGTAACCGGTCAGATTGTGGGCCTTGCCGTACGGTGTGTTGGTTGCGAACTCGATCATGAAGTCCATCCAGGCATCGCCTCGATCGGTGTAGATCTGGTTGAGACGATCGGCGTCTCCGGTGTAGTTAAGCGTCACCAGAAGTGGACGATCCGCACTGAAGAGCTTGTGAAACTCGGTGAGCCAGTCGGCCAACAGATCGCCCGGCGCGTTCATTTGCCACAGAACCCGCAGGTGCGATTGGTAAGGATAACTCTCCAAGATAAACGATTGATCCTCTGCGGCCGTCAAGAATAACTTCCACTTGCTTAGCAACAGGTCGCCAAGCTCATTGACATCCATTCCGGAGATTTGCGTGAAGTCGGCGCCGCCCTCGCTCACCGGTACGGGGTGAAGCGGATGCTCTGTATCCATCTCCAAAAGCAGCTTGTAACCGGGAAGCTGAGCTGCCAGCGTCTCCGCCAAAGTGCTTTTGCCGACTCCGGGCGGGCCATCGATGAAGATCAGGTTGGTCACTCGTAACCTGGCCGGTCCGCGATTTCAAACGAATATACGGTATGCAGGTCGGCGGCAGACATCGAATCAAGCCTTTCGAGTCCCTTCACGAGCCCTTGGATATCGGCAAAGCCAGGCACGGCAAGAGCCCCTAAAAGAGCAAATTTGTGATTCAAGATCGCGTTCAGGTCGGCGGATGTGTTTCTTGCATGCCCGGCGGGATACATGATTAAGCCGCTGTCAAAAGTAGCGCCATTCGTAGTAGTAATAACTACTGATGTCGGAATGCCATCCGGATATTTGGCGTCGTAGTCCGGTCCACCGTGTTCAAAATGGATTTTTGCGATCAGCTCGCGGGTTAGAGGGTGGTTGATGGCGTCAAGGCTGTAGTCGTAGGGAGAGAGCATCAGCGATCTCCACAAGGCATCCGTTCCTTCCGAAGATGAAATTGCCTCGCGGGCTTCGATCGCTTTTCTTAACATCGTCGCCACGATGTAAACCATCGAGTGATCGGCCGACTGCCGGGTGTGTGGGTCTCGCTTGGCGGGATCGCCGATAATGCCGAAGGCCGGCTCGTACGCTCGAATCAGAATCCCCGAAATACAGTTTGGTTCAAGCAACTCTCGGTGGGCAGCAATCAAGTCCAACAATCCCTGCAAGGCGCCGGCGGACTGATGCTCGTAGAGCCCCATCTTGAAGTGCATGCCCATCACCGCGAAGTCGTCGCCAGAGTGGTTGAGCACGAGATCGAACGGGGAGTCGCCGGCCGTTTTGACGAATTGCCGAAACAGGCTCTCGGGGTTGCGGAAGATGTCTTTTGGACCGATGAACCCGGCAAGCGCGCGTTTTGCGCTAAGGATCGCAGCCTCCGAGCTGATGGCGGCACTGGCCCCTTTCGAGTCGCTGAGCTGCTTGCCCGCACGGATCGCGCGCCACGGGATGTAATGCGCGACAAACATGCCGATTGCCGATTCGATCTGTTCGGGCGATCCGCCCATCAGCGCGCAGTAAGCCGCAGCCGACGCGATCGCGCCGTGGACGACATGATCGATTCGATACGTCTTGAGGCTGAACACCTCGGCTAGACGTCCCCGGATTTCGTCGATCAGCACCATCGCCTTCAAGGCGGTTGCTCCGTCCAAATTACGCTGCTGGCAAGCGGCAATCGCTACCGAGTAGAAATCGTTATGCCCGAACTCGCCTGCGACATGACCGAGCGCGGGGTTGTAGCCAAAGTTCGTACCGTTGCTATCCCACTCTCGCATCGCGGACGCATTTGCGACAATCGCCTTTTCGGCTTTGACGCGAACGCGGGAGCCCAACGGAGTCGCGCCGCCTTCGTCGGCGTATTCAAGCGCTTCTTTTCTTAGGATAGTCGGGGCGTTGGTCCGCAGCGCCAACGCCGACGCGCCACAAAGAACGGCGTCGGTATGGAAAAGCCGTGTCCGCGCCAAAACAGCCGGCGACGGACCCGGCCCAAGCCGATTGGCAAGGAAATCAACGGCGAATTGGCCGATACCAAGGGCCTGATTGGTGTCGCGCGGCAACGAGACGGCGTTGTTCATTTCGCGTAACGGCTACTTCCGCGCCAGTTCGACGATCTTCTTCGCGCCCTCTTGGACCGTTGCCGCAGGAATAACGATCGAACCGGCAAGGATCTTTCGCCCTTCCTCGACCGCAGTTCCCTCAATTCGTGCCACGACGGGAACCGTGATCTTGACTTGCTCCAAGGCAGCGAGAACGCCCTTTGCAACCTCATCGACTCGCGTGATGCCGCCGAAGATGTTGATAAACAGCCCCTTGACGTTGGGGTCCATCATGATGATCTCGACGCAGCTTCGAACGCGGTCTTCTTTAGCGCCGCCCCCTACGTCAAGGAAGTTCGCAGGGGTGCCGCCCGCAGCAGTGATCTCATCGAGCGACTGCATAACCAGTCCCGCGCCGTTTCCGATGATGCCGATCTCGCCGCCAAGCCGGACGTACGCGATTCCTCGCTTGCTGGCTTCGGCTTCGATCGGGTCTTCGGCGCTTTCGCTGCTGGTCGCCATATAGTCCTTGTGGCGAAACAGCGAATTGTCGTCGATCGAAACTTTTGCATCGGCGGCGATCAGCTTCCCATCCGGGGTGAGCGCACAAGGGTTGATCTCGACCATCTCAGCGTCGGCGGCTTCATAGGCTTTCACGAGGTTCTTGATCATCGCCGCCATCTGGTTCCTGGCCTCTTTGGGAATATTCGCGTCGGCGATGGCCTGACGCAGTTCGTAGTCGCAGAGTCCCCAAGCCGGATCGATTGCCAGTTTCACGATGGCGCCAGGATTGTGTTCCGCGACTTCCTCGATCTCCATTCCGCCTTCGGCGCTGATCATCACGATCGACTTCTGGATGTTTCTGTCGAGCAGGATGGCGACATAGAATTCCTTCGCAATGTCGATCTGCTCGGCGACCAGAATTCGCTCAACGACCATCCCCGTTGGGTTTTGGTTGCTGACCAACCGCTTGCCGATGAGGTCTTTCGCAAAGACGGCGGCACTTTCTGCGTCGTCGAAAAGCTTGACGCCTCCGGCCTTGCCGCGCCCACCCATGAGAACTTGAGCCTTCACGACCACTTTGCCGCCCAGCTTCTCGGCAATGGCCTTCGCCTCCGCCGGGTCGGATGTCACATCCCCCGCAGGGACAGGCACGCCATAACGCGCCAACAATTCTTTCGATTGGTACTCGTGAAGCTTCATGTAGGCTTCAAGGTTACCTTCCCGCAATTTTTACGCGCAGTCTTAATAGGGTCTGTCCGGCGGTGATGTACAAGGTCTTGTGGTCGGCATCGCCGAAGCAGAAGTTGCTGGCGACTTGTTGCATGAAGATGATGCCGATGAATTTGCCTGCGCTGGAGAAAACCTGGATACCTCCGGGGCCGGTACAGTACACGTTGCCTTCGACATCAACCTTCATGCCGTTCGCCTCTCCCGCCATTTCGCCGGTGAGAATGGCAAACAGGCGCCCGTTGGACACCTCTCCCGATGGCAACACATCGAACACCCGGATCTGGCGCATGCGCGTGTCGTTTACGTACAGCAGCTTTTCGTCTGGTGAAAAGGCAAGGCCGTTCGGCGCCACAAAGTCCTTTGCGAGGAGTTCGATCGTTCCTTCCGGCGAAATCTTGTAAACGCCTTCGAAGGATAACTCTTTGTCCTTCGGCTTGAGCGCAAATGACGGGTCCGTAAAGTAGATGGTGCCGTCGGATCGGACGATAACGTCATCCGGGCTATTAAAGCGCTTGCCGTCGAACCGGTCAGCCAAAACCGTTGTCTTTCCATTCTGTTCGCGCCGCGTGACGTTCCTCGATTCCTGGTGGCATGAAACGATCCGACCCTGTAGGTCGATCGTATTGCCTATGCTGCGCTTCGAGGGTTTGATGAACGGCAGGGCCTTGCCATTGCGAAGCTCATAAATTGTGTCGCCCAGGATGTCGCTCCAGATCAGCCGATGGTCGGCAGTCCAAACCGGCCCTTCTAAGAACTTCAGACCGCTGACGATTGGCGTCGGATGGGTGCCGGCCGGAACTATTTCGTCGATTGAGCGCGGAGTTTGACCGCCGGCCGCCAACAGAACGGCAATCGCAGCGAGAATCATTTCGTCGTCGGGTTGGCGACGTAAGCCCCACCACGGCACGCCTTCAGGTAATTCAGGCCATAAACTTGGCCCGTCATCTCAAGCTCGGCTCGATAAACGGGATCGTGCCAACCTTCGATGTCGATCGCGCCCCGGAATCCCGCCATTCGCAGGATGCTGATAACGTCCGTCCAGTTCGTATCGCCAAACCCAGGAGTCCGATGGAACACGGTATCGACACCGCCCCTAAGACCGACCTCATCGATTACATCCTTGTTGATCGTCGCATCCTTGCCGTGCAAATGGTAGACGCGATGAACCCACTTTCGGAGGTTTCGAATGGGGTCGACGAGTGACACCATCTGGTGGCACGGCTCCCACTCCAGGCCGATCGCTTCGCTAGGCACCTCGTTAAACATCATCTCCCACGCTCGCGGCGAGTGGGCGATATTCCACTTGGGCCGATCCCAGGTCCCTCCCATATCGCAGTTCTCGAAAGCGATCTTGACGCCGTTGTCCTCTGCGATCTTGGCCAAACGACCGAAGACCTCCTTGAAACGGGCCATGTTTTGGTCTACCGGACGGTCTTCGAGAGCCCCGGCAAAGCCGCAAACCACATTGGCGCCGAACAGGTGAACGCTCTCGATGAGCGTCTGCCAATCCTTCTCGGTCTGCGCGTCCTGCAGCGGGTTGCCGTACACGCCGATGCTGCTGACAATCGCTTTGTCACCCAAAACGGCAAGCGCGTGCATGGCGTATTCGGCCAAATCGATCGCGCCGATATGCGCCCAACAGGTGAGTTCAAAGCTCTCGAACCCGTGAGGCAGGATCTGCTCCAGGTAGTCAGGGCCGAGGTCCATTCCGGCCAAAGTTCCGATGCGAATATCTTCGTGATTGACTTTGCTCATAAGAGTGCCTAACCTCTGGAACCTACCCCAGTTAACGAGGCTGAGTCTCGCGCCATCTCAGTAACCGACTAATTTGTGCGACTTCACACATCGTCAAAACCTGAGGCCACGAATAAGGGTATGAACGCTGCATGAGGATTCGAGCGCTTGCGCTTTCATTAGCCCTTACATTGCTGGGAACCACTTGGGCGGAAACGACTCACATGGCGATTCAGTTTTCCGGAAGTCCTGCCGGAGAGAATGTCTATGAACTGAACCCGGACGGCACGTTCAAATCGACGACCAAGATTTTGATCGGCACGATTACGATCGAGTCTGAGATAACCGGCAAGTTCGATGCAGGTCGAATTGTTCAATACGAAGCAGTGACGGTGAACCCGAATGGGGATAAAACGACCATCACTTTCGCTGATGGCAAGGTTCATATTAAGTCGGGCAAGGTCGACAAGGATCTCGATCTGAAGGTCGGCAAGGAGCCGTATTTCGGCAATCTTCATCCGCAGATTTCATCTTCCGTATTGGAGGCGGTCGACTTCGACAAAAAGAGTCCTCAGGCGATAAAGGCGTTTTGCCCCGATGCGGGAGCTATCTTAAGCCCCAGCTTCACGCCTATCAAGTCCAAGACCATCGGGAAGGGAACGGCAAGGTTGTTTGATATGGTCCTGCCGCCCGTACAGGTTACTTACGCGCTCGACCAAGCCAATCATGTCGTCCTGATGGATGTTCCTGGGCAGAAGCTGCGGTTCATCGCCGATGGCTGGGAGCCGTTGGTCAAAGATCCCATGGCTGACTATCCGGAATTGAGCCAGCCCACATACAAAGTCACGACCGAAAAAGCGGTCAAAATGACGACCCGAGACGGTGCGACGTTGGTACAAGATATCGTTCGTCCGGATGCGCCGGGGAAGTTTCCCGTCGTCCTCGAGCGAACCCCGTATGGCCGGGTGAGTTCATCCACCGAAGGTTCTTTCTATGCCAGTCGCGGCTACGTGTTCATCGCACAGGATTGCCGCGGCAGAGGTGACAGCACCGGCGAGTGGGACCCCTTCATGCATGAAAGGAAGGACGGATACGACGCTGTCCAATGGGCTGCCACTCAATCCTGGAGCGATGGCAACGTAGGCATGATCGGCGGAAGTTATGGGGGCTTCGTTCAGTGGGCTGCGGCAGTAGAGAAGCCGACCGGTCTGAAATGCATCATCCCTCAGGTATCTCCACCCGACGCATTTTTCAACCTTCCATACGATAATGGAGTTTTCTTCCTCTACGGCTCGATTTGGTGGGCGAAGATTGTCTCGGCAAGAACGATCGACCTATCTTCGTTCATGTCCAAACTGCCAAATCCGGAGAAGCTCGGGACTCTTCCGTTGAAGGGAATCGACAAGGCTGTACTAGGCGCCCCCTCACCGTTTTTCGAGAACTGGCTCACGCGAACGCATGCATCGGATTGGAAGGGCTTCAACTACGAGGATGACCTCAAGAACGTGACGATTCCGGCATTGCATATCAGTGGCTGGTGGGACGGCGACCAGATCGGTACGATGCTGAACTGGAGCATCATGCGCTCGCTCGGCAGGAAGAATCAGTGGTTGGTGTATGGACCGTGGATCCATGCGTTCAACACCTCATCGAAGATTGGCGACACGGATTTTGGGCCGAGTGCGTTAATCGATCTCGATTCGGTCAACCTTCGCTGGTTCGATACCTGGCTAAAGCACAAAAGCGTCGGACTTGAAAAAATGCCTCACGTACGGGCGTTCGTGACGGGATCCAACCACTGGGTGGATTCGCAAGATTGGCCACTCACCCGATCAAAGGCTGCTACCTTGTTCCTGGCGGGAACAGGATCCGTCGAGGGCAGCGGGACAACGGGGGCCTTGAATTGGGCGCCGCCGGCGAAGCAACTTCCGAGCAAGTACCGGTTTGATCCTCACGGGGCAGCGATCGAAAAGCGAATATTGAACCCGGACCCAGCGAAAGCCACGCTTACCATCAAGTTTCCCAAAAAGGCGCCGGGACTTGCTTTGTTCCAGTCAGCGCCGTTAAAGCAAGCCATGACGATCGCCGGACCAATCGTGCTGGATCTCAGGTTTTCGACGTCGGCCCAGAACACCGATTTCTTTGCGCAACTCCTCGATGTCGACGCCGCAGGCGGCTACCACGTCATCGGCCAACCCGGAAAGTTTCGCTGCTCGTACCTGAAAGGTTTCGACAAACCGCGCGCTTTGACTCCCGGCAAGATCTACCAAGTAAAGTTTCGCATTTGGGACACTGCACGCGAGTTTGCGAAAGGCCACCGGGTATGCCTGCTCCTAACAAGCACAATGTTTCCGATTTACGCCCGAAACCTGGGCACCATCGAGCCGATTGCCACCGGGAAAACAATCATCGTCCAGGATCAAAAGATCTATCACGACAAGAAGAACCCAAGTTCAGTCACATTCCAAATCGTGCAGTAAATCCGGAGCTCCCTCGCCCATTTGGTTCGTAATGGGAGAGGAGGTTGGGGGTGAGGGCTCCGGGACCCTTCAATCACTCCTCAGATGAGGTTACCAACCGGTGCGGTAGTCGCTGGTGCCGAACTCTCGGATAACGTACTCATCGGCTTCTTTGACAAGGAAGTAGGAGTGATAGATGTAGGTTCGGTTGCCCCATGGGTCGTTGTAGACGTGCTTCGCAACTACTCTGGCAGTGGCGCCATCCTTACTGGCCTTGACGTCCATGATCTCGTACCGGTCGGTTTTGGTGCTTTCGATTCCATCGACGTACGTGTCGTAGAAGTCATTGGCCTTAAGCGAGTAGCTGTATTTGCCGTCCGTGTAGATGTTTACGTTTCCGCTATGTGGGCACGCCCGGTCGATCGCCTTGTGATCGTCGGCCTCGAAGGCTTGAATCAGGTCTTGAACCGAATCGTCGAGGATGACGTTGCCGCTATTTGCGCTGCCTGGCGCCCAGTCGTAATCTTCACCCCGGAAATTCGTGCTCGGATAGCTGTCGACGATCACGACGTTCGGAGCGGCCACATACCCAGGAAGGCATGGATAGTAATACCAAGGGGAGCAGTAGCACAGCCCGAACCATGGATCGAACACATAGAATGGAAAAGCGAAGAAGCTGTCTCGCCAGCCGCCCCAATATCCGAAGTATCCGGAGCGCCATCCGCCTCGTACCAAGCCGAGGTGATTGTCACCAATGACTTTGCCCAACGCGGATGGGTTGACCAAGCCGTGTGGCGCGCGGTTGAATTTCTCCTCTCCGGTTACTCCTGCTGTGCCGTTCCGATTGTTGTTGCCGGCGTACGTCACTTGGCCGCTTCGCGATTCGTTGGCGTGTCCTCGATCGAAACCTTGTTGGGCGACCGACGTTCCTCTTCCGGAGTAAGCGCCGCTTCCTACCGCCCCAGTCCGACCTGTATAGCCGCCGCTTCGGCTCGATCCGCTGTAGCCGGAGTACCCGCCTGAGGAGCGGCTACCTGAGTACCCGCTGTATCGCGAACCGGTGCTTTGGCTGGGGCTGGACTGATAGCGCGAGGATGAACTTCCGGTTCCGTATCGGGAAGAGTATCCGCCGCTATATCGAGAGTTTCCTCCCGACTGATAGCCGCCATAGGAGCCCTGATCGCCAGTGAACGTTGGGCAGCCGATTTGGTCGGCAACGACACGTAGGGGCTTCTCTGCGTTCCAGGCCGTAATCATCGTGCGCGGAAAGCTGCGGCCGTTGGGGCCATAGAGCCAGGACGTCCGCACAATGGTCGCGTTTGCGTTAGCGGCAAGCACCGCCAGTTCACCGTCTCGTTTGGTTTGCCCATACACACCAAGCGGCTTTGTCTGGGCA
>Ga0206814_10094_pt2 | contig 23915 bp, 25 predicted proteins | sample Alteio_BWOrgCont_90_FD_152850 | JGI IMG/M metagenome (GOLD analysis project Ga0206814, IMG submission 152850) | Enriched cells from forest soil in Barre Woods Harvard Forest LTER site, Petersham, Massachusetts, United States -... | ecosystem: Environmental > Terrestrial > Soil > Temperate forest >...
CTGTTGCAACGAGCGGGTGGTCTGCCCGACAAGCAGGTTCGAAGGCTCGAGGATGAGGGTTTGAAAATTCAGTCCCTTCCCGCGCGCGAAAGCATGCGAGAAATGCGTAATCATGCCGAAAAATGCGGTCTTGCCGACGCCCGTTGCCATGACGCTGTACGCGCGGTTCCGATCTTCCAGGTCACTGGAGAGAAGTTTCAGGTACGCTTTCAGCGCCTCTTTTTGTCCCTGATGAAACGGGATCCTGCCGGCGGCATCGATATGGCCGTGCGCAAGTGCAAGTTCTGTACCGCGTCTTACGATGTCGATGCGCTGCATCAAACAACCATGCGCCGGGAATTAACGCGCACTACATAATGGCTGTTCGCATTTTATCAAAGAACCATTTTTGGGGATTTTCTTTTTGCCAGGCCGGTTCCGTGAAACATTATGCTTCACACCCAGCCGAATATTTTTATTCGAATCGTCATTGGCGAGGGCCGAACGCTTGACGATGAAAATCGGTTGTGCGATACGCACCTCACTCTGACGACAATAAAAAACGGTTTGCTTCGTGCGCGATGACAAACCTTCCAATACGGGGATGGAAAATCCCGTGCGCTTGATCCCAAAGACGTAGATCGGCGGCCATGTGCCGCCGAAAAGTCGGTATTGCCCGTTGCGGGCGATTTCGCGCGCTTCTGCGCGCGCCGATGACGTACGCCAACTGGTCAGAACAGGGAGCACACATGCAACGCGCAGGAACGACCGACAAATCCGCAGATCTGATCTTTCTCGAACGTCAATATACGCGCGTCAGGTGGGGCAACGAATTCGACATGCGGCATAAGCCGAAAGATTGGGCCGCGTTTGCAACGAAAGAACTTTATGCGCACCGGGATGCAGAGGGTGCCAACGCCTATCTCTGGCCCGGCCGCAAATCGGACCTGTCCCTCATTCTGGCGCTGACCGGCACGGCCGCCACGCTTGTATCGCATCTCGAAGCCGAAGACAGACGCAACAAGGCGCCCTTTCTTGAAGACGGCCCGTTACGCCATACCCGCGCGGTGCTGGAGGATATACGCAAGCTTGACCGCGAAATTCCCCGCGACATGCGTTTCATGAATCCCAATGGCACGAACGACGTGAACGAACGTTTGTTCGATCTCAACAGTCACATCCTATCGGCCTATTCGAACAAGGATCCCGAACTCATCAACCAGGTTAAGCTCTCGCTGGTTTATCTCATGCGCACGATGGATAAAATCGAGCAGAGAAATCGGGGCCTCATTAGCGCAGCGATACCGGTTACCCATCAACGCCTCGTAACGGCCATTCCTCATCCGGCGACGCGCGAAGACAGACCGGCGCGAAAAAGCCCCGCCAACGCGATGGTGCGGCAATTTAAGCCGACCGAAAGAGATTTCCGTGAAGTCGGCGAACAGCTCACCCAATATACGCTCAGCAAAGGCGGCCCGGACTACAAACCCAGACACATCGCCTTTCGCGCCAAGGTCGGTGAGCGAACGGTTGGCCAGTTGCTTGCGACCCATTTATGGGGCCGCATGGAAGTCGACCTTTTCTTCGTTTCAGAAAAACACCGTGGCCAGGGCATTGGCAGCCAATTGCTGATCGCCGCTGAAGAATTTGCGCGCCGCAAGCATATCGGCGGCATCCAGCTCTGGACACCTGACTGGCAAGGGGGCCGTCAGCCGGGGCAAAGCGAGAGCTTTTACGAAAAACACGGCTATAAGCTTGACGCTGACCGCCCCTATTACCTTGCTCGACATTATTTCCATGGCCACGGCCACGATCGGCGGAGCATGGTCTACAGCAAGGAACTCAAAGCCGCATAAAACAACTTATCAGACACGGGGAGCGCTTCCATGGTCAATCTCATAGCAAACAAGCCCAAACGCAAGGATGAACAGCCCGCGCCCAAGCCGCTGGAAAAGTCCTTGATTTACAAGGATTGGTTCGAAGCCGCCGAGCACTTCACAAAGCGCGGAGGCTTTTTTACCGATTTCGTACATTCGACTATCAAGGCGACGAAGGGCCTGCTTACTGCCAGCGTTGAAATAATAGACCACAAAATATCCATTGGCCTGTCCATAGCCGAAGCATTTACAGAAGCCGCAAACATCACCAGACCAGACCGGTTGGCCTATATGGAAAAGGTTCTGACGAAAAAAGGCGGATACGACGATTTCTCCCAAAACGTAGTCTTCCAGGCTCAGGAGATATTAATCGCCGCAATGGCCGACAACCATATCCCAGAGGCCGATTTTCGTAAGTTTAATTCTGAAATCGTTGATGCCATTCGTGGGGGCGCCGCTCGAACGCGAGCAAAGACGGAGGCCGCTTTGGGAAGCTAAGCCTCCATCAAAAAATTTCAAATTGCAAACCTGCGCGGAGGCTAAATATTTGCACAAATCATTGATATGATTGGCAATTGATATTCATATGCAAAGCACTTATAAAAACAGCTGCTGTCCATGTCTTTAGCGTAATAGCCAACTTTATTAAGCCCAAATAGCTGGGCTACTATTCTAAACTTGCTGCGGTATCGCAATTTTATCGTGCAAATTTTTGAATTAACAAATTTTTGAATTAATCAGTGAATATATGAATCAGCTCACACCGCGTCTTGATAGATTACCGCCGGTGATTTCGGGTGGAATGGTGGCGCTCCATGCCTATTCCTCTCCCTCATCTTGGTCCCTCATTAAGACCATGGGACAACAAGAAAAAGAATACATATATAATGACCTTCCCCTACCACCGTCGCAGAAAAATTGTCTTTCGGAATATGATCGGTTTATCAAATTTTGTGACTTTATACGGCCTTACGAAAAGCATAACCCAACCAATCCGACTTCATATATGCCCCAGCGCTTATACTTTTCTTGCGAAACCAACTCACATCGTTTGGTCGGATTACTGAGAGCCTATATTCCAGAGGCAGATAAGAATGTTTTGGCCGTCGGCTATAATACACGACCTGAATTTCAGGCATTAGGCTACGTAACAGCCGCTGTCGAAGCCGTATCCAACATTGCCCTAAGAAAAAATGTTGCCTCTAGCATATGCAGCGAGGTTGCACTCGACAATAAAGCCAGCGCCCGCGTCTTACTAAAGGCCGGATTTACCGAAGCTGCACATGGCCTATGTTCTACGGCTAATGGAGATCGCGGAAAAATCGTTCGTCGGTTTATCAAGTCTACAGCCCGTCGTATCCACTGGCCTCTTAAGGCTATAGGCGATTAAGCGTCGGACCTATTTCCTGAGACGATACCCCGTCCGGAATATCCAAGCGATAATGCCGAGCGCGGCGGCGGTGAAGACGGCGATCATCGTGACGCTGGTCATCAGGCTGACGTCGCCCTTTTCGTAAAAGCTCCAGCGAAATCCGCTGATCAGATAAACGACCGGGTTCGCCAGCGAGATCTGATACCAGAACGGCGGCAACATCTTGATCGAATAAAAACTGCCGCCGAGGAAGGTAAGTGGCGTGATGATGAGCAACGGGATCAACTGCAATTTCTCAAACCCGTCCGCCCAGATGCCGATAATGAACCCCATCAGGCTGAACGTAATGCTCGTCATCACAAGGAAGAAAATCATCCAGAACGGGTGCGCGACGCGCAACGGCACGAAAAACGCTGCGGTGATCAGCACTACAGTGCCGATAATTACCGATTTACTGGCCGCAGCACCTACATATCCGATAACGATCTCGACGGCTCCAATATTGAAACACTTGTAGAAACCGGCAACAGCGATGCAAACCGTAAGGATGCCACCAAATGGTGCGTCGGTATTGCTGTCGATGTCGCCCGGAAACAAATGTACTGGACCCAGAAAGGCCCGGATGATGCCGGGAAAGGCCGAATCTTCCGGGCGCCCCTTGAAATTCCAAAAGGGCAATCACCAGCCAACAGGACAGATATCGAACTCCTCTTCGACAATCTTCCCGAACCGATCGATCTTGAACTCGATCTCGCGACGCAGACCCTTTACTGGACGGATCGCGGTGACCCTCCGCGCGGAAATACTGTCAATCGCGCCTCGATAGCGGCGAATGCCAAGCCAGGTCAATCACCCCAAATTCTTCTTACACATCTCATGGAGGGCATCGGCATTGCCCTCGATCTGCCGGGCAATCGCATGTTCGTGACCGATTTAGCCGGCTCCGTCTACTCCGCCAAGCTCGACGGATCGGAAAAAAAGGCTCTGCTGTTCGCGCAGGGAAATCTTACAGGCATCGCCTATGTCAAATTGACTGCAAAGGAGAAACTCCATGTCGTTCAATAAACCTGTCCACAGGATTGCCATTGTTGGAACGGGCGTTATCGGCGCGAGCTGGGCCGCGCAGTACCTTGCCCGCGGGTTCGACGTGGTCGCAACCGATCCCGCGCCGAACGCGGAAACGAACTTGCGCAAATATGTGGGTGAAGCGTGGGAATTACTGACAGAGATTGGTCTTGCACCGGGCGCATCACGCGACCGGTTGGTCTTTACAACGAACATGAAGGAAGCGCTCGCCAAGGTCGATTTTGTTCAGGAAAATGGTCCGGAACGTCCGGATTTCAAGATTAAGCTATTTGCCGACATGGACGACGCCACGCCTCCTGATTCAATCATCGCGTCGAGTTCATCCAGCCTGACGATGTCCGTTATTCAATCCGGATGTAAGCGCCCTCAGCGCTGTGTCATCGGGCATCCCTTTAATCCTCCGCACATTATTCCTTTGGTCGAGGTGGTAGGCGGCGACAAAACATCGCCCGAAGTCATACAGCAGGCGATGAAATTTTATGCGGCGATAGGAAAGAAGCCGATCCATCTGCATAAGGCACTCCCCGGCCATGTCGCCAATCGCCTACAGGCGGCGCTTTATCGCGAGGTCATCTATCTCATTGAACAAGGCGTGCTGAGCGTCGGGGATGCGGATATTGCCGTAAGTTATGGGCCGGGTCTGCGCTGGGGCGTCATGGGCCCGAGCCTGCAGTGGCACGTCGGCGGCGGCCAGGGCGGCATTCAGCATTTCATGGAACATCTCATGGAACCGCTGGCCGGGATGATGAAGGGTCTGGGGAATCCCGAAATCACTCCACAACTCAAGCAAACGATTGCCGAAGGCGTCATGCAGGAAGCCGCTGGCCGTTCGGTCGAGCAACTTGCCAAGGACGAAAACGACGTGCTGGTGGGGCTTCTAAAACTTCGTACCAATGAAAAATCGGACTCCCAAGCACTCCCGAAAGCGAAACGAGTTGTTGGCTGAACAACGATAACCATAAAACCAGGAGAGATTTATGCCGCAAGCGTTGAAAAAGCCCCTACCTGCAGCAACATTGCCGGAACCAAACAGTGATTTTTATCAAATTACTGACTGCCTGAGCGATGCGGAACGGGCAAAGCTGAAAGAAGTGCGTAACTTTATGGAGGCGAAGGTTGCTCCCATCATCAATAAATTCTGGGAAGAAGACGCCTTCCCTTTCGATTTACTACCGGGCATCCGCGATTTGAAAATCGCCGGCCTTGGCTATGAAGGTTACGGTTGCGCCGGAGGCAGCACGAAATTTACTGGTTTTGTCGCAATGGAAATAGCGCGCGTGGATTGTTCATGCGCAACATTCTTTGGCGTCCATAGCGGCCTTGCGATGGGCTCTATCTTCCTGTGCGGTTCGGAAGAACAAAAAAAGCATTGGTTGCCGCCAATGGCACGCATGGAAAAGATCGGTTCCTTCGGCCTGACCGAACCGGAAGTAGGCTCGGGAGCCTCGGGAGGATTAACGACGACCGCCAAGCGCGATGGGGATACTTGGATTCTAAACGGTCAGAAAAAATGGATTGGTAACGCGACATGGGGAGATATCACGATCATTTGGGCGCGCGATGTAGCCGATAATCAAGTCAAAGGTTTTATAGTCGAGAACAAGACTACCCCAGGGTTCAAAGCAGAAAAAATCCAACACAAGATGGCGCTGAGAGTCACGCAAAACGCGCTGATTACCTTGGATAATTGCCGAATACCAGAAGAAAACCGCCTGCAGAATGATACTTCCTTCCGTGACACAGCGCGCGTACTGCGAATGACGCGGGCATTTGTTGCCTGGGAATCGGTTGGCTGCATGATGGGTGCATTCGAAAATGCGCTTGCATATACGCAAAAACGTATGCAATTCGGCAAACCGATAGCCAGCTTCCAGCTCGTGCAAGATTTACTGGCTAAGATGCTCGGCAACATAACCGCTTGCCAGTGCCTGGTGCTCCGTCTTTCCGAGATGCAGGACGCAGGTAAGCTCAAAGATGAGCACGCTTCCTTAGCCAAAGCATTTTGCACGGTGAAAATGCGTGAGACCGTAGGGTATGCACGGGAATTGCTGGGCGCGAACGGTATCCTCTTGGATCATAACATCGGCCGTTTTGTCGCCGATGCGGAAGCACTTTACTCATACGAAGGCACGCGCGAGATGAACACGCTGATCGTCGGTAAGGCGATCACGGGTATCGGGGCATTTGTATAAATATGGGACCGGCATTGGGGTAAATTATGAGTAATGCAATGGCAATACCCAATTCCGCATTGAGTCCCGTCAATGCCGATATGATCAATATCGATGAATTGAAGCGCACGGGCAAAATTTTTAAAGAGAATGCAGGGGCAAGCATTCTAGATATCGGCGACCGGGTTGGACTTGTCGAGTTCCATACGAAAGCCAATTCCTTAAACGATGAAGTATGTGAAATGCTTGTGCTTGCCACAAGCAGAGATACGTCTAATTACTTCGACGCGATGGTAATCGGTAATCGCGGCAAGCATTTCAGTGCAGGGGCCAATTTGCAATTTGTGTTGGATTCAGCCCGAGCCGCTAAATGGAAAGATATCGAGCATACCCTTCGTGCGTTTCAGACCGCTGCAATGTCCCTGAAATACGGTTCAATCCCGGTTGTCGCCGCTCCATTCAGCAGCGCCCTCGGCGGAGGATGTGAGGTCTGCCTGCACTCAACGCGAGTGGTGGCCGCCGAAAGCACGCATATGGGCTTGGTCGAAACGGGAGTAGGTCTTGTCCCGGCGGGTGGCGGAACGAAAGAACTTGGAGTGCGCGCCCACAATCGCGCCGCTTCGCAAGGCTCGGCCGATCCGTTACCCAATCTGCAGAGAGTATTCGATCTTATCGCCGGAGCTAAAGTCTCGCACGCAGGCGCCGAGGCAAAACAGATGTTTCTGGGTGAGGCGGATATCGTGACTGATTCGCAGGAAGGAGCAATCGATATCGCCAAGCAGGTAGCTGTCGAACTCGTCACCACGGGCCATCGTAATAGCACGCCGCGTACCGATGTGCCCCTGATTGGAACAACTGGCATTCGGGTATTTGAATCTCAAATCGACCGATTGCGCGATGCGAAGACCATCAGTGAGCACGATGCCACCATCGCCCTTCACATAGCAACAATTCTCTGCGGCGGTGATCAGCCTGCCGGAACGGCAAGCGAAGAGCATTTCCTCGATCTGGAGCGTGAGGCATTTCTATCGCTTTTGGGAACAGAAAAAACGCAGGCCCGCATCGATTTCTTGCTCAAAAATAACAAACCGTTACGCAACTGATCATCAACCGGAGCAAACGCATGTCGGATGAATCTGGAGTTTTTTCAGGGTTGAAAGTCGTCGACTGCGCCAGTTTTATCGCAGGCCCGGCCGCCACAACCATCCTTTCGGATTTCGGCGCGCAAGTTGTTAAGCTCGAACCTCCCGGGATTGGCGATCCTTACAGATATTTTTATCAAACCCCACCCAACCCCAAGTTGAAAGAAAATTATACCTGGCAAGCCACCAATCGCAACAAGCGAAGTATTTCGCTGGATCTGAAGAATCCGAAAACGGCGGAAGTTTTGGCACGCCTTGTCAAATGGGCCGACGTTTTTGTGACCAACTTCCCTCCAAAGGTGCGAAAAGGGCTCAAGCTAAATTACGAAGATTTGTCCACACTCAACCCACGGCTTATTTTTGCCGATATTACTGGATATGGCGAATTAGGGCCAGAAGCCGACAAGCCTGGATTCGATATCACGGCCTACTGGGCGCGTTCCGGATTGATGCAATTCACACGCGATGCATCGAGCCCGCCGGCTGTGCCGGTTCCCGGCATTGGCGATCATGCGACGGCGGTTTCGTTATATGCCGGGATCGTAACCGGGCTTTACCGGCGCGAACGCACCGGTAAGGGATGCAATGTTTCAACGTCGTTGATTGCCAATGGAGCCTGGGCAACGGCTGCGTGGCTACAGGCAGGACTGTATGGCGCAAAGTTTAGCGGCGAAATCGATCGCAAAAACCCGCCTAGCGCTCTTACCGGAGGGAGCTATCGCACTGCCGATAACCGCTGGCTGCTGCTCGCTTTTGTTGAGGAGGAAAAAAATTGGTCGGTCTTCGCCAAGGCGATCGAGCGTGCAGACCTAGTGGCCGACCCGCGTTTTGCTAATTCCAAAGCGCGCCATGTCAATGCAGCCGCGCTTGTCGCCGAGCTTGATCGTCTATTTGGCAGCAAGCTGCTATCTGATTGGAAAAAGCTGCTGGATAGCGCGCGCCTGCCATATGGTGTCGTACAGATCCCGGATGAGATCGTGAACGATCCGCAATTGCTGGCAAATAAAATCATCATTCCAATCGAGGACGGCAGCGCCAGCCCCAAATATACAGTAGATAGTCCCCTCACGATCAGGGAAGCACCAAAAATTGCTCCTAAAAGCGCCCCGGAGTTGGGTGAGCATACAGACGAAGTGCTGCAGGAACTCGGATTTGATGCAGAGCAGATTGCTAACTTGCGTTCGGTTGGCGCAGTTCCGTCTGCAGAGCCTATGAAAGCCGCGGTCGCGGGTGGTGGCTGAATGCATTCAAATTTGTGGAAATCTTTTTCAGACCAAGGTGTTTTAAATCCACAAGGGCCGGTGGGTACAGCGGAGCGCGTAATTCTCATGGACGCCACCGCCATCATGCTGGCCGTCGTTATTCCGGTTATTGTGTTCACACTGGTTTTTGCGTGGTGGTTCCGCGCGGGGAATTCGCGGGCACGTTATCTGCCGACTTGGGAATTTTCAGGCCGGATAGAGATGATCGTTTGGTCGATCCCTGCCCTTGTCATCATGTTTCTTGGGGGCATTGCCTGGATCGGGTCCCATGATCTTGATCCTGCGAGTGCGATTCACACGACTGAAACTCCGATCGATGTGCAGGTCGTTTCCCTCGACTGGAAATGGCTCTTCATTTATCCGAACGAAGGCGTCGCCAGCGTCAATCACATTGTCGTACCCGTCGGCAAATCGATCCGCTTCCAGCTCACTTCGGCGACTGTAATGAATTCCTTTTTCGTACCCGAGCTAGGTAGCCAGATTTACACCATGCCCAATATGACAACCCGGTTGGTTCTCCAAGCCGACCAGCCCGGGACCTACAACGGACTTTCGGCCCAGTTTAGCGGGGAAGGCTTTTCGGATATGCGCTTCGATTTGGTCGCGGAGCCGTTGGACCAGTACCGTTCGTGGATCAAGCAAACGAAGGCGGCAGGTAAAACGCTCAACGACAAAACTTATGCTGAACTTGCTCGCCCAAGCAGCAATTCGGCAGTCGAAACCTATGGACATGTAACAACAGGATTCTTCGATGCCGTGTCGAGAGGCGCGACACCGCCGACCTCACCAGCGCGCGAGGAGCCATGAACCCGCTTGGCAGACTGACATTGGCGTCAATCCCTTTCGACCAGCCAATCATTATGGGCACCGTGGGAGTGATGGGGCTCGGCATCTTCAGCATCCTCGCCATTGTAACTCTCAAGGGCTGGTGGTCCTATTTGTGGCGCGAATGGATCACCAGCGTCGATCATAAGCGCATTGGCGTTATGTACATTCTTTTGGCGCTGGTGATGCTTGTGCGCGGATTCGCGGATGCCATCATGATGCGCACGCAACTGGCCCTGGCGGCAGGCGACGTCAAGGGTTTTCTGCCGCCCGAACATTACAACCAGATATTTTCGGCGCACGGCACCATCATGATCTTTTTTGTCGCCATGCCGTTCGTCGTCGGACTTATGAATTTCGCCGTGCCGCTGCAGCTTGGCGTGCGCGACGTCGCCTTTCCTGTCTTGAACAGCGTTAGTTTCTGGCTGACGGCATCCGGTGTGTTGCTTATCAATTTGTCGTTGTTCATCGGCGAATTTGCGCGAACCGGCTGGCTTGCCTATCCGCCGCTCAGCGAACTCGCCTATTCGCCCGGCGTCGGCGTCGATTATTATCTATGGTCGTTGCAGATTTCCGGCATCGGCACCTTGCTCAGCGGCATCAATCTCACAACGACGATATTGAAGCTTCGCGCACCCGGGATGGGCTACACGCGGATGCCCATCTTCTGCTGGACCGCCCTCGCCTCAAATCTCCTCATCGTCGCGGCCTTCCCGGTTTTAACGGCTACTTTGGGAATGCTCCTTGCCGACCGTTATCTTGGCTTCCATTTCTTCACCAACGATGCCGGCGGCAATCCGATGATGTACATCAACCTGATCTGGATTTGGGGTCATCCGGAGGTCTACATCCTCGTGCTTCCGGCGTTCGGCGTATTTTCGGAAGTCGTCGCCACTTTCTCCGGCAAGCCAGTGTTCGGTTATCGCTCGATGGTCATGGCGACCATGGCGATCTGTGTTCTCTCCTTCATGGTCTGGCTTCATCACTTTTTCACCATGGGGGCGAGCGCAAACGTCAACGGTTTCTTTGGCGTCATGACGATGGTCATTGCGGTGCCGACCGGCGTCAAAATCTTCAATTGGCTCTTCACAATGTATGGCGGGCGAATTCGCTTCTCCGTGCCGATGCATTGGACGTTGGGATTCTTGGTTACGTTCGTGATCGGCGGGATGACCGGTGTCCTGATGGCTATTCCACCCGCCGATTTCGTCCTGCACAACAGCCTCTTCCTCATCGCCCATTTCCATAACACCGTGATCGGCGGCGTCGTTTTCGGTGTTTTCGCAGGTTACACCTACTGGTTCCCGAAAGCCTTCGGCTTCAAATTGGACGAACGGATCGGCAAGGCGATCTTCTGGTGCTGGTTCATCGGTTTCTATCTTGCCTTCATGCCGCTCTACGCCCTTGGCCTGATGGGAGCGACACGGCGCATGCAACATTACGCCGATCCGCACTGGCAGCCTTTCATGCAGATAGCTTGGGCGGGCGCAGTTCTTATTTTTTGCGGAATCCTCCTCACTATCGTTCAGCTTATTGTGAGCATCCGGACACGCGACCGGCACCTCGATACGACGGGCGACCCCTGGAATGGACGGACGCTGGAATGGTCGATGCCGTCTCCGCCGCCGCCGTGGAATTTTGCCGCCCTGCCCCAGGTTGAAGGCACGGATGCTTTCTGGGCTATCAAACAACAAGAGAAAAAGGCAGTCAACGAGGCTCATCCTCCAATACATGTGCCACGCAACAATCCGACCGGATTCTTTCTGGCCTTCTTCACCGTGGTGCTCGGGTTCGCCCTTATCTGGCACATCTGGTGGATGGCCGGCGTTGGCTTCATGGGCGATGTGATCGTCTTATTGGTTCAAGCCTGGCGGACGGATAACGAGGTCGAGATTTCAGAATACGATGTTGCCCGCTATTACCGGCGAGCGAAGGAGCTGCCATTATGACCGACGCCAACACAAATTTTCTCGATAGCGACACGGTCCCCTTGTCCCTTCACGGTCCGGCTCCGGATCGCGTTGTGGTGGGCTACGGTTTCTGGTTGTTCCTGCTTTCGGACATTCTCATCTTTGCCTCGCTCTTTGCCGCCTATGCAGTCCTGTCCGGAGAAACCGCGGGAGGCCCGAATGGCGCGATGCTGTTCGATAAAAAACATGTATTCGTTGAGACTGCCTGTCTCCTCACATCCAGTTTCACCTGCGGTCTTGGCGCGTTGGCGGTCCGGCAATTCAGGATAACAGGCGTTTATGTATGGATGATTGTCACCCTGTTCCTCGGGCTCACTTTTTTGACGCTCGAAATCACTGAATTCGACTCTATGATCGTTGCGGGCAATGGTCCGTCGCGCAGCGCCTTCCTGTCTGCATTCTTCGCGCTCGTGGGTACACACGGAATTCATGTGGCAGCGGGATTATTTTGGCTCATCATCATGGTGCTTCAGATCATGACGTTGGGCTTAACCCCGATGGTAAGAAGACGGCTTTTCTGCCTTGGCCTGTTTTGGCATGCGCTCGATATCGTGTGGGTCGGGGTAATCACCATCGTTTATTTAGGAGCCCATTGATGGACAATCACAGCGAAGCTCAGGGACTACCGCCCGGAACTAATGAAGAGAGCGGCGCGAGCTTGCGCAGTTATCTCATCGGCTTCGGCATTGCCATTGTCCTGACGCTGGCTTCTTTTTGGGTGTCATCGACAAATACGATTTACGCGCCCGGGGTGCCAATTCTGCTGGGCGTGCTGGCGATCGCGCAAATGGGCATTCACCTGGTCTTTTTTCTTCACATCTCAAGTGCGCCCGATCAGACGAATAATTTTCTGGCGCTTGCTTTCGGCGTTTTCATTACCGCGCTTATCGTTTTCGGCTCCATGATCATCATGGCGGACCTGAACCACCAGATGATGCCGATGGATAAGCTGATGGATATGCAGCGATAGGGTTAGGCCGGCATCATTTGAGAGAAGCCAAATCTCGATGGCACTCTTCGCTGAATTGACGCAAAGGATCGGAGAAGCCGGTATGGATATTCTGCCTGATTTCGGCAAACGTTCGGTCTTTCTTCCCATAAGTATCTATGATCTCGCGTAACGCCTGATCTGCCGCTTCAATGACTTTGGCGGTCGAAAATATGCGAATGCGGTTAAGTGTCGCATAAATGTCGACTAGCTTTGCAAGCTCGGTCGAGTCATGCGTGAGCGCATCCACATAAAGCTTCGATGCCTCATTCAGGAATTGTGTGTACACGGCTTGCCGCGCGTCTTTTTCGCGAGCTATTCTCTGTTCTCTGGTCTGATATTTTTGACTAAGCCAGGACGTAGCAATCGACGTCCCGCCACCAACAAAAGCCCCAACGAGCGCGGCAGTCGCCGATATGTAGGCCGCATCGATCATGGGCGATTGTTCAAAGCGTCTATCGAAGTGAGATCCCCTGTCGAAAAAGCCAGCGCGGCGGCGGCCGTCAGAACCGTGGCATAAGCATGCGCCTTGGCCGATTGAGCCTGCGATCTTTGCGTTTCGCTGGTAACGGCATCGGTGAAAGTGCCGACCCCATGCTTATAGGCGTCTAAAGCCGCAGCATTGGCCGTATTGGAAGCCTTCACCAACGCCATCGCGGCGTTATATTCCGCCAGCGCTGCCTTGACCGTATCATAAGCTTTCGCGACCTGCCGGATGGCTTCGTCCTGAGCCTTGACCAGCTCTTCCTTGGCCTCGGCGTTCTTGGAACGGGCCAGACTGAGGTTATTTTCTCTCACACCGCCGTCATACAGAGGCAGCTTCAGGCGCAACAGAATGGCCGCCGCCGGGTCATTGACGTGATAGGCCGAACTGCCATCGATACTGAGCCAACCGACATTTTGATTCACAGTACCTTCGAGACCAAGCGTCGGATAATAGGAAGCTTCGGCACCGCTGATTTCTGCTTCGCTACCCTGAACCTTCGCATAAGCCGCCGCAATATCCGGGCGCTGTGCCAAAGCCTTTTTGATATAGGCGTCCGTGTCTCCGGCAAGTTTCTGCGGCAAGGCACGTCCCGAACTATCGGCAATCTGCAATTTGAGCGTCGGCGTTAAGCCGATGGCTTCCAGAAGCGCATGATACGCGTCGTTATCGACGGCTCGCGCCTTTGCAAGATCGAATTCGGCCTGCGCCAAACCACGCTTGGCTGTCGAGGTTTCGGTCACCGTGCCCAAACCGTTCTTGCCCTTGGTCACGGCGGCATCCTGCAACGTTCTGGAGCTTTTCACCGCATCTTCGGCGACATGCAATTGGGCACGTTCGGCATCGAGCGCGAAATAGGCTTTGCTGACTTCAAAAATCAGCTTTTGATGCGTACCTGTGAAAGCGATGTTGGAAGCAAGCGAGGCTTTCTTTCTCGCTTCGACCTCGCTATCGCGCTTACCGAAATCGAACAACAGCCATTTAATAACTAGCGCCGGTATGACTTCTTCCGTGTTGGAAACGGAATATCCCTTTGGAACCAGATTTTTTGGCATCGGCAAAGGCGTGTGCTCCACTCCGCCTAAAACCTCCGCACTAATTTCCGGAAGATAGGTCGCTTTCGCGAGCCCCACGCCATAAGCGGCCTGTTTCGATTGTTCCCATGCGATGCGCGTATCGGGATTATTCTGTTCCGCAAGATCAATGAGTTCCGCCAGATTAAAGGTGTGGGAAACATCAACCGAGACTTCGTCGCGCCGGTAAGAAACTGAAAGACCCGAAGGAAGCTCGAATTTCGGCGCGGAACTCGATGGCTTTTCCTCGGCGGGCGCGGAACTTTCTGTTTTGTTGTCAGCCGGTTTATCGCTAACCGCTGCATTGGAATCCATATCGGCTTGCGACGGTCTCCAAGGCTGGTCGGGCGCCACGGGTGGCAAATCCACGACAGACGGATTGCATGCCGTCAAAACACAGCAGGCAAGAACGCCCATTAGAAGCAGCGCAAGCCTATGTTTCATGTTGTATATCCATCGTTCTGATTATTTTTTGCAATTGTTCGGCTCGTGCACCCATTTCACCGAAAACTCCTGCCCTAACCGGAACTTTGGGAAATTCTTCGAGTACAGCGCCATGATCCAAATGCTCGGCCGCCTGCTTTAGCCAGGCGCCAAATGGTTGGCGGTAGGATGTGGGCAATTTATCGATCAACTCGATGTCACCGAGGTTCTCTACAGCGTCGACAGTCGCAAGATCGACGGATGGCACAGATGAATGTTTGATCGGCTCGAACGGGTCGAAGGCAACATAGCGCCGTGCCTGCATAAGGTAGGTGTTGAAACCTGCTAGCTCATTAGTCGCGCCTGAAACATAAGCTCCCAGCGACGTAAGTGCCGAGACCAGAGATTTACGGGCCTGCACCATCACGTTTACCGGCCAGACGAAGGAGAAAATCACGAAAACGATCATATTGCCGAGAAGAATGCCGACAACGCGATCCCGCGCCTGGCTGATTTCAATCGTCGGACCAAAACCGACAAGCGTGCTGACAAAAAACGCCATTGCCATCTGCAACCCGGCATAGGACAGCCATTCGCTGCTAGCGGCAACCCACGCCGCCAGAAACGCCCCTATGCCAATGACAAGGCACAAATGCCCGATGTCCGTCATATAGGGCATCAGAATGATCACTGTAGCCAACCCAAACCCGCCGCCAATAATCGCTCCCGTCATGCGAAGCGTCATTTTATGAGTGGTTTCACCGTAGCTGCCGAGTGAAACGAAGAAACAGGTAATCATGCAGGTTCGGATATCGGGCCAATCCAGCAGGTTGTAAGTGATATAGGCGATAAGGATCGCCAGCGTCGCCTTGAGCGCATAACGGACATATTCTGGATTGGTGAACGCATCCGGCATCAAGAGCGGGGACTTTTCTTCGGCATGCTTCTGCGCTCCAGGCGAAGCCAGATGGGCAAGCAGACTATTGCAACCGACGACAAGGGCAACCGGCAGGCTGACGACGAGCCAGAACCACAAAACGGATTGCGTGAGTATCTCTCCACTCGGCAACGGCGCCACGCCCGGGATGACATCGATAAGCGTAAGGAAAATCGACGTAAGGAACCCAATCGCAAATCCTACCAGTCCCAAAGAAGATATGCGTGAAACGAACATGCCGGCGAGCGTGATGAGCGACATCAGCGGGATTCTTAACCCCGGCTCTCCTGCCGAGAACGTGTAGACGCCGAGTGCCGTGAAAATCGCCAAGGTCGTCGCAGCAAGGGAAAGAATTGCGATTAAGATAGTGGGCTTGGCTTCATCCTTAGAAACGAAGAAGACGATATAGGCGGAATAAGCGACCTCCGGTATGCGGAAAATCTCGGCAATGACAACCGTAAGAACGGTAAGAAAGGCTACGCGCAGCGCAAAGGCAAAACGTCCCGGCCTCGGCGAAAGTTCGTTGATCAGGAAGTGAAAAAAAGTCGACTGAACACCAATGGCCGGGGCTGCGGCTGTCATTTACGCACCACGGCGACTGCCGACGCGCCGATGCGCATTAAATCTTCCGGCGGTTGATCGAGCAGAATACGAACCGGGAAACGCTGCGCCAGCCTGACCCAGTTAAGGGTTTTAGGTATTTCCGGAATGCCGTTGACCAGCTTGGCATCGTCGGGAAGAACACCCCACCCGATGCTGTCGACATGGCCCTGTATGGGTCTCCCGGGATGCGCCATGACATAAACGGTTGCAGGCGTCCCCTCTTTCATATCGGCAAGTTCGGTTTCGCGAAAATTAGCGATGACATACCAGCGGGATGTATCTATCAGCGTGAAAAGCGGATGTCCGGCGACGGCATATTCCCCAGAACGAATGGTCAAGCCTATGACCTTGCCGTCAAAAGGAGCCGTAACCGTAGTGTTTCTCAGATCGCGTTCAGCGAGGGCTTTACTGGCCTGGGCGCTGTCTTTCGTGGCTCGCATCTGGTCGATCTGCTCCGCCGTCACAAAGCCCTTGTCGAGCAGAGGTTCGGAACGAGCCAGAGTGGTAGTCGCCAGCTCCAGCTGCGCCTTGGCAGCATCGAGTTTGAATTTGTAGGGCTCGGGATCGATTACAAAAAGCACGTCCCCCGCATGAATGCTTTGATTGCTGTGGATATTCAGCGTGACAATGCGGCCGGAAACATCCGGTGCAAGATTGGCGATGTCGGCCAAAAGAAAAGAGTCGTCGGTGCGTGGGCGGCTATCCATGCGGCAAATGACCAGAAACCCGCTAACGACGAAAGCGACGGCAATAACGATGGCGACTATTTTTCCGATAGGTTGTTTCATGGCCGCCCTCAATTACCGAACCAGATCAGCCAGATCACAAAAGCAATCGTAGCCGCCAGAAGTATGTAAATAAGAAGTTTCGCCGGGATGGTCTGATCGATCCCAAGCTTCGCAAAAATTTTGTGGCAGACAGCGGATGAGATGACGCCGATAACGGCGCAAAGCATCCATGAAGGAAAGAAAGAACCGAGAATATCGCGTGATGGCGCCGAGCTGCAAGAAGCCAAGGACAGGAGCAGAACGAGCGCTATTGGATTTTTTTGTCGCGTCATGGTCATCGATGTGCCCTTCCCGGTATTCATGGTCCGTCTACCTGATCGAAGGAAGTCCAGCAAATTAACCTGAGACTTCATGTCAGGAAAGAGCATTAATTTTGGAGGGGGTTGCGTTAAATTCCGAGGAAAATGAACACGATAGGATTTCTGATTTATAGAATTATTTTGCTCTAAATATCATGTCGTTGCTTAAGGGTTAATGAGGCAATCGGCGAGGCCCATTTTCGCGGGCAAAGACAGCGGGCGTACAGCCCGTATGCAAGCGGAAGCGCCGCGTAAAATGACTCTGGTCGGCAAATCCCACGATGGTGGCAATTTGAGCCAAGGAATATTTGCCGTCCCTTATCAGCTCTTGCGCTTTACGAATTCTGACTTGTTCCACATAAGCCATCGGGCTGAAACCGATGTCTGCCTTAAAGAGGCGTGAAAAATGAAATCGGCTTACATTGGCAATATGGGCCAATTCATCGAGCGTAATAGAACTTTCGGCATGTTCCTCAATATAGGAAAGAACGCTGGCGAGAGCATGCGATTTAATACTTCCAGCCACGGACGGCTGTTCAGGCGCTTTGACATTGTAGCTGCGCACTAGGTGAGCAGCTAAAGCACAGGTTGCCGCATTCGAGATGAGCGCCTGGGCGGGGTGACTCGGCCTGTTCAGTTCCGACAAGAGTATTCTGCTCAAATTTTCGATCAGCAAATCATGGGCATTGAAGGCATTGAGCAATTCAAAATTATTCGGCGATATATCCAATTCTTCGACCGTCTCGGTAAATAATTGGAGCGGAAGCCTTAGACGAATATTAGCGGGAGCCGATCCTTCCCATAAGCAGGCATTTCCGGCAGGCATGATAATGACGGAACCGGCGCGCATTATGCTTTTATGAACCACCCCGCTCCGCTGTTGCATTACCAACCCGCTACCATGGGGAGTGCATATGACAACATGATGATCAAGCGCCGGAGCGTTGAGATAGTATTTAGGGGATGGCTTATGATAATCGACAGTCATACCCCGCCAATTACGGGCTCTGCTGGTAGCTATTGGCCCATCGGGTTGATGCTTTAGAACATCGCTGATTGAAGCGAGTTTTTGTTCTGGCTGTGAGCCCAATTTGGTGCCCCGCTTTGTTCTTTATACCGAGGCAGCTTAATATGGCCAATCTTACTGCGAAAGTTTTAAATTGCCATGAGAGAAAATATCACTTGAGTAGAGACTTGGGGGTTCAAATCAGGTTGGTAGCAGCGGACGGATTTGAACCGCCGACCAAGGGATTATGATTCCCCTGCTCTACCGCTGAGCTACGCTGCCACCGGAAAGACCGACAGATAAGGCACTTCGCGGCGTCAAGTCAACTCGTCAGATAGGGTTGTATTGGCCCTGTTAAATGGCGGATATGCCGCATACTTTCCATGATTTTTGTGGTATATTGGACATAAGACGCGATGTCCCCCCAATTTTAACGATTAGGAGGCTCCATGAGCGGTACATCCAGGCAGCCGACCACCGATATTAAAGAAGGCAGATTATCTGCCGCCACGGTCAAAGAATCTACTGACCAATCGGATCGGCCACTTCCAGGACATCAGGCACTTCATATGGCGATGGCTGAATTATTCTCGCGTGCGCGTCTACCTGAAAAGGACAGACTTCGCATAACTGCTATTGTCTATGCAGCCCGAGACGAGACAAAGGTCGCCGCCGGCGAGGTCTTGACCTTTTAAGCCACGCGCACATCGCTCGATCCCGAAATCCACCCACCACCCAACACGCGGTTGCCCTGGTACAATACGCCTGCCTGCCCGGGTGCGACGCCGAAGACCGGTTCGTTGAGCCATACGCTTCCGCCGCTGCCGTCCATGCTGAAACGCGCGGGCATCGGAGGATGGGCGGAACGCAGGCGGACATGGACATCTAAATTCCCGGTTGCATCGCCGCCAAGCCAATTAATGTTGCGCAACGCCACTCGCGTCTGCGCGAGCGAGGATTTCGGTCCAACTACAACCATCTTCTTCGCGGCATCGACGCGCACGACATAAAGCGGTTCGTTATTCTCGCCCTCGCGGCCGCTGAGGTTCAATCCGCGGCGCTGGCCCACCGTGAAATGGATGATACCTTCGTGGCGGCCAAGAACTTCGCCCTTTTCGTCGACGATCTCGCCAGGATCGATGGCGCCCGGCCGTAATTTACTGACGACGCTGGCATAATCGCCGTCCGGTACGAAGCAGATATCCTGGCTGTCCGGCTTTTGCGCGACGGGAAGCTTGTACTTCTGCGCCAGCGCGCGCGTTTCCGGTTTTGTCAGATCGCCGAGTGGAAAGCGCAGGAAGTCCAGCTGCTCACGCGTCGTCGCAAAAAGAAAATAACTCTGGTCGCGCCCGGCGTCTTTTGCGCGATGCAATTCGGGACCGTTCGGCCCCATCACGCGACGCACATAATGCCCGGTCGCCAAAGCCTCGGCGCCCAGATCCTTCGCCACCGCGAGCAAGTCACGAAACTTCACGCTCTGATTGCAGCGGACGCAGGGGATCGGCGTTTCGCCACGCAAGTAGCTGTCGGCGAAATCGTCCATCACGCTCTGCGAGAATTTGCTTTCGTAATCCAGCACGTAATGCGGAATGCCGATATTTTCGGCCACCCGGTGCGCGTCATAGATATCCTGCCCCGCGCAGCAGGCTCCCTTGCGCCCTACGGCCGCGCCATGGTCGTACAACTGCAACGTCACACCGACGGTGTCATAGCCCTGCTCGGCCAGAAGCGCCGCCGTGACAGAGCTATCCACACCGCCGGACATGGCGACCACAACCCGCGTCTTGGCGGGCGGCTTATCAAAACCAAGGCTGTTCATGGGCGGGAAAATATCAGACTACAGGCCCGGCGTGTTGTCTTTTCTAATCCCGTGGCGATAGGCGAGCGCGAGAAAATTAACCATTTGGCCCGCTCTTTCCGAATAAAATGAGGCAGCCACGGAGAAAACCAATACCGCACCGCTGACCCCTGCCGATACCGACATTGGGCGCGGTCGCCAATCATGCACATTGGGCCGCCTCGGGCGGCCGGCTATTCTCAGTCTATAGTCGGCCCCGCACCGCGCCGGCACGGATTAAGCCGCCTGGCTCTTCAACATCCAGATCGTCTTGTCGTGCGCTTCCAGCCGCTTGTTGAGCAGGTCCTCGCTGGCCGTATCCTCAACCTCACCGGCAAAGGCGCGGCCTTCTGCGACACGCTCACGGGTCTGTTCGTGCGATTTGATCAGGTCCTGCAGCATCGCCTTGGCGTTCGGCGGCGCGCCGTTGGCTTCCTTGACGGCCGTGTGCGAATGGAACGTCGCGGCGCTCATCGGCGCAAACACGTCAAGGGCGCGGATACGTTCGGCCACTTCATCGGCGGCAGCGAACAATTCCTTATATTGTTCCTCGAACATCAGATGCAGCGAGTGAAATGACGGACCGGTCACGTTCCAGTGATAACCGTGCGTCTTGATCATCAGCAGATATGTGTCGCTGACGACGTTAGCCAGATGCTTGGCCATCTGCACGTTCGAGTTTTTGGTGGATGATTTGGCGGCCATGGGGCGTCTCCTTTTCTGTTTAGAAAGATTCTAAATACCGTGGCGGATTTTGTAAAGCCGCCGGGAAACTGCGATTTACCAGATATACAACAATTCGCCAAAGGTTCACATGGACATTTTATGCTGCGACCATAAGCTTCCATGTAGCGTCATCCCCACGACCCTGGAGATTCCCATGACCACCTACGCCCTGTCCGTCAAACTCAAAGCCAAGCCCGGAAAAGAAAACGACGTCGCCGAATTTTTGCGTCAGGCACAACCGCTGGTCAAGGAAGAGTCCGGCACCGCCGCATGGTTCGCGGTTAAGCTCGGCCCGCAGGATTTTGCGATCTTCGACGCCTTCCATGACGAAGCCGCGCGCGACGCGCATCTGAACGGCAAAGTCGCGGCCGCTTTGATGGCTAAAGCCTCCGAACTGTTCGCCGAACCGCCGGTGATCATGAAAGCCGACGTGCTCGCGTCCAAACTGCCGGTGATCGATCACACCCATGCCGCGGCGGAGCCGCAGAAACTAGCGTCATAGGGATTTTTCCACCACCAATTGATCCGAAATGACGCGGAATAAAAGATTACGCCGCCGCCTTGCTTCCGTTCGTCAGCTTCTCGCACGCCCGCTTGATGCGGTTGCATGCATCGCGTAGGGATTCCGTCGAAATCGCGTAGGAAATGCGGAAATAGGGGCTGAGGCCGAAACCGCTGCCTGGCACCACCGCCGCTCCTTCGCTTTCGAGAAAATATTTCGCCACATCGTCGTCGGATTCCAGAACCTTGCCCTCCGGCGTTTTCTTGCCGATCAGGCCAGAGCAGTTCGGATAAACGTAGAACGCGCCTTCCGGCTTCGGACAACGGATGCCCGGCGCCTGGTTCAGCATCTCGACGACCATATCGCGGCGTTGCTTGAACACTTCGCGTTGTTTCAGCATGAAATCCTGCGGACCGTTCAAAGCCGCGGTCGCCGCCGCCTGGCTGATGGATGACGGGTTGCTGGTCGAATGGCTTTGAATCTCGCCCATCTTCTTGATCAGTGCTTCTGGACCGCCGGCAAAACCGATGCGCCAGCCGGTCATGTTGTACGCCTTCGACACACCGTTCATCGTCAACGTGCGATCATACAGTTTTGGTTCGACCTGCGCGATCGTCGTGTATTGAAAATTGTCATAGATGACATGCTCATACATATCGTCCGTCAACACCAGCACATGCGGATGCTTAAGCAGCACATCGGCCAGCGCGCGCAGTTCAGCCTTCGTATAAGCCGCACCTGTCGGATTACTCGGCGAATTCAAGATCAGCCATTTGGTTTTCGGTGTAATCGCGGCTTCAAGATCGGTGGGTTGTAATTTAAACCCGTTATTCTCGCCCGCCAGCACCGCAACCGGCGTGCCTTCGGCAAGGTTCACGATATCCGGATACGAAACCCAATACGGCGCCGGGATGATGACTTCGTCGCCCGGGCTGACCGTTGCCATGATCGCGTTGTACAGAACCTGCTTGCCGCCGGTGCCGACGGTGATCTGGCTCGGCTTATAGGTCAGGCCATTTTCACGCTGGAATTTCTTGCTTATCGCTTCTTTAAGCGCAGGCGTGCCGTCGACGGCGGTATATTTCGTATCGCCGCGCTTGATGGCGGCAATCGCCGCGTCCTTGATATGATCCGGGGTATCAAAATCCGGCTCACCGGCGGCAAGGCCGATGACGTCTTTCCCCGCGGCCTTCAATTCCATGGCAAGACGCGTTATCGCGAGCGTCGGGGAAGCTTTGACTTTGGATAAACGCTTGGCAAAAGAAAGGCTGTCGGACGGCATAGGATTAATCCCTTAATTGTCGGTTTCCCCAACAATAAAGGGCCAAAAACGCAGAATCAAGCGCTATAGTTCCGTTCCGCCAATTTCGCCCCGGCATAACAAAGCGGATAGACCGATAAGAAATCGGCATAATCGCTCCAATCCGGCGGATGGGAGTTGGTAACCATCATAATGACATCCACCCCCATGAACATGCCGGCCAGCAGCATCGCGTTCGCCATGAAATAACCGCGGCTGAAACGAGCCGCGATAAGCGTCGCCAGCATGTAGCTGAGGCAACCGGCGGCAAAAAGTGTCAACAGGAATCCCTCGTTATGAGACAAATCCCGATGAAATTTGCGCGAGAAAGCCGAATAATCGTGATTAATAATATCGACCGCGCGAAATAAAATAGCGACCGATGTGGTCAGGATGAAGTTAAGAAGAAAACAGGCGAAAAATCCGGTGACAATGGCTTTGCGCCGGATCTGCTGGCTCCAGGTTTTCGGTTTGTAGGTCATGATGATTTGCGCCTCCGTAAATCGGCCCAATAATCCAGACGCTTTTTAATCTCCCGCTCGAATCCGCGTTCGACGGGACGATAATACTCCTCCCGGGCCAAAGCGTCCGGAAAATAATTCTGGCCGGAAAACGCGTCGGCGGCATCGTGGTCGTATTCATACCCCTTGCTGTAACCAAGCTCTTTCATCAGCTTGGTCGGCGCGTTCAGAATATGTTTCGGCGGCATTAAGGATCCATGCTCCTTCGCCGCCCGCATCGCGGCGCCGATGGCGGTATAGGCCGCGTTCGATTTTGGCGCGGTGGCGAGATAAATCACCAGCTCCGCCAGCGCCAGCTCGCCCTCCGGACTGCCAAGCCTTTCATAAGCCTCCCAGCCCGCCAGCGCGATTTGTAAGGCCTGCGGATCGGCAAGCCCGATATCCTCGCTGGCGAAACGCGTCAGGCGCCGCGCGATGTAACGCGGATCTTCGCCGCCCGCCACCATGCGCGCAAACCAGTATAAAGCCGCGTCACAATCCGACCCGCGCAGCGATTTATGCAAGGCACTGATAAGGTTGTAATGGCTCTCCTGCGCCTTGTCATACAAGGGTACGCGACGCTGAACGAAATCGGCGAGCTTCTTCGTGTCGAGCATCGTCTTGGGCGGCAGGTTGAGCAGTTCCTCCGCCATAACCAACAAATAACGTCCGTCACCGTCCGCCATCGCCTTCATCGCCGTGCGCGCGTCGGCATCCAGCGGCAAAGTCTTTTTCGTAATCTCTTCGGCGCGTTGAAGCAGCAAT
>Ga0206814_10003_pt1 | contig 23880 bp, 23 predicted proteins | sample Alteio_BWOrgCont_90_FD_152850 | JGI IMG/M metagenome (GOLD analysis project Ga0206814, IMG submission 152850) | Enriched cells from forest soil in Barre Woods Harvard Forest LTER site, Petersham, Massachusetts, United States -... | ecosystem: Environmental > Terrestrial > Soil > Temperate forest >...
GGCGCGCCTGGCGGGCAGATGCGGCCGGACGGCGGATGACGGGGCCTTTGCTGCGCGCCTTCTTTTGCGGCGGCGGATCTTCGGCGGCGCGGGCCGGAGGTTTGTCCTCAACTTCGTCGTCATCGCTGTCGTCTTCGGGTTTGACGCGGGAACGGGTGCGGGTGCGGGCGAGTTCGCGTTCGCGGTCCTGAATACGGAAATAGGCCTGTTCGTTGCGGTTAGCCTGAGCGACGGCACTGTCGTCGTCGTCGAGATCGTCTTTTATGCCGCCGGTACGAAGCAGTTTGACGAATGTGGCGATGCTGTTGCGAATTTTGGCCACCGACCAGAAGGCCGCGCGATGGAAGACTTTCAGCAGCACTTGCCATTCATCCAGCGGCAAGGCGCAGGCAATATACATCGTAACGGCGAGGACCAGCAGCATCGCGAAGGCGAGCAGATAACTGCCATACATCGGGGGCAGATAGTTCAGCAGGCCACGACTGATGACGGCGCCGAACGCACCGCCATACGAAACCGCGCCAACGGCCGTTTCATGCGCATTGAAAGCGCCGAATGCGATGGCCGAAGCCAGCATGGCGCCGAAACCCGTCGTGGCGCGCCACGGCAGAAAATCCAGACCGCGTCCGGTGGCGACGCGCCATCCCCAGGCCGCGAGAACGACGGCGACGAGAAATCCTCCGTAGCCGAAAAATTGCCAGGCGAGATCGGCGCTGTAGCTGCCGAAGGTGCCGATCCAGTTATGGATACCGTAATGCACATGCCCGCCCGCCGCCGTATTCCATGACGGGTCTTGCGGGTCGTAGCTGAAAACCGCCAGCGCCACGGTCAGCGCCGACAGCATGATAAGGCCGCCCCAGAGGATCGACGCCGAACGCGAAATCGCCATGCGTAGATTGTCCGGCAACAATACCGGCTTACGGGCACGACTGCGGGAGCGGATGAGTGTTCTGGCGGGCATGGGGGCTTTTATATATGTATGTGTGAGCAATAAGGAATCGTTCCCGCTGCATAACAAACGGTAAAATGCTTAATAAAACATGAAGATGGGCGGTTTGAAGACGTTAGTCGGGGGTTCGGCGAAAGGAAATGTCGCGCTTTCGTATTACTAGCAACGTCATGCCCGCGAAGTCGGGCATCCCCTATATTATTTGCTCGAAATTATGCGAGCCGACGGGAAATGGGATGCCCGCCTACGCGGGGATGACGTTCCGCGTTCAAATGGCGTTATGGATCAGGCCGCGCCTGCGATCCCGTATTCCCATACCTCGGAACCGGCTTTGTCCGAGAGGGGGGCTTTTTCGGCGGCTTGCTGGAATTTGTCTTCGGCTGTTTCGTTGAATGGGGTGGTTTCGAAAATGCCCGGGCCGCCGACGGCGACGATTTCAAGCAAGCGGCCGTCCGGTGCAAAGCATCCGCAGGCTAAAGGACCACCGCGGCCACAGCCGCCATCCAACGTTACCGCGGCTTCTTCGAGATTGATGCCGCTGTTTACGGAGTCAAAACCGCGAACGATGCGCGAATATGTGCTTTGCGCACGGCCGTTCACGCGGAACGACGCAGACGTCCACCACAAAGCCTCGGCCTGATCTTCCAGCGAACGGGCGGAGTCAAAACCGGCGGGAACAAACAATGCGCGCTTGGCACCCGCGGTCGGTTGCGCAAAGGCGGCACGGCGCATGCTGCAGAACAAAGATTCATGTCCCGCCACATGGCGTTGCAGAGCGCGCAGTTGATTGGTCCAGCGCGTGATGGCCATGCTGCCCGCTCGGGCCATAGATTTGGTGTCGTTCAGGCTGACGCCGTAAAGCCGCAGATAGGCTTCGACGCCAGAGGCCATCAGCTTTTCCAAAGTCTGCATAGCGACCGGCGCGAATTGCAGACGGAGAAGACGCAGCCAGGCTTCTTCCGCCGGGCCGCGCAGATGAACGATGTCGGAGGCCTCCATCCCCGGCTTCGCCAGCAAGGCTGCGCGGAAGGCCAGAAGTTCGTCGAACACTTCGGCGTTATATTGCGATTCAACGCTGAGATAATTGCCCATATAGACCAGCCGGTCGCGCAAGCCGAAGCGCGTGGCGAGATAATCATGCAGGGTTTCAAGGCGTTCAATGTCGCCATGAATTGCGGCTACGGCCCAAATACGGCGCGGCGTCTCAAGATCAGCGAATTTTTCGTTCACGGGGCTGGTCCAGTGCGAATCGGAAGTAACGATTTGTTAATCGACCACATGACTCGACCAACATCAAGCGCCAGATGAAATAATCGCGCCTGTGGAAAGATTTCTGTGGATGATTGTTGAGTGATGAGAATCAGTTATTGCGTGTTTCGAAACTGCTTCGCGAGCTTGAGTCGCTGCCCCTGATAATTCGACCCCTCGCCGTATAATTTGTCCGGCCGCGCCGCCATGCGTTCGAAGCGGAGCCAGCCGACAGTCTGGCCATGTTCGAGAAGGAACGGAACTTCGTGCGAGCGAACTTCGAGTACGGCTTTGCTGCTGCCCGCCTTGCCGGTCTGCTCGCTCCAGCCGAAACCAGGATCGAAGAAGCCGGCGTAATGCACACGAAATTCGCCGGCACGCGTATCGTACGGTACCATTTCGGCGGCATAGTCAGGCGGAATGGCGACGGCTTCCTTGGTCGTGAGAATGTAAAATTCGTTCGGATCGAGCACCAGCGACGGCGTTTTGCCGACATGGATCGGTTCCCAGAATTCGGCGGGATCGTAATCGCGGCGTTCGAGGTCGATGCGTTTCGCATGCCGTTTCGCGCGATAACCGATGAGTAAACCGTCGCCCTTTAAATCGACGGTGAAGCGAAGTATGCCGGTTTGTTCGCTGAGCTTGCGTTCGTCTTTGTCGAGTTGAACGATTTGCCCCTCATCCAGCAAACGCTTCCATTCAGACGGCGCAATGGAGGAGGATGCATCGCGCGCGCGGCTGAAACGCATCTGGTTCAGACGCGTGCCGGTCTTGACGACGACGCTGAAGGTGCGCGGGACGATTTCGACGTAAAGCTTACCGGAATATCCGGCTTCCACCTGATCGAATGCGGTGCCACGGTCGGAAATCAGGCGTGTGAGAATGTCGAGACGTCCGGTCGAACTTTTCGGATTGGCGAAACCGGCGATGCCGTCTTTCAGGTCAATTTGTTCCAGCAGTGGCACCAGATAGACGCGACCTTTTTCGAGAACGGCGCCATCGCGGAGATTGATCTTGAAATTGTCGAAGCGGTTGTCGAGCTGTTCCATTTTTTGCAGCACGGTCATCTGCGCGCCGGGCAGGAAACTTGTATCTACGGGATAAGCGTGCGTGCCGAGGCGCAGATCGAGACTGGCGGGTTGGATCTGATCGGGCTGGATATTCTCCGCCGTGATCTCGCCGCTTTGCAGCATCACGCGGATGGTCTGGCAAGGCAAAACGCCTGAATTAGTAGGCGCTGTTTTAATGACGGTGGCGTTGGTCATGGCTGGTCCTGATTAATGGCACACTATGCTTTCCACAATCACGTCAGCCCCGCAAGCGCCGCGGACCAATCCCCTTCCCGCTCCTTGCGCAGCAGTTTCAGGCTTGGATACCACGGGCTGTTAGGGCATTTTTCGAACCAGTACCAGGTGAGGCCGGCGAGGGGAAGAAACACCTGCGCCGGAACGCCGAGGGCGCCCGCCATATGCGCCGTCGTGTTGCCGATGGTGACGACATCGTCGCAAGCGGTGATTTGCGCAGCGAAGGAATCCATGTCGCGCAATTGATCGACGTCGAGGTCTTTGTAAAACGCGAAATCGGGGAATGCGCGATGAACCTCGTGCACTTCCACATCGCGATCACCGTATTGCAGGTCGATGTAAAGTGTATCGGCGTGCGGTAAAGTGGCGACCAGTTGGTGTAAATGCATCCGCCGATGTTCCGCGCGGCCGCCGCTGATGCTGTGCCAGGCGATGCCTGTGATTTTCTTTTTCCCCTTAGCCTTGTAGCGAGCGCGGAAGGTTTTGGTTTTCGTCGCGTCGGCTTTCAGAAAGGCTTCGCGGCCGGTGAAATAGGTGAAGTCGGGGCGCAGACAATGGCCGAGCCATAAACCGGGCGCCTGAAAATCGAAATCGGCGCCGATTGTGGGCGGGTCCTGGCGCACGATAATTTTGCATTCGGGGAACGAGCGCGCGAAAACCGGCGCGAGACGATCCATGCATTCGATTGTGACGAGCGCGCCGCGCGTGATGAGATCGGGCACCATGCTGGCGAACAATACTTCGTCGCCGATGCCCTGATCTCCCCAGATGAGGATTTTCCGGCCGCGTGGATCGGACCCGTCCCACAAAGGCAACGAAAACCACGGCAGATTTTTTCGTTTATCGATGATCGGCAGCCAGCCTTCGACGCTGCCAGCCAAATCCTCCCATCCCTTCGTCAGATCGCCAAGGCCGAGATGACAGATGGCACGGTTGTAGCGCGCAATCGCATGATCAGGCCGCAGCGTCAGCGCTTCGTCATAAATCGTCTGCGCTTTCGCACGGTTACCGGCGTGCTGATGAATCTCGCCAAGATTATTCAGCGCATTCGCATCGCCCGGCCGGAATTTCAGTAATCCGAGATACGCCGCTTCGGCTTCGTCCCATAATCCATCTCTCGATAGTTCATAGCCATGTGCGCCGTAGGCTTCGGCAATGCCGTCGCGCGCGATGCGGTTGATCGGGTCGATTTTCAACGCGGTTTGATAAAGCTTGATCGCTTCGCGGAAATTTTTCTTCGTGGCCATTACCCCGCCGAGATCGGCGAAATAACCGGCATCCTTGTCCCACACCGCAATCGCGCGGCGCATGAGTTTTTCGGCTTCGTCCAGATTGCCGCTTTGCCATTCGGCCGCGCCAAGCAGATGCAGCGCATCCGCCTGCTTCGGGTCTTTCGCCAGAATATCGCGATACATCGCCATCGCACGGTCCAGCGACCCGGCCTGATGGAATTCCATCGCCTGACGCAGGTAGTTTTTGAGTGAGGGTGCGAGTTTCACATTTAATGGATTAAGAGACTGATGAATGCCTGTCTACTGATTTGGTATCGGTACAATTAAAATTGAAAGGATTGACAGAAAAGAACCGAAATAATCTACCCTTCATACTCATCTTTGATGGCTTCTCAAATCAACAACCTCCCCTAGGCTCCGAGGTCTTTCAGCCGAGGCCGCACTTCGCGCTTTATCAAATCTCAAGTCATTAAGTCTTTCCATAAACGGGGCAGCCGCAGTAGTGAACAAGCACCCGACGCCGGTTAAAAAAAGCACCGCAGAATCTAAATTTCGACCGGACCGCGCCTCGTTAACCGTAGCGAACCCAGTAAGGGTGGCGACAGTCATCGAATAAGAGAGAAGAATTTTGCTGTTTCTACCGACGGTCAAAAGTTCATTGATGGTTACGCGTTCGTTCAATGACATTTTACCTTTAAACAGCTTATAAATCAGGCCTTGGTGCCCCAGGAGGGACTTGAACCCCCACTCCCTTGCGAGAAACAGATTTTGAGTCTGCCGCGTCTACCGTTCCGCCACTGGGGCCTCGCACAAGCGACGGATAATAGCGGGGCGACGTAAAAGTTCAAACTCTATTCAAAAATGCGATTTGATGCTTTATAAGGGCCTTCTTCGGCTGGCTTTCCAAGCCGAAGCACGCGTTAGCGGCGAAAGCCCGGTTTCGCCCTTACGGGCTACCCCGGATAACCTTCGCGGCGCTACGCTTGCAAAGGTTGGAGGGGTGGCCGAGTGGTTTAAGGCGTTCGCCTGGAAAGCGGATGTACGGGAAACCGTACCGTGAGTTCGAATCTCATCCCCTCCGCCATCGTTTCTATAATTTGGCAGCAAATCCGGATCGTTATCTTGCACCCGGATTCATATGATGTCTTAAGGCGCTGCGTTGAATCCTTGCGTAGAGGCTTTAGGGCCCGACATCTTAGCCGAATTCGGAACGAATTTGGCATCATAATCTGGCTGCTTTTTGACCCAGCTTTGTACCTGATCCTTTAATTGCGGATTTTCCTTCAACTGATCGGCACCACGGTTCAAATAATAATAAGCTTCTTTTCTTTGGTCTTTCGTAGCATCTGCAGGGCGATTTTCCGCATCCTTGTTATTCAGCACATCACCGTAAAGCTTCTGTGCGGCGATGAGTTCCGGCGTATCTCCGGGATATGATTTTTTCGGGGGCGGCGCCATATCCCCCCGTGTGCCGGCCGGTATTAAAGCGCGTGACGCGGCCTGAAGGGTAAGCAATGCTTTCTTATCGTTATCGCCAAATTCGTCCGTCAGATCGCCACCGACCCGGGGACCAAAAGTTTGGGGATCGAAAGTCTGGGGCGATGCCGGTGCTGGCGCAACCGGAGGAACCACCTGTGCGAAACGACTATTGGCCATAATATTCTCCAACAAAAAAATTACGACTTACAATATAGTAACTTAAAATACAGCAACTAATAAAAAACCAAAATATCATGCTTAATTTTTCGTTGATGTGAAATTAATTAGCGTTTCAGCATTCCAAGGCACAATCTTCATTTAAGTCACTGCGCTGATGATTTTTGTGCGTGCGACAAAATTAACCTTATCGACCAACAATGCCCAGAACCATCGCTTCCGGTTCGCCATTCTTACATGATGCCCGGCGCTATAAATGGGCCATCAAGGCTATTGCGCAATCCGTTATAATTTCTTTTCCCGTCGCGCTGAAGGTGTGCGCGAAGTGGGTCTTTCTTCTCGCCCCATGACAAGATCGCTCATGCAATCATCGAATGGTTGCAATTTAATTGTGCCGATTTGCCTTGTCTGCTCCTCCGAAAAGCGGCGCACCGGATCGTTATGGGTTATGCTATTTATTTTGGCTTCAATAATTTGGACATGATCGGCAAAGCCGTTGGGTCGTTCCCAAACCATAGTTTCACGAAAACGCTGTTTCCTTGTCGTTACCGGACTAGACCAACCTAAAACTCTATCTGTTGCGATTGTCGTGTTAAAACCTTTTGTTGCAGAGCTTATTGCCGTTTCGGTACAGCAAAAATCTGCCATCGCTCCTAAAATCAAAACATTCCTGTATCCTTGTTGACGAAAATGATCTGCAAGGGTTGGGTCTCTAAACAATCCATTAAAAACCCTATTGGTTTCTCTCTCTCGATTAGCATGATTACGCTCGGGATCCGGGTCCCATCCAAGTTGGAGTTCTACGCCAGCTTGTTTTAAGAGCTCGTCTCGATAGCCGGCACCAAAAGTTTTTATATCGTCGGGATGCAGCAACGTATCCATCGTTGGCTTACGATAAACGACTTCGTTTCTGCGCGGACCAAATTGCTGTAAAAAAACTAAATGAATATCATTATTGTGTTCTTTTCCAATGTGAGAAAATTCTTCCCCGTATACTTGCCTGCCCCAATGCGTTTCATTGAAAGCCATATTCACCCATGCAGTTGTATCGTATGGGCGGCTATCAAGCTTTGATAATGTGTTATTAGACGGAATCCAAAGTTCATTGCCATAATCTACAATATCACTAGATCCGATTTGTCCCCATACAATGGGAATTTTATGAAGTCTCAATTCTGTGAGGCTATCCCCAAGGGCCGAGGCGTAGGCCGCAGCATCTTCCCGAGTCATCGAGTCAAAAGAGGTAATACCAATGACGAGAGCAACGGTTTTAGATAACGCTTGCTCACCTTCATCCAAGTAGCTTTTTCCGTGTAGAATTCCTGTTAAATGGGCAGAATCTTTGTTCGGCGGTTTTCGAACAGGCGGAAGATGTCTGACTTGCCCTTGTATGGCTTCTCTTAACTTTTCTAATTCATCGAAGCCGCGCGGATTTCGGGTATAATCGACAATGGGAGAAAGCCGTTTTTTTACTTTTTCACCCATCTCGGCGACCGCTTGTCGCATCTTGGGCGTTCCAAAGAGCGAAAAATCATAGGTGCTTTCTTGTTGCTGAGGGAATTCGCCAAGTCTGTATTCGCCTTTTTTAAATCTCTCGGCCGCAAGATGGAGTTGCGCAAGCGCTGCTTCTTTAGCAGCAACTATATTCCGCAACTCGCCATTTTCAGAAATTTTTCCATTCTCTATTTGGTCTTTCAAAAAACCTGACGAGCATACAGTGGATTTGAGCTTATTAGAACGGTAATGACCATCTGGATCGCTCGCTCTGGATAACGGCCCAAATTCGGCAACAAGAAGATTGTCCAAACTGTAGTTTAAGAAGTGCTCATAATTAGCTATACGCTTTTCGCGTGCTTCGTCTTCGTTTTTTTCATAGGGATCTAGAAATCGGTCTCTTCCAAAATTTTTATCCCGTTTTATGTCTTTTATTTCTTGGTCTACAATTTGCCGAATTTCGGCATAAGTCATGCTGCTAAAATCCGGTCTGTTCAGCGGATTGTCAGGATCAACGCAAACTCCCAAGAAATCTCTCATAATTAGAGACCTTTTAAATAGCGAGATATAAACGTCTTACAAATTATTCATATCGCCTATTAGTTTATCATCATGAAATACTTTCATATAACACTCAAACCATGCACGCCGTAGAGAGACAAGCCGCGAATGCCAATTATCACTTCGGATCAATGAGTTATAATTATGTGGCCTAAAACCAAATTTTCTCAGCTTAGAAAATTTGGTTTTCCTATTCTTTGTTAAGTTCGAAATTACGGTTATGAGGACTTTTTTATTATCAATTCCCACCGGTACACCGGTTCATCCCGATATGGCGTGCCATAACCGCCGAAGACATTCTTCGTGCCATTGCGGCAACACGTGAAGCTGTCGACGGCTACTGGATGAATATTCTACAGCCGTCAGAATATGTACCGCGCGTGAAAGGGTTCCGCCCGGACATAGCCATCGAAGTTATTAATCGTTTATCCGCATCAGAAACCAAGTAGCGGGGCACGGCTTCATTTCTGCAGTTACAATAGAAAATACCGAATAACCTTGTTCCAACGTGCAGCTCTCTTTCATTCTCCCAAACGATCTTGTAGGCACAGCGAAATGAAAGATGTGGACGGAAACCCCTAACATTTATATATCCACGATCCTGGCGCATCGGGAAAAAGAAGCGTCGATGACGAGCGCAGCGGCGGCTCCAGATCCATAAGATAACTTTCCGGCAGAATCACCGTCCCGAAGCGTCATTATAAAAACAGGCGATGAGTCATTTAGGCGTACGCCTGTGCGCTCGGTCCCGCCCATTTCGGTTCGGTTATATGTATTGCCGCAGGCAGAAAAAAAAAGAAGAATGAGGATTGCAAAAGCGGAGCGCATCCTTGATTGCATGATGGCTCGCTCATTTATCATCGTTTATGGTCGCGCATGCTTTGTCGGCGGTGGGAGCAAAAATACTGTCGATTTCACATCCGCCATCAATTGGTCATAGACCAGGTGACAACCGCGATGGCCGACTTATTTTTTTGAAAGATCAATCGTGACCGGACTGGCATAGAGATTATCTGCGCCCGAAGCAGAATCCACGCCCCACCCAACTGGGCCGCCGACGAGAATATAAAGCCAGTTGTGTTCCGGATAGCCGGACTTATTGACGAAAGTCGCTTCCGCATAGCCCGCTTTATTACAGCGAATAGAAATGTCGTCTTTCGTTTTTTCGATATAGATCGTCCCGGGTGTCGAGACAGTGCCAAGAGGCGTGCCATTGCGTACAACGGCACAGCTGGCCCCCTCTGGATTTGTCTGAATGGTTACTTCTTGCGCGCGACCTTCGATAACTGATGCGCAGCCAGAAAGAAGAGAAAAGCCGATCAACAGGAATGGGACCTTATGTTTCATTTTCGCCTCCGGGAGTAAAGATGTTCCATCTCCGCATATTTGTCATCTGTTTTTGACGGTTTGCCAATTTCTTAAACGTAACAGTAGTTTGTGCCCGACACTGCTGTCCCAGTTAAAACTGTTCTGTAAAATCACGACCGCTGTTTTATGTTCGGGATCGATCCCGATATAGCTCGTAAAGCCGGCAACAATGCCGATCTGGTAATCTATCGGTTGGCCATCGACATCATCGACAACCCACGCAATCGCTGCGGAAGCTTTATCCTGAGGAACGCGCACTTTTAAATCATTCGCCATCACTGCATTGAGTCGGCTTTTATGTCCTTTAACGTGAGCCGCCGCGAAGGTAAGCAAATCTTTTGCATTCGAATAAAGCGCTGCTGAACCCCGCATCAAATGCGTGAAGTGCCAATCCGGTGTCGGCTCGCCGCGAGGAATAAATTTGGGCTGATCGCCCGCGTAACCGTGCGCGCGTTCCGGATAACACGGCAATTCTTCCTGCGTATAGCCGGTGCATTTCAATTTCAACGGCCTGACGATCTTCTGTGCCAGCAGTTGATCCACGGTTTTCCCGGTCCGCCGCTCAAGGATATAACCAAGAAGGCCATAGCCGATATTCGAATATTGGGACTTGCCAGTATTATCCGCTTCGAAATCGGCGAGATAGTTGAACACGTAATCGCGATCAAAATGGTTGTAGAAACTTTCGCCGGTAAATAAATACCGGACAAAGTAGCTTAATGTTTCAAGTGTAAGAGGTTGACGCGGCAATCCCGATGTATGGGTTGTCAATTGTAGCAACGTAATTTTTTGCGCATCCGAGCTGAGCGGCGTATTCGGCGGCAATAATTCGGGAAGAGTGTCATTCCACGATAGGACACCTTTATCGACAAGTAGCGCCGTTTCGGCGCCCAGAAAACCTTTGCTCAGAGAACCGACGGCAAAAAGCGTATCACCATTCGGCGCGCGGCCATTTTCTCGATTCGCGACGCCGTAGCCGTAGAAATGCATGGTTCCGTCAGGCAACAAAACGCCAGCGACGACCCCCGGGGTATGCTTCGTTTCGGCGAGTGGTGCGACGAGGGAATCCACCTCGGTTTTAAGATCGCGGACGGGCAGTTGGTGTGCCGCCACCAGGTCATCTGCATTGAGATCGGTTGTTGTAAGGCTGCCGCATGCAGTCAAGCTTGCACACATAATCAGCGCCAACCCAATACGCCGCAAAACTAAGAAGGTCTTTTTGGTAACAAATAATGCCATGAATATTTTTCGCATTTGCTAATTTACTATTACGAGAGTTTTATCTAATTCCTAACCTGATAGCCAGCATGGGGCCCGCATGTTTCTAAACCGATTTTTTGCGCGCGTCTCGCTAATCTTATTGTTTAGTCTTGGCGCTTGCGTGAATGCCAGCTCCATAGCGGATGAACCGCTGCGCTCCGGCCACCAATCCACGTTTACCGCGCCGTACGAAAAGGTTACGGACGCAGCCATCGCTTCTCTGCACAAATTGGACGTTTCCATCACACAAGTTACGAAACGAGACGACGGCACCGTTATATTATTGAGTAAACATCCGGGCGCCTTCTCGTGGGGTGAAGTCGGTCGCGTGTTTGTGGAAAAACCGAACGGGCCAGACACGACTGTCTACGCGATTATGGAATTACGCTCCACAAGTACGAACGCCCGCGGATTTTCAGGGCATCTTTTTACTCATATGAAAGACGCCCTCGAAAAATAGACTCTAGACTCTTTTAATAATGATCGACGTATTGATCCCGCCAAAAGCAAAATTATTAGATATGAGATATTCGGTCTCCAGCTTTCGTGCTGACGCCATCACATAATCGAGCTTCGCACAACGCTCATCGACATTTTCCAGATTGGCGGTGGGGCAGAACCACCCTTCCCGCATCATTTCTATAGATAGCCACGCCTCCACCGCCCCGCACGCGCCGAGAGAATGGCCGAAATGTCCTTTAAGAGAATGAATGGGAATGCGTTCACCAAAGACCATGTTCGTCGCTTCGGTTTCGGCGATATCACCCCATTCGGTCGCTGTGCCGTGGCCGCTTACAAAACCAATGGATTCGGGCGGCAAACCTGCATCGTCGAGCGCAAGCTTTAAGGCGCATTGCATCGTCGATGCCTGGGGTTGGGTAATATGATTGCCATCCGAATTCGATCCGAAACCGACAATTTCGGCATGAATGCGTGCCCCCCGGGCGCGGGCATGCTCATATTCTTCCAGAATTAATGTCCCGGCCCCTTCCCCGATGACTAAACCATCACGGTCGCGATCATAGGGGCGAGGCGATTTTTCCGGCTGGTCGTTTTTTATGCTGGTGGCGTAGAGTGTATCGAAAGTCGCTGCGTCGGTGATGTCCAATTCTTCAGCACCGCCAGCAATCATGATGTCGGCCTTGTTCCAGCGGATGGCCTCATAGGCATAACCAATTCCCTGGCTGCCCGATGTGCAAGCGCTTGATGTTGGAATAATGCGACCCGTCACACCGAAGAACAGGCCGATATTCACGACCGTCGTGTGCCCCATCATGCGGATATAATTTGTCGCGGTAAGGTTTTTCGACGTTCCGTTCATCTTCAGTTCGTAAAAACCCAGCACAGAGTCCGGGCTACCGAAAGACGATCCATACGCAATACCGGTGCGCCCCGACTGGATAAGAGGGGTATTGAGCAATCCTGCGTCCGTCAAAGCGCGTTCCGTTGCATAAACCGCCATTCGCGATACCGGCCCCATGGTACGCAATTTTTTGCGCGGGTATCGTTCATCGACTGAAAATCCAATGATCGGCGACGCAAGGCGTGTGTTGATGCCGGTATACCGGTTCCATTCTTCCATAAAGCGGATACCTGTACGGCCAGCTTCAAAATGGGAACGAATGGTCGGCCAGTCCTCGCCAAGCGCCGTTACCCCGCCCATGCCCGTAACAACCACGCGGCGCATCAGACCATTCCGCCATTTACGGATATGACCTGCCGCGTGATGTAACTCGCTTCATCGGAGCAAAGAAAAGCGACAGCCGCCGCGACTTCATCAGGCCGACCGATACGTTGCATGGGAACCATCTGGCTTATGATATCTGCATTTAAATCTTCGGTCATTTGCGTTTCGATAATACCGGGCGCGACGCAATTGACCGTAATGGACCGTTTCGCCAATTCAATCGCCATAGCTTTGGTCGCGCCAATGATGCCGGCTTTGGCAGCGCTGTAATTTACCTGTCCACGATTGCCCGTGATCCCCGATACGGAAGAAAGTGTAACAATTCTCCCACCTTTGCGGGCCGAGACCATCGGCATGACCGTTGGGTGCAACACATTATAAAAACCATCCAGATTAGTATGGATCACCGCATCCCATTCGGCATCTTCCATCGCAGGAAACGCATTGTCCCGCGAGATACCCGCATTGAGGACAACGCCATAGTAAGGACCATGTTTGGCGATATCCGTTTCCAATACCCTCAAGCATTGAGCACGATCGGAAATATCAGAAGTTATCAAACGGCCTTGCGAGCCCGCTGTTTCAACAGCGCGCAATGTTACCTCGGCGCCTGCTTTATCTTTCCCATAATGAACAACGATAACAAAACCGTCGCGCGCCAGACGTATGGCAATTGCGCGTCCAATGCCTTTGCTTGCGCCTGTCACCAGGATTGTTCTGCTCATTATCCTAAGCCCTTCAATACGCTGGACACATCATCAGGCTGGTATAAATTTAACTGGGCCGATGCACATTCCCCGCCTGCATCAGAGATACGACAATCGAATGCCCCCATCAAATCCTGACGGAATATTTCTTTAGCATCGATCACAAGTCTGCGACCTAACGGAAACCAATCGACGGATGCACGATAATTTCTTGTTCCGAGGAGAAACCCAAGCCGCACGGGCCGGCCATGGTTGAGCCCCTCGATCCCGGCGTAAACACCACACGCTTGCGCCATATATTCGAGACCCACATGCGCCGGGATGCCTTTTCCATGCACAAAGAACGGAATGCCGGGACGAATGGTCAGTGCGGTAGAGACCACTCCTTGATCCCAACCGAGTACCTCATCCAGAAGCACCATCGGCGGTCCATGAGGCAACAACTCCGCAACAGATTGCGCACAGCTACGCATTCGAAAAGCCTGTTCCAAGAATAAGGGACGCATTACTGCCCCCAAATCCGAAAGAATTGCTGAGCATGGCAAGCCGCTTCGCCTGCGGCAATGCCGTTTCGCGGGTGACGAAATTAAGTTCAGGTAAGGCCGGGTCGGCCACGCCATCCCATATATGAGGCGGTAAAAAGCCCGTATTCGTTGCCGGATTCAAACTGAGCCATAAGAACGCCGCTTCACAACTGCCGGTGGCGCCTAGCATATGCCCCGTCATGCCCTTGGTTGAGCTGCACAGTGTTTTTGAATCGAAAACCGATGCGACCGCATGCGCTTCCATAGCATCATTCAACACCGTCGCCGTACCGTGCAGATTGATATAGGAAATATCGGCTGGTGTAAGTTTGGCATCGTTAAGCGCCTGCATCATGGCGTCATGCGCGCCTTTGCCTTCCGGATCCGGGGCGGTCAGATGATGCGCATCGGACGTTTCTCCGATGCCGAGAAATTGCACGGGGCCATCACCCTGCGTTAACAGGAGCGCCGACGCACCTTCGCCAATCGTTATGCCGTTTCTATTTTTGCTGAAGGGATTGCATTTCTCCTTCGACAACAGTTCCAGCGAATTGAAACCGTTGAGCGTCATGCGACACAGTGTGTCGGCGCCGCCCACAATTGCCGCGTCGGCAAGGCCCGCCCTTATCAATCGACGCGCCGATGCAAAAACCTTGGCGCTCGACGAACATGCCGTCGCCACCGTGTAGGCTGGTCCTGTAAGACCCAAAAATCGCGCGACGAATGTTGAAAGGCCGCTTATTTCCTGTTTTTCATAATGATAGTCAGCCGGCCAGGCTCCCGTGTCCTGGCGTACGTCCAAGGCGTCTTCGCCATCCGCGATACCCGATGTACTTGTTCCCACAACGACGGCAACACGATCGCGCCCATAACGCTTGATCGCGCGTTCAACCGCCGCGGTAATTTCCATCAAGGCGGTTTGCATAAGGCGATTATTGCGGCAATCGATATCGCTTAACGCAGATGGCGGCGAAGGCAATTCGGTTTTGACGGCACCAACATACACAGACTGACCTGGCACAAGTCCATCACGCAGCACTAATCCACCCGGCGAGCCGGCAAACAACTTATGGGCAACGTCCGTCTTACCTTGCCCCAGGCATGTAACAACACCGCAATCTTCCAAGAACATCGGCATGCCACTCACGGAATTGTCTCCGCCGATTGCACATCGAACTCATAACCCCTTGCCAGATTGCGATAGTGTAATTTCCCGGACCATAAATCGTTTTTGACGGTTGGCCGATAATCGGCGCGCCATATTTTTTTATCACGAAGCATGACGGTGCGGCTGTTTTTTCCCGCAAGCAGTTTGCCACCTGAGGTGGCCAGCCCTTGCCGGACGATAGCGGCGGGCCAATAAAGCAGAACTATATCGGCCAGAATGTTTTCAGGCCGCAGTTCCGATGGCACCCATGATGCTTTTTCGTAATTAATTTTGTCTTTTGTCCAATCGATTGTGATCATCTTTCGTCCCATGAGATCGAGACCGACGAAAAGGAAATGTTCCGGCGTCGCCTGAATATGGACTTCAAAAGCAAAACTTTGCTGGCCATAATGGACGGTGACCAACTGCGAAACCTCAACCGGACGGCCGAGATCGGCGACCTGGGGCATGGCTAGAACCAGATCCGGCGCAATTTTTACGGAAGATGGAACAACATTATCCTTCGGAAGATCTGCACAGCCGGCAAGAAATAAAACAATCGCAATAGTGATAATGCTCTTCATTGACCATCCTTCCCGTGCACACTGCACGCCATGGGCGCAAACAGGAAGGACAATAAAATGCCAACCGTCATTGTCGCACCAAAATTATGTACGGCCTCCACATTGCTTAAAACAAGTAACCCGAACGACATCAACGCAGTACAAGCCGCCATCGCCACGGCCAATATCGTCACGGGTTTGCGCGTGCCCGATGTTTCGGCACAAAAAACGGCGTAATCAACACCAATGGATAATATCAGCACCAACGCCATCGCATCGAAAAATGTAAAGACACCGCCCGTCAGAGCACGTAACGAGGGGGCAAGAATGACAGCGAGCATAGGGGGCACCATGATCCACAACCCTTTGCGCCAGCCATAGCGCCAAACCAAAAGAGGCGCCATTAACAGGGCCGATAGAGCCAACAACTCAATCGCGCGCAGGCGATATTTGCCAAGCAGAGTGCTGAAATTTCCCACCGGATCAACAAACCGGATGCCGGGTATTCCTGCCGCCGCAGCCGCAACTTCATCAAGCTGCGCAATACCATCCAATGCGATGACGTGAGTGATTTCTCCATCATTCTCACTGAGAACGAGCGAGGAAAGAAACGTCAGCGAGCCGCCGGCTTTACTGACATCGGCAAGTGTAAGCGGCGCGCTGTCTTCGTCCAGCATCGTCGGGGCATCTTGCAAGCCGAGTTTATCCGTCTGCGACGTCAGCAAAGGTTTATACAACTGCCCGCGCTGTAATATTCTATTTTTCTTTTGGCGATCTGCCGAGGGAATGTATTGCGATGGCGCCTGGAAACCGGCCAAAGCGCCGGATGCAACTAGCGGCTTCAATCGCTCGACCAACGTCTCTTCGTGTTGCAAAGCCGTTTCATCGTCATGCGCCTGTACAAGAAAGAACTGACTGCCTGTGCTGGCGCCGATAAGATTTTGAATGCGCACTTGCTCCGCTACCAGCCCCGATGACAGCGGTTGCAGGCGATGGACGTCGTCATCCGTATGAAAAAACATATAGCCGGCTATGCCGAAAAGTGCGACAAAGCAAAACAAACCGATGCGCAGCTTTCGATATCGAAGCTCTTGCCAAAAATCTAAAAATTTTCGGCATTGTGATAGCAATGGCTGCCCATGCAGCGTGATTATCTTTCGGTCAAGAAACGGCAGCCACACCATAACTGTTATCCACGCCGCCACCAATCCGACCGCAGAAAAAGCCGCGATCTGATGAAGCCCAGGAAACGGCGCGAGAAAGAGGGTAAGATAGCCAATCACGGTCGTCGTGGCGCCCAGTGTTACGCCGCTCCCCACACGTCTTAAACGTTCATGCGGCGGACCGGGCGCGGGCGCAAACACCTCGCTGCAATATTGCAGGCTGTAATCGACGGCAACGCCGATAAGGCTCACGCCAAAAAGCAATGCACCAACATGCAGCTCACCGAAAATCCACAGGCTGACGGAAAGAGCCATCATCACCCCGACGCCGATAACCAACAGGCTGAGTAAAAGCGGTCGAATGGCGCGGAACATGGCCATTACTAGAAGAACTATTCCGGCAGTGGATATGATGCCGATTGAGGTCGTTTCTCTCATGGCCTCTTCCGCGCCGGCCTTGGCAAAAAACACGGCGCCCAAATGCAATATTGTAAGTCCCAGATGTCCGGCGCGTTGCGAATTGGCGGCGGCATCGAAATTACCCGAAACTTTCTTCTGCACATCGATGGCAAAAGGCTCGCCTTTAAGTTGCCCGGCAATCAATACCCATGTCGTGCCATCGTCCCGCAACGACAACATGCCTTCGTCGAGCGAGAGGCGCGATAATGGGATCGGCAAACCCGTCAGAAATGCGGGCATGAGTAAAAATGGGTCGTCATGCAGTAATTTAGCATTGGCGAATCCCATGACACCGTAAACTTGCGATAAAGCTCTCGTCGCAATCTGCTCGCCCTGCCCCGTTTTCAGAAGCTCTCGGTCGTCATCGGCTAACAGTCCGGCGCGATACGGAAAATAAAATGTTCCGATTTGCTTTAATCGATCTTTATCGAAACTATTTGTATTTATATCGACCAATCCGGAACCGGCCATCTGATGCGCAATGTCCGTCGCTGCCGTACGCGCAATATTTCTATCCTTGTCACCGACAAGAACAATAACATGGCGCGATAAAGATCGCGTGACCACATCATTCGCCCGCTGCACGACAGGATCACGTTCTTCCTGGGGCAACAACGCCAGCAGATCGGTGCGGAAATGAAGTCCCTGATCAAGGCGTTCCAGCAAATAAATGCCGGCCAACGCAACCGCCATCAGCCACAATAATGCAGCCAACCGCATCATGGATGCAATGAGCTGAAAGCAGCATTTTCCGCCGCGCTCAGCGGCATCGGCGCGGCAACCTGATCGATAAACGTGATCGTATCGGTATCACCTTCCGGCTTCTCCAACACGACCTTCTCAACATAGCGACTGCCGGTTACGGTAATCGAATTAAACGGCATGGCGGGGTTTTCACTATCACGTGGCGTCAATACGACTTGCCAGTTTTGTGTATCGCCGCTGCGCGTAACGGTAAAATCCTTCTCCATCGCCTGCCAGTTTCCGGCCAAAGTGCCGCCGAGCATTTCATAGAGATGAAGCATAAACGGAATTTTCTGTGCCGGCAGATTGACAACTTTTTTACCGTCGATACTTGTCATCAGGCCAGCCGGCGTAATAACGGTTGTTGTAGAGAAAGGTTTTTCCACGCTCCAGATCAATCCCCGCTCAGGAGCGATCACGAAATGACCCGTGGATTTCGTCGGTCCGTTAAAGCCTTTAAGATTGCGCTCCTCGACAAAATGCCCGCGCAGAACTTCGTCCTTGCCGATCATGATTTGTCCGCTGTCTGGCGCAGCAGAAAACGCCGGGTACGGCAGAACAAGAAGAAACAGGACGAATAAAATGCGGCCCATCACGACATGCCCTTCAGTCTATCGGTAAGCGCCGCTGGCGATTCCAGACACAGCTCGCCAGTGGCAGTCGCAATCGCGATTTGAACGGTGAATGCTTTAGTCAAAATCTCATCACTGCCGGGATCGCGAATGAGATATTCGATTTTGAGGCGATTGACGAATTCTACAATTGTGGCAGTGACAATGAATGTCTGATGAAAACGTATCGGCCGCACATATTTTATCCGCATATCGACAATGGGCCAGATGTAACCGGAGGCCTGCATTTCGGCATAGTTATAGCCGATCTTGTCCAACAGCTGACACCGTGCCTCCTCGAAAAATCGGGAATAATGACCGTGCCAGACAACGCCCATCGGATCGAGATCGTAGAATTGCGCCGTCAGGATTATTTCGGTGGAGACCATTTAGCGAGCCCAAAAATCGAAGAAATTGTACCACTGGAACGGCGCCATTGCCGCATAATGCTCAAGGCGTGCCGCATATTGACCTGCGTAATCTCGTAAACTCCCTTCACGGGAGCTGCGCGGCAACTGAACCTTTTCGGCAAAACGTTCCATCGTGAGACGGTAGTTCTTTCCATCCTGCAAACAGAATAACAGATATACCGGACATTCGAGCAAAGCGCCAAGCATCCACGGCCCCTGTGGAAAAGCCGCATCCTGCCCGAAAAACGGAACAAACGTGCTACGTTCGTGACTGAGAACTGACGTTCGATCCCCGGCCATGACAACCCATTCGCCATGTTCTATGCGCTGCTGAAGATCAATGATAGTCGCGGGTCCTATTTCCGTGACCTGCACCATATTCATGCCGGCCTCGGGGCAAATTTTTTGCAGGGCGCGGTTATAATTCTCGGCATGACGCGTATGAACCAAAATCGTTACGCGCGCCTGAGTTTTTCGATCAAGCGCAGCACGCGCGACATCGACATTGCCCAGATGAGCTACAATAAACAGAGCGCCTTTAGGATCGTCTTTCATTGCCGCGAATCCGGCCGGATCGGTCGCCACAACCGCATCGACCGGCATATCGCCCGCCCAGCCGATAAAAACGTCCAAAGCCCGCAGTGCAAAATTCATGTGATGATGAAAACCTTCTGCAAATGTCGACGGCCGCTTTAACGCGCGCGCAAGAAACTGCCGCGAAGCCTCACGCTGTTTTGTGCCGGCGAGATAAAAATAAAAAACAATCGGCATCATCACAATTCGACATGTCTCCCGCCCGAGTAAACGATAAGCCTTAATAAGGAACCTGATCCCCCAATAAGTTCCCCGCTCACTCAAATCGGCCCAATGCTTCGAGGTCGTTGTTTTCGGCGGCCGGTTCGCGAATATCGCCGGCAAGCGCCACAGCATAGTAAGAAACAAGCGTGCGTGCATTTTCGAAATACGAATATTGTCGTCCAGCAATTGGAAATTGGAGGTATTTTCGGGTGGATAGATGACCTTCACGGGTATCATCACCGGCGCTATGCCGCGCCAAAACGAACGAACCATAATGTCGGTATCGAAATCCATATGTTGACCGATCTTTTCTTCGGCCATAAGTTTTTGCATTGGAGCCAAAGGATAAATACGGAATCCGCACATACTATCGCTAATGCGTAACGACAATGTTTCGATCCAGACCCAAACATGCGTAATCCAGCGCCCGATCTTCCGACCTCTGGGAATGGAGGCGTCATAAATTGGTTTGCCGGTGATCAACGCATCGGGCGATGCATTGGCTGCTTCTAGTAATTGCGGCAATGCGTCAAGGTCATGCTGGCCGTCGGCATCGATCTGCGCCGCGTGGCTAAATCCTGCGGCAATGGCCAACCGGAAACCTTCCATTACAGCTTCGCCCTTGCCCTGATTAACATCCAGCCGTCGTACGATAACTTGCCTCGGTTCGTCGTGCAGCGCGGCGATTTTGGAGCGTGCCGGCTCACTACTGCCGTCATCGATAATAAATACCGGTAAGCCGGCCTTGCTCAATCTTTCGACGACCGCACCTATCGCTTTATAGTGATTGTAGGTAGGAATGATCGCGCAGATTTTCATGCTACCGCGCCTAATCTCATCTGGCCCGACGACATAATATTTTGGTCTGATTTATATTCGAACGATAATTTTTTTTTCGATCGATCAATGTGTAAAATGAGGAAAAGTGGCTTGCCGGGAACAATGACGCTACGGAATTTAACCTGAAAATCGCGCGCGGCCTGTTCCATTACGTTTAGATACAGATTAGCGAAACGTAACGCCCAATCGATCTGCACAACTCCGGGCAAAATGGGTTGATCGGGGAAATGGCCCCCAAACGCTTCCAGTCCGGCTGAAATTTCAAGATCCAGAACAACTTCATCGGTTTTTGAAGTATCGATAGAAAGGATGGGAGGTAATATCATGTGTCGTCCTCAAACAATGCGCGGATATCGGCATCACGCCGTTTGCCCAAAATCTGTGCGGGTAACTCATCGACAAATCGCCAGACATGCGGGACAGCGGCAGCTTCCATGTTGGCGGCAAGTTGGTTGCGGATTAATCGCCCAAAACGGAAATTGCCTTTTTCATTAAGCGTGACGCGACCTTCATCGGTCAACACCAACACAGCGGCCAGCCGATCGGATTTACCCTTCACCACGGTTACAGCTGCAACCCTGATGAACGGCAATCGAAGCAAAGCATCTTCAACACTCGCAAGGCTAACGCGCTTCCCCTCAATCTTGACAATGCGGTCGGCACGCCCAAGCGACCGAAAACCACCGGGCACGGGTTCGACCAGATCGGCCGTAGTCACCCAATCCGGTCCCATAAAAGCAGAACGCAAAACCAAATGACAATCATCGGTACAATGCATATCAATACCGGGCAGCAACTGCCACGGCTCGTCGCCGTTTGTCTGGCAACGTGTGGCGAAAGCACCCGTTTCGGTGCTACCGAAAATTTCGTTTGGCTGCCAACCGAAGATGGTTTCGGTTTGTTGGCTCCCCGCGAAAGATAAAGGCGAACCGGCGGAAAAAATACCCGAAGGACGTTTATCGTTTGCCAGCGGCTCCATGCCCTCAAGCCGGCTCAAATGCGCTGGACTACTCACGATCACTGCTCCTTTGCGCATGTCGTGAACGAGATTTTCCGGCATTTCATGTATCTCGGCCACAAATGGCCTGCCCGCCATAAGCGGCCACAAAAGTTTGAATGTAAGACCATATAAATGGTGGTGCGGCACGGTGGCAAAAACGGGGCCCGGCCCTAAATCTTTTCCCCACATTGCATCGAGGACGGCAATCTCACCTTCAAGCATCGCCAGATTTTTAGAAACTTTCTTGGGCGTCCCTGTCGAACCGGACGTGAAAAAGATCAATGATAACCAGGCGGGATCAATTAGCCGCAAATCGCCCGCGTCATTTCCACTGTTTTCTATAGTTGCGTCATCGACTGTAAGATCGGATTTTTCCAGCAACTCCTGCTGGTCGTTTGACGGTAAAAGAATTTCTACGCCAGCATGCAGTAAGCCGAAAAAACCGACGGCAAAATTATAACTGTTCTTGCAAAGCAACGATGCGCGGCTAAGTCCTTTAAACCGACCGGCGGCTGCAGCACCATCGGACCGGAATTGTCCGAAATTGACTATTTTACCGTCACGCACAGACACAGGATGCTTTTCGGATCTTCCTTCAACCAATAACCGAGTGAGCGGAATAAGTGTCATCGCCGCACCATCCCCCGCACGATCCATTCGCCAATGAAAAGCATGCCAATAAGGATGTAGGAAACGAAACCGTTCCACAGTGTCCATTGCGCCAAACTGCCCCAAATAGCCGTCACCGTCGATATAAGTGCATTGATCAGAAGAAATACGGCCCAGACCGCCGTCACGCGTCGCGTGTAGACAACGCCAGATGGCGGCAGATCGGGTTCGGTAAGTCGCGCGATACGCTCGACCATGGTGGGAGGATATAATAATGAAACGCCGAAAACCACGGATACGGAAAGGCTGATAATGACCGGATAAGCTTTTACCGCTAGCCGTGCATCAATAAACAACAGGCACAGCAATGCGACAGCGGCAATGAGAAATGCAGCGTTCCAGATTTTAATATCCGGATTTCCTCTTAGGCCCAACAACCTGATTCCGATCAAAGCCAGTGCGACAAGCACCAGACACATCGGTGGTATCACCGCCAAGCCGAAATAAACCAGCGGCGGATAAAGAAGACCGCCAACAATTGCCGCGATAAGCCAGGGATCAGGTTTGCGCCGGCTCATTCGTCGTCAGCAGCTTCTCAATGCAATCGAGCACATCGCCCACGGTACGAACGGCTTTAAATTCTTGCGGAGCGATGCGCCGTCCGGTTAAGACCTGCAGCTTTACGACCAGATCGACCGCATCGATGCTGTCCAGCCCCAACTCTTCAAACAGTTTGGCTTCCGGCTTGACCTTTTCGGCAGGAATTTCGAATAGTTCGCCCAGAACCTCTTTGAGCTTTTGCAGTAGTTCGGCGCGCGTCATTTCGATGCTTCCCGATTTGAAAGTATAAAAAGCGCAAGCTTTCCCACAGTCGCGAAATGAGCCTTCACTTCGTCCGTCACGGTCGCAATCTTTATGCTGTACTTCTTTCGAAGAATGACGCCAATTTCAAGAGAATCGATGGAATCCAACCCTAATCCATTTTCAAAAAGCGGCTCGTCGCTGCCTATTTGTTCGGGGGTTACATCTTCCAGCTTCAAAGAATGAATGATCAATTCCTTGAGCTCTCGCTCAAGAGTTTCCGTTACGGATTTGCTGTGCATAATAAAGTTCCAACGATTCTACTAGCTTACGCGCGGCGATACTGCGCTGACCATACCCAAGATAGGTTGAAGCGTCCAGACATTCGCCAAAGGTGACCCGAATAGAAGGCGTTCGCTCCGGAATGTGCCACCACGGCTCGCTTTTGAATAAAATGTTCGGACTGCATCTTATAAAAACAACCTGAATGGACGCCTTCGTCAGTGTCGCAATGTTTGCAAATCCACGCTGAAATTGTGGCAAAGCCCCCGGCAGCGTGCGCGTGCCCTCCGGGAAAATGATCAGGTTTCGCCCTTCATCCAACGACGCCTTACAGCATGCAACAAGTTTTTCAGGCTCCAGATCGTTCCGTATATAGCCGGCATGGCGCATCAACCCTTTGAGAAGAAAGCCGTCAAATAATTGGTGCTTAACAATGCATTGTACGTCCGGGATCAATGCCATG
>Ga0206814_10099_pt1 | contig 23760 bp, 22 predicted proteins | sample Alteio_BWOrgCont_90_FD_152850 | JGI IMG/M metagenome (GOLD analysis project Ga0206814, IMG submission 152850) | Enriched cells from forest soil in Barre Woods Harvard Forest LTER site, Petersham, Massachusetts, United States -... | ecosystem: Environmental > Terrestrial > Soil > Temperate forest >...
GAAGATGGAGGGCCCGCAAGGTTCCCCAGAAGCTGGCCGGATTCGCCAGTCCGCAGAACGCCGCTACCGGCGTGTCGAGCGCATGATGCGGCTGGCGCGTGCGATAGTTCACCCAATAGCGATGCTCCAGGCGCGCTCGAAAGATCGGCGCACCTGGGTTCAAGGCCCGCAATCGGCGCACAATGCCGGCGTATTCCCGCTCCGGCGCCGCGCGCATGATGACGAAAGCTCCCGCTCGAGAGAGGGCGCTCACAGGTTCGCGCAAATTTCCCAACGGGAACACCGCGCCGCCGCCGAACGGATTCAAGGCATCGATCAGGACGAGATCCAGATCGCGCCGGAGCCGGGTGTGCTGAAAACCGTCATCCAGAAGGAAGATGTCCGGCCGGTATTTTTCTTCCAGCAGGCGGCCGGTAACAAAACGGTCGGCGCCAATGCCCGAATGGGCGTGGCCCGATTGCACGAAGATCTGCGCTTCATCTCCCGTGAAGCTGACCGGCGCGGGTTCTCCGGCCTCCACCAGAATGGAGGTTTCGATGGAGCGGCGGCGATACCCTCGCGTGAGAATCGCGGGATGATGACCGGTCTCGCTCAGCCGCTCGGCGAGATGGTCCACCATGGGAGTTTTCCCGGCCCCTCCCATGCTGATGCCGCCAATGCTCACCACGGGCGTGGAGAGACGCCGCGCCCGCGCCGTTTTTCGCCGCTGCGCCCATGCGCTCACCGCAGCCCAAACCTGAGCGAGCGGCCAGAGCACGAATCGCGCCGGGCTCAATTGGTTCCAGCACGGAACGGCCAGATCCTGCCAACGGAGAATTTCAGACACGGCCTTTCTTGTGGCGCCGCGCTTCCCAGCCGCCAGCGCAGCGGCACGGGCGCCCAAGTCCTCGCGCAATCGACGATCAGCGATGAGTTTCGCCACGGCGCCAATTCGGCCGCGCCGCGGATTTCCAAAAAGGCGCTCTGCTCGCGAAATTCGTCCGCGATGGCCGCGAAGTTTTCCAGGTGCGGCCCCGTCACGATGGCCTTTCGACAGGCCGCTGGCTCGAGCACGTTGTGCCCGCCGCGCCGGGCGAGTGAGCCTCCCATGAAGACTACATCCGCAATGGGAAACAGGCTGGCCAGTTCGCCCATGGAATCGAGCAGGACAACGCACGGCAGCGCCAAATCCGCGGGGATGCTTTCCAGCGACCGGCGCATGTAGAGGACTCCTGAGTCCCGGAGCTTCGTCTCGGCTTCGTCAAAGCGCTCGGGCTTGCGGGGAACTAAGATCAGCAAAAGCTGGGGATGGCCGGGCGCCAGTTGCTCGAAAGCGCTCAACACGGCGTCGTCTTCGTCAACATCCTCGCGATCGGCGCCGGGCATGGTGCTGGCTGCGATCCAAACCGTAGCCGGCCGGAGCTTCGCGATCAACTCTCGAATGATTTCCGGGGGCTCATCCCGCGATGGCTCGGCGTCGTATTTGAGGTTACCGATGGCATCAACTGCGGGCGCGGGAGCACCCAGTTCCAGATAACGCGCGGCGTCCTGATCGCTCTGGACCAGAATGGCGTCGGGACGCTGCAGAACGTCTTCAAAGAAAAAGCGCCAGGCGCGATAGCGTGGAAAGGCCCGGTCGGAAATCCTTCCGTTCACCACCAACAGGCTGCACCCGGCCCGCTTCACCTCCCGGTAAAGCACTGGCCAAATTTCAGTCTCGAGAATCACCACCGCCGAGGGACGAATGCGCGCCAGCACACGCCGCACTGCAAAAGCGTAGTCGATCGGCGGGTAGAAGATCCCATCCACCAGGCTACTCAACCGCTCTTCGGCGACGTCGCGGCCAGCCACCGTGCTGACGGAAACATACAGCGGAATGCCCGGGCTGCGTAAGCGAATTTCACGCAATAATCCTGCGGCGGAAACCACTTCGCCCACTGAAACCGCGTGCAACCAGATAGCGCCCGGAGGCGTCGGGTGAAAGGACGCAGGCTCTCCGCCCAGCCGCTCGGAAAAACGGCGGGAATAGCGGGGATCGCGAGCGCAACGATAAAGGAAATAGAATACAAGCAGCGGAAACGCGGCGACGCGGATCGCCCAGTAAAGGACTTGAATGAGAGCTCTCTTAATTTCCCTCATGGCCGTGGCTACGCTCGCTGCCGACAACAATAAGGACGCCGCGAAGTTTTCGCCCGGGCCGGCCTCGTCGTATGCGGCCAAGCAAACCAATGACCACGTGACTGTAGCGGTGGCTGCTTACGATACCGAAGAGCTGGCTCACACGGCATTCGGGAAATTAAACCCCAATCAATATGGCGTTCTGCCCATTCTGGTCATTATCCAGAATGACACGGACCAGGCGCTCAAGCTAGAGCACCTGGATGTGGAGTATACCGGCGTCGATGGCCGGCGTGTGGAAGCCACGCCCGCCGGGGAAGTGCAGACGCTGGGTGGCACGGATCGGCCGGATGTGCCGGTGGCCCGCCCCATACCGATCCATCGAAAACACAAGAACCCACTGGATGTGTGGGAAATCGACGGGCGATCCTTCGCGGCGAAGCTGCTGCCGCCGCATGAATCGGCGAATGGCTTTTTCTATTTCCAGACCGCGCACCGGCCGGGTTCGAAATTCTACCTGACCGGCATCAAGGTGGCGGCCACTGGCCAGGACCTTTTCTACTTCGAGATCCCGTTGGAGACTCCGAAGTAAACCGATCCCTGAAAACAAGCGTGTTCACATGAGTGTGAACACGGCATGAGTGCGTCGCAGGAGTGCGTGCGCCACATTTGCCCTCACTTCTTGTCGGCGGGTGCGGCGGCTGGCTCAGCCGGGAGAATCCGGGCCGCTTTGATGCTGTCGAGCATCGGGAAATTCTTGTCGAGATACGCCTTGCCCTCTTCGGTGATGCGCTGCTGATCGGGGTGTTCTCCGTAGCCGGGATAAATTTTATCCACCACGTCCATCCCATCCGTCACCGTGCCGAATGGAGCGAAGCCCTGGCGATCCAGCCCGGCGTTATCGCCGAAGTTGATGAACAGCTGCGTGGTGCGAGTGTTCGGTCCGGCGGTGGCGAACACTAGCGTTCCGCGCTTATTGCTGCCCATCACCGGATCGTCCTTGATGTTAGCGTTCATCCACACCTTGTTCACCGCTGGATTGGCATTCAAGCCAAATTGCACTATGAAACCGGGCACCACGCGAAAGAAGGCCGCATTGGTGAAGTAGCCGTTCTTCACCAGGTTGTAGAAGCGGTCCGCGCCCAGGGGCGCCCATTCCCGATGCACCTCGACAACGAAATCGCCGCGGGTGGTGGTGAACTGCGCTTTATAAAGGTCGGGGGCCTTTGCGTGCAACGAGGCGGGAGTCATCAGCGACGGGCGGGCCGCCGCCGGGGCCCCGGTCTTCGACGCCGCGCTCTTGGACGTCCCGGCGCTTTTCGACGCGGGCGTTTGCGCCAGCAGGGTGGAACAAACAAGCATGCTTGTGAATAGTGCTCTCATGTAGCTCGATTATACTGAAAGTTGTTTCGGTAATGGGTACCCTGCGCGCGTTCTTGGCTGCTTCGATTCTGGCATCGCTGGGTTGCTCTATGAGCGGCGGGGCGGAACTGAAGATCACGCTGCTCGCAACCACCGATCTGCACGGTAATCTATTTCCTTACGACTATTACAGCGCGCAGCCGGCCGAGCGCGGCCTGGCGAAAATCGCGACGCTGATTAAGGCCGCGCGAGCCGAGAATCCGAACAACCTGCTGATCGATTGCGGCGACACCATTCAGGGAACCCCGCTCGAGGCGGTGTATCAGGAAAAGGGCGGGCCGCCGGGATTCGAACATCAGGACCCCATGATGCTGGCGATGAACGCGATCGGGTACGACGCGATGGTGGTGGGCAATCACGAGTTCAACTTCGGGCTGAAGAACCTGGCGCAAGCCCGCGGGGATGCTCATTTCCCCTGGATCTCGTCAAATATCGGCATCACGGAGGGTGCGACGGTGAAGCCCTTCGCACCTTATTTCCTAAAGACTGTCGCGGGCGTGAAGATCGCGGTGATCGGCATCACTACTCCCATGATTCCGACCTGGGAACCTGAGGAGCATTACCACGGGTATCGTTTCGAATCCGGCGTGGATGCCGTAAAAAGAACCATCGCCGAACTCGGCGAGCGAGAGCATCCCGACATCGTAATTGTCGCCGCTCATGCAGGCCTGGACGGCGGGCGCGAGAACATGGTGCGCGAGATCGCGACCGAAGTCCCCGGGATTAACGCCATTGTGTTCGGACACAGCCATCAACAGCAAGCCGGACTGCAACTGGGCGAGGTGCTCCTGATGCAGCCCAAGAATTGGGGCATCTCGCTGGGCCAAATGGATTTCGTCCTGGAGCCAAAAGGAACATCGGGATGGAAAATTGTTTCAAAGACCAGCCGGCTGATTCCGGTGACGCGCGACACCGCGGCCGACCCCGAGATTCTCGAAATCGGCCGGCCTTATCACGAGCTCGCGGAGCGTTATCTGGGTACCCCGGTGGCCCAAGCGCCTGCCTCGCTGGATGCCAGGCTGGCACGCGTGGAGGACTCGGCGCTCATCGACGCCATCCAGCAGGTCCAGCTTTTTTATTCGAAAGCCGACGTCTCATTCGCCTCATCGTTCAACCTCCGCGTCAGCGTGCCCGAGGGCCCGGTGACCATTCGCCAGATCGCCGCCCTCTACATCTACGAGAATCAGCTCTATGTGGTGGAGGGCGACGGCAAGATGGTGCGTGATGCGCTCGAAAACTCGGCGCGCTATTACAACACGTGCGCGAGCGATTGCTCGCACGGCCCGCTGATCAATCCGCAAGTCGTCGGCTTCAACTATGACATGGCGCAGGGCGTGGACTACGAAATCGATTTGACGCAACCGGCCGGCCATCGCATCCGCAACCTGCGCTGGCATGGCAAGCCGCTCGAAGACAACCAGCCCTTGCGGATCGCGGTGAATAACTATCGCGCGGGCGGCAGCGGGGGTTACTCGATGTTTCGCGGGGCGAAGATTGTGTGGCGCTCTCCGGATGAAATTCGCGACTTAGTCATTCAGTACTACACCGAGCATAAAACCTTACCGGCGCATCCCGACAACAACTGGCGCGTAGTACCCGAAGCCGCGCTCCGCACGCTGGAACGCGAGGCCCTGGCCGGTGCGCAAAGCGTAACGCTGCAGTAATCACTGCTTAACATTTCAGTGGTGTTATGTTTGTGAATGCGCGATGCCTTAACTGCCCTGTTCGGTCAAAAGCTGCCCGCGCCGGTAGAAAGCGCGATCGAAAAACTGCTTCGGCTGGATCGTCTGGACCGCCTATGGGAGGATGTTCCGGGCGCTGACAACCGGCTCATCGCCGACCATCCGCTCGCGCTGCTGAACGTCCACACCCAGGTTTCCGAGCGCGACCGCGCGCTGATCCCAAAGCAAGGCCCGGTGGTGGCGGTGGCAAATCATCCGTTTGGATTGATCGAGGGCGCGATTCTTCCATCCTTGTTTCTCTCGGTGCGAGCGGACGTGAAGGTGATGGCAAACCATCTGCTCGCGTCCATGCCCGAAACCAACGGGCTGTGTATCTTCGTCGATCCGTACGGAGGGGAGCGCGCTGCTCGCGCCAATCGCAAAGGATTGAAGGACGCGATTGCCTGGCTAAAGCAGGGCGGATTGCTGACCGTGTTTCCCGCTGGAGAAGTATCGCACCTGAATCTGAAAGAGCGCACCATCACGGACCCGGCGTGGAATCACAGCGTGGCTCGCCTGATCCGGATCACCGGGGCGACGGTGCTGCCCATGTATTTAGTGGGAGCCAACAGCGCATTGTTCCAACTGTTGGGCTGCCTGCATCCACGAGTCCGCACGGCGCTGCTTCCGCACGAATTTTTCAACAAGCATAACCGTAATATCGAGGTGCGCGTCGGCAGTCCGATTACGCCGGCCAAGATCCGGGCTTACCAGGATGATGTAGCGCTGATCCGATATCTGCGGCATCGCACGTATTTGCTACAAAGTCGCGAGGCGCCCAAGCAATTTCAGATTGCTCTGGCCGATCCACCCGCGGCCTGTGTCCTGGCGGAACTGCTGGCTGGAGAGGTGGCCAAACTGGCGCCTGAGCGAACTTTGGTGGAAACCGAGGATTTCTCGGTTCTGCTAGCCAAAGCACGCGAGATCCCAAATGTCTTACACGAAATCGGCCGCCTGCGCGAAGTCACCTTCCGGCAAGTGGGCGAGGGCACCGGCAAGCCTATCGATCTGGATCGCTTCGACGAGCACTACTGGCATCTGTTCGTCTGGAACCGCCGCGCTAACGAAGTAGCGGGAGCTTATCGGCTAGGACCATCGGACGAGATTCTCGCGCGGTTCGGCCCCAAAGGTTTTTACACCAGCCAGCTTTTCCAATGGAAGCGGTCATTTCTGGACCGCATCAGCCCGGCGCTCGAGTTGGGCCGGTCCTTCGTGCGCCCGGAATATCAAAAGACCTACGCGCCGCTGTTGCTGTTGTGGAAGGGAATTGGCCAGTTCCTGATCCGGAATCCGCAATACAAATTGCTATTCGGCCCGGTGAGCATCAGCAATGGCTATACCGCTGCGTCGCGCCACCTGATGGTGAAGTTCTTGAGCGCTTATCGGCAATCGCCCGAGCTGACGCCGCTGGTGCGCGCGCGCAATCCGTTTCGCCAGCGGCCGTCCAAACTGGCGGATGAACTCATGGGCGCAACAGTCTGGGATGTGGAGGAGCTTTCCGCACTGATCGCCGACGTGGAAATCGATCGCAAAGGCGTGCCCGTTCTGCTGAAGCAGTATCTGAAGCTGGGTGGCGAGTTGGTGGCCTTCCACGTGGATCGGCGCTTCGCAGATGCACTGGATGGTTTGATTGTGGTGGATCTTCGAAAGACCGATGCTCGCGTGCTCGAGCGCTACATGGGCAAAGAGGGCGCGGCCAAATTCCTCAAAATTTAAGAGGCCTGGTCTTTCAGGGCACTAGACCAAAACGGTGAATGCGGTTTCGGTGCGCGTTACCGGACGATACAGTGTGTCGCGCTCCATCGGCTCGCGGCCGGCTTCACGAATCAGCCGTAGCAGTTCGCCCCGCCGCAGACCTTGACTTGTGGTGGCGCCGGCCTCGTGGTAAATCTTCTCTTCCACCACCGTGCCATCCAAATCGTCGGCGCCGAAGCGCTGCGCGATTTGCGCGATCCGGGGCGTCATCATGATCCAGTAGGCTTTGATGTGGCTGATGTTGTCGAGCATCAAGCGCGAGACTGCGATCATCTTCAGATCCAGAAACCCGGTGGTAGTGGCGATGTGCTCGAGCGCCGTATTGGCGGGATGGAATGCCAGCGGAATAAAAGTCTGGAAACCCTGGGTGTCGTCCTGTAGCTCGCGCAGCTTCACCAGGTGATCTACGCGATCCTCTTCGGTCTCGATGTGGCCGTATAGCATGGTGCAATTCGATTTCAGGCCAAGCTGGTGCGCTGTCCGCGCAACATCCAACCACTGGCTGCCATCGATTTTGTGATCGCAGATGATGCGTCGCACGCGCTCGTTGAAGATTTCCGCACCCCCGCCCGGCAGCGAGTCCACGCCGGCATCGATCAACCTGGTGAGCGTTTCGCGGATCGATAGCTTGCTGCGCTGCGCCAGGTACGCGACCTCCACCATAGTGAGCGCTTTCAGATGGACTTCGGGGAACCTCTGCTTCAGCCCTCGAAACATGTCGCAGTACCAATCGAGGGTCAGCTCGGGATGCAGGCCGCCGACAATGTGGAACTCGGTGACCGCTTCGCTCCAGCCCTCGCCCGCGCGATGCCACACTTCATCGAGCGACCAGGTGTAAGCCTTGGGATCCTTGGCGCGCTTGCCAAAGGCGCACAGTTTGCAACTCGCGACGCACACATCGGTGGGATTGATGTGCCGATTTACGTTGAACCAGGTGACGTTGCCGTGCTTTCGCTCGCGAACCAGGTTGGCCATGTAGCCCACGGCGAGAATATCCGAGCTTTTGAAAAGCGCGACGCCGTCCTCGGCATCCAGGCGGCCATCGGCCTCAACTTTTTCTAAAATCGGCCGCAATTTCTTGTCTTCTATATGGATCTGCATGGCGCTTCAGGCCCTCAGGCCGAAGAAATAGATGTCGGCCGCCCAAAAAAGAAAGAATAGCACGCTCACATAGCCGTTCACGGTGAAGAAGGCGGCGTCCACGCGCGACAGGTCGTCGGCTTTCACCAAGCGGTGCTCGTAGAGCAGCAACAAAACGATGGCCCCGATGCCTGCCCAACTCAAGAATCCGAGCGTGAAAGAGACCGACAGGAGCACCAGGCAAGCCACCATTGCGATGTGAAATACCCGTGCGATCCACAGGGCCCCCGACATGCCAAATCTGCGGGGCAGGCTGAACAAACCTTCGCGCGAATCGAACTCGTAATCCTGGCAAGAATAGATGATGTCGAAGCCCGCGGTCCAGAAGGTGACGGCAGCCGTCAGCCACAGGATGCGCGGATCGAGCGATCCCCGGACCGCGATCCACGCCGCCGCCGGTGCGATGCCCAGCGAGAATCCGAGAATCAGGTGCGAGAAGCTGGTAAAGCGTTTGGTGAACGAATAGAAGAAGACCACGGCCAGAGCCACAGGCGCCAGCTTGAAACACAGCGGATTCAGCGCGCGCGCCGCCAGCAGAAACACCAGGACGGAAGCCAGCACGAACCCCCACGCGAAACGGACGCTCAAGATGCCGGCCGGGATTTGGCGCAGGCGCGTTCTCGGATTGCGCGCGTCAATATCGGCGTCGAGAACCCGATTGAATGCCATGGCGGCCGAGCGCGCGCCCACCATCGCGATCGCGATCCAGAGAAGCTTGTAGCCGAATCCGCGGAGATCGAAATGGCTCTCGCGGAATGCCAGCAAGGCACCCGTGAGGGCGAAGGGCAAAGCGAACACGGAGTGCTCGAACTTGATCATTTCGAGCGTCAACCGCAGCCGTTTCCAAAAGCCCATCGCGTAGTCCCCGGAGTTCGCGTCCTGGATTCTGAATTCTGGATTCTGAATTCTTTCCCGCGCAGTTCGTTACCATTCTAATTCATGCGTTACCTGGCGCTCGCCATTTTGCTGCCTCTGGTCTGCTGCGGGCCTAAGCCGACCACCGTCGAAGATTTTTCAACGCAGCCGATAACGCTTCCCGGAGGGCAGGTGATTAAGGTGGAGACGATGAGCGACAGGGTGGGCCTGTTGCGGGGCTTAATGTTCCGCACGTCTCTAGCGCCCGATCACGGGATGCTGTTCGTTCATCCCAAACCTGACCAATATTCGTATTGGATGTATCAGACCCTGATTCCCCTCGATATCATTTGGCTGGATTCGAATCGCAAAATCGTCGAGATGGTCGAGAACGCGCCGCCCTGTAAGACGCAAGCGAGCAAGTGCGAGCACTATGGCGGCAAGCAGATTGCGGCCTTTGTCCTGGAGATCGGAGGTGGCATGGCCAGGAAATACGGGTTGCACGTGGGGCAAACGATCCAATGGTGACCGCGCGTGCGCCACAATCCGGCCTGTTACTCTCAAGTTGAGATGGATTCGGATCAATTGCGGGGGTTGTTGGAGCAAGTGCACTCAGGATCGGTGGACGTAGACGCGGCGCTCGACCGCATTCGCCACTTGCCGTTCGAGGATCTGGGCTACGCCAAGCTGGATCATCATCGCGCGCTGCGCCACGGCCTCACCGAAGTGATCTTTGGAAAGGGCAAGACGCCGGAGCAAATTGGCGCCATCGCCGCGCGGCTGCTCGATAAATCCCCGAACTTACTGGTCACGCGCGCCGACCGGCACGCGGCATCGCTCCTGAAGGCCGACTTTCCCGATGCCGAGCATTTCCCCCTTTCCGGCGCCGTTCGAATCTGGCGCGACCGCACCATCCGGGGCAAAGGAAAGCTGGTCGTGGTTTGCGCCGGTACCAGCGACATTCCGGTCGCCGAAGAGGCCAAGATCACCGCCGAAGTGATGGGCAACGAAGTGGAATCTATTTATGACGTCGGCATCGCGGGGATTCACCGTTTGATCGCTTACAGTGATCAGCTGATGGAAGCGCGTGTCATCGTGGTGGCCGCAGGCATGGAGGGGGCGCTGCCGAGCGCGGTGGGAGGAATTGTATCGGTTCCGGTAATCGCAGTACCAACCAGCGTCGGATACGGGGCGAGCTTCAACGGACTGGCCGCCCTGTTGGGCATGTTAAATAGCTGCGCCAGTAACGTAACGGTGGTAAATATCGATAATGGATTCGGAGCCGGTTACGTAGCGAGTTTGATTAACCGGCTATAACCGGGCGAGGGCTGTTAAGCAACCGCGACGCTGACTCGTGCACCGGACTCTTCGGCGTAAACGTAGAATCCAAACATAGGCATGGTTTCGCGCTTGCTCCAGCGGCTCATGGTCCATTGGATGCGGAGAAACCTAACATCCGCTCGCGATCCCAAATTCAGCAAAATGGAGTAGAGGCCACAGTAGAATTTGGGGGGGAACTTGGCCAGCGGCTTTGCATCCCACTTTTCACCGTCGGGAGAACCCCAGACGGTTACTTCCAAGCTCTCTTGTTCCAGGATTCGAGTTATGCCGAGAGTAAGCACCAATAGCTTCCCTCGCTTTGAGCCGAGATCAATCTCCGGTCCATTGCCGTCCGCTCGAGCGATGCTCTCAGGCAACAAAAAGTTACGCAGCATAATTTCCTCCAGCCGGGGGACATGCCGGGAACTGCTATTTTGTGTGCTACCTGGCAGGATTACCTACAGGGTAACCTAGATCCTTCGAAGGCGGTTTCCCGCCTCTTCCAGAGTCTCATACTTCTTGCAAAAACAAAAGCGAATTAATGCTGCGCCGGCAGCAGAATCGGAAAAAAAGCTGGAGCCCGGCACGGCCGCGACGCCAACGTCTTCGATCAAGTGCCGCGCGAAAGAAAGATCGTCCGCAAAGCCGAAGCCGCTGATGTCGGTCATGATGTAATAAGCTCCCTGGGGCCGGTAGCATCGGAATCCCGCCTGGTCTAAACGCTGTAATAAGAAATCCCTTCGCTTCTGATATTCCACCCTCAGTTTTTCGTAGTATGAATCCGGTAGGTTCAAAGCCACCACACCAGCCTGCTGCAACGGAGCCGCCGCTCCAACCGTTAGAAAATCATGCACCTTCCGAATGGAGTCGGACAAATCCGGGGCAGCCAAAACGAAACCAACCCGCCAACCGGTAACCGAATAGGTCTTACTCAGGCTATTTACCAAAACAGTTCGTTCCCGCATTCCAGGTAATGTCGCAATCGGTATATGAGATGCGCCGTCGTAAAGAATGTGCTCGTAGATTTCGTCGGTAATTGCAAGGGCGTCAAATTCCTGACAAAGGTTCGCAACAATCTCGAGCTCCGCGCGAGTAAACACCTTGCCGGTGGGGTTGTTGGGCGAATTCAAAATGATCGCCTTGGTCCTGGAAGAGAATGCGCGTCGCAGATCATCGGGATCGAAGGTCCAGTCGGGAGGCTTCAGTTGAACCAGCTTGCGCCGGGCAGCGCACAACAATGCATCGGGGCCGTAATTTTCGTAGTATGGCTCGAAAACGACGATCTCGTCGCCCGGATTCGTCACGGCCAATAACGCTGCGATCATTCCCTCGGTGGCTCCGCATACAGACCGTAATTTCTCGCTCTGGATCGTAATCCAGGCCGTACCATTTTTGAACCTTCGCCGCGATGGCGTCACGAAACGGTTTAGCGCCCCAGGTGATGGCGTATTGATTGAAATCTGCCGCGATGGCATTTTGCGCCGCACGTTTGATCTCTTCTGGAGCGCCAAAGTCCGGAAAGCCCTGGGCCAGGTTGACGGCTTGGTGCTGGATCGCCAGGCGCGTCATTTCGCGGATGACGGATTCAGTGAACTCGGAAATCCGATGGCTTCGGAATCGCGATCGCGCGATGGCGATGTCAACGGGGCTGATCATGCCAGGATGCCCATTTTCTTCGCCACGCTGCTCAAGATCTCTAATGCCCGGTCTAGCATTTCCCCGGTGTGTGTCGCTGTTACGATAGTGCGAATCCGGGCTTTGCCCTCAGGGACGGTCGGAAAGCCGATCCCGGTGGCGAGCAATCCGCGCTCAAACAGCGCGGCTGAAAAAGCATGAGCGGTCTTGGCATCGCCGACCATGATCGGCGTGATGGGCGTCTCGCTGGCGCCTGTATCGAACCCGGCGTTGGCCAAGTTGGACTTGAAATACCTGGTGTTTTCCCAAAGTTTCTCGATACGCTCCGGCTCTTTCTCAAGAATGTCGAAGGCGGCCAGACAAGCGGCAGCCACTGCCGGAGGATGGGACGTCGAGAAGAGAAATGGCCGGGCACGATGATAGAGAAACTCGATCAGGTCGCGGCTCCCGCACACATATCCGCCCAAAACGCCGATGGCCTTGGAAAGCGTGCCAACTTGAACATCCACGCGGCCATGCAACCCAAAATGATCCACGGTGCCGCGCCCGTTGCGGCCCAGGACGCCTGAGGAATGCGCGTCATCGATCATCATGATGGCGCCGTGTCGTTCGGCGATTTCAACCAACGCGGGCAGCGGGCCAATGTCGCCGTCCATGGAGAACACCCCGTCGGTGATCAGCAGTTTGTGGCCGGCGGCGCCATCCAGCTCCTTGAGGATTTCCGCGGCCCGAGCGGTATCTTTGTGCGGGAAGACGTGAATCTTGCCTCTCGATAATCGGGAGCCGTCGATAATGCTGGCATGATTCAAGGCATCGGAAACGATGTGATCGTCCGGTCCCAGGATGGCCGAGACCGTTCCAGCGTTGGCGGCAAAACCCGACTGAAAAACGACACAGGCTTCAGTACGCTTGAAATCGGCGATCCGCTCCTCCAGTTGCAGGTGAATGCTCATGGTCCCCGAAATAGTGCGAACCGCGCCCGACCCGGCGCCGAACCTCTTGGCCGCTTCCACTTGCGCCTCGACTAATTTGGGATGGTCCGCCAGCCCCAGGTAGTTGTTGCTGGCCAGGTTGATCACATCACGCCCGTCGAAGCGCGATATCGGTTCGCAGGGCGATTCAAGCACTCGCAGCCGCTGGTAGGAGCCGGCTTTGCGCCAGGTTTCTAATTGCTCGGTGAGGTAGCCGAGGGGATTCGCGCTGGTCATCTCCTTCATCCTAACAATGGCCACAGATGAACACGGATGAACGCAGATCTATGTTTATCCGTGTTCATCCGTGGCTAATCTCAACGCCCGAAATTTCGGAGGTGATTCTTATTAGAAGCGAGATCGGGAACGCCGGACGCGAATTTCCCTAGACCTGCCACCCTGCGGCTCGTTGGTCTGCAAGCTGCCAAGAGCTGCTCCACCAGACGCGCGATTGTTTTCACTATTCGCATAACAGAGGCTCCAAGTTTACTTCCTCTTCAACCGGTAGTCTTCCACATCCGGCATCGGGATCAGCTTGCACATCTCAAACAGCCTGGAGCGCGCCCGCATCCCAATGCGTTCCTCGAGAAAAAACTTGCTGTGGATATCTTCCTGCAGTCCTGAGCCGCGTTTGTCGCCCGCCTCGGGATCGCGCAGGTTAGTGGTGACAATGGTCGCCTTGCGCGAGTTACAGCGGTGCGTGACGATCGACGTCACGGTGTCCTCCACCCAGTCGTTAATACGGCTCGCGCCCACGTCGTCCAGCAAAAGGATCTCGACGTCGAGGGCAGCTTGGAAAGCCTCGCGATCGCTCGATCCTGACGCCTTGTCGTAACCTTTGTGAATCCGTGTGAGCAGCGACTGAAAGTCGTAAAAGATTCCCTCGAATCCCTTCGCGATCAACCCTCGCAGCGCGGCCACAGCCAGGTGCGTTTTCCCCGTGCCGGGCGCTCCCAGGAACAAGAGTCCGGGCTTAGGGCCGTGTGGATACTCGCGCACGTAGCCCCGGACGCTGAGCACCACGCTCGCCAATGCCGACCGCGATTGCGGATTGCCTGAGGGCAAAATGAAATTGTCCACGGCTGCGTGCTGGTACAGCGGAGGAATTCCGGCGCGCTGTTCGATGCGCTGCTCGCGGCCCGCATCGGCGCACTGGCACTTCTCGGCTCCCGAAATTCCTTCGCGCTCGGTGATCTTCCAACCCGAGCCGCCACAAATGGGACAGGTTTCCACAGCGTTCATCTCGTGTACACCCTTTACCAACCGAGGGGTTTTCCCTGGTTCTGTTCATCCAGCCACCTCTTGAGCGGAGCGAAATAATCCAGGATCGCCGTCGCATCCATTTGCTCTTGCCCGGTCAACGCCTGGAGCGCCTTGGGCCACGGCTGGCTCGCTCCCATGGAAAGCATCGCGTTAAGACGGTCTCCCGCCGCCTTGCTTTCATAGATCGAACAGCGATTCAAAGGAGCCGTGCAGTCCGCAGTCTTGGCCAGCGCCCGATGAAACTGGAACTGCAAAATGTCCGCCAGAAAATAGCGCGCGTACGGAAAGTTCGCCGGCACATGATACTTCGCGCCTGGATCGAAATCCGCCTCGCTGCGCGGCACCGGCGGCGCCACGCCCTGATATTCCAAGCGCAGCTTCCACCAGCTCTGGTTGTAGTTCTCGGGTGGAATTTGGCCCGAAAATACCTGCCAGCGCCACTTGTCTATCATCAGTCCAAACGGCAGGAACGCCACTTTCTCGAGCGCTTTGTACAGCAGCAGCCCGATATCTTTGGAACTGTCCGGGACGGTGGGCAGCAGCCCGATCTTTTTCAAGTACTCAGGCGTCACCGACAGCGCGATGGTGTCGCCAATGGCTTCGTGGAAACCGTCGTTGGCGCTGTCGCGGAACAGAAACGGCTGCTGATCGTAGGCGCGCTGGTAAAAATTGTGGCCCAGCTCGTGATGGACGGTCTGGAAATCGTCAGCGTTGATTTGGATACAGATCTTGATGCGGAGATCGTCGACGAAATCCACGTCCCACGCGCTGGCGTGACAAACCACATCGCGATCCCGCGGCTTGACGATCATCGAACGCTCCCAAAACGTTTTGGGCAGCGGCGCAAACCCCAGTGAAGTAAAGAAGCGCTCGCCGTACTTCAGCATGTCCACCGGCTGTGTTCCGCGGCCCGTCAAGATCTGGGTCAAATTGTATCCCGGGTCGGCGTCTTTGGGAGCTACCAGCGGATAAATGTTCTCCCATTCCTGCGCCCACATATCGCCCAGCAGATGCGCGGGAATGGGCCCACTGGCGGGCACCAGGTCGCCGTACTTCTCGCGCAGTTTCCAACGCACATAAGCGTGGAGGGAAAGATATAGCGGCTTCACCTGCTCCCACAGCCGGTCCAGTTCGGGGGGGAACGCATCGGCCGGCATGTCATACTTCGAGCGCCACATGGCGCCCATGTCGGCAAACCCCAATTCATGCGCTCCCTTGTTCCCCAGCTCGACGTACTTCTGGAACAGGGGACGGAGCGGAGGTGAGATGGTGTGCCAGCCGCGCCAGGCATCCAGCAATTTCGCGGGATCGGTGCTGGTTCGCAGAATATCGCTCAACTGATCCTGATCCAGACATTGATCAGGGGTCGAACAATACTTTCCGCTCCCATAGATGCCTTCCATGTGGGTGGCAATCTGGGTCAATTCCTGTGCTTCTTTGGGATCGGAGGGAGCAGCCAGCGTTAAGGAGAGACGCAGCAATTGAAACTGCCTGGCCATCTCCTCAGGCATTTTCAGATGACTGAAGCGCGTGGATTCCTTGGCCAGTTGCATGGTGGCTGCAATCAGGTCTTCGTCGGCCTTTGCCGCAAGAATCTCAGAGTCGTAAGTGATGAACGTGGATTTCACCCACTCGGCGCGCTGCCCCTGAACGGAAAGCTCCAGCAGTTTGGACTGTGCGCGATCTATGAACGCTTTGGCTTCAGCGAGTGTGGGTGGTTTCGTGGTGTCGGCTAGACAAAAGCCGGACCCAAGACAAAGAACTGCAATAAGGCTTCGCATCCGGGTGGGCAGGATCTCCTCCGAGCGCTGACGAGCCGGGGCTCGTTACCCTCATAGTGTACCTTCCCGAACGGGGCGATGATCGATGGCGTATGAAAAGAATGGATTATTGGACCACCGTCGAACCTTGGCTTGCTTGGGTCCGGAACTCGTACTGGTGGATTTCAATCGCGGCTCGGCCCTCCTCCGAGCGAACCACGCGACCACGCGCCACCAGCTTTAAGGCAACTTTACTGTTCAGCTGAGCAGGCCAGCTGATCGAAACTTCGAGGCGTCTGCCGGGGAGCAGATAACGATCGGTCGTAAATAGAACACCATTGCTGCTCATGTTGACCGTTACGCCGGAGCCGCCTTCGCCTTCGGCGCTGTTCTTCCGGCTCAAGATTTTGTAGCGGACTTCGCGCTCGATAGGGAAGCGGTCGGCACCGCGGCGATCATCTTTATCTTTGTCTTTTTCTTTTTCTAAGCCCATGATTGCTCCCGGCACCAACAACATGCTGTTGTCCTTTCAATTTCTTGCATCCCTAGATTGCTATATGGCGCCGAGTGCTCCTATAGCGGATTCTTCCTAATTTGCTGTGGTACCGCGTTTGGAAGTGGTAGTACCTTGGAGAGGCGTTACCCAGGGCGGCTTATTCGGGAGATGAAGGGTTTGGCTTCCTTTTTCGGGCGCGAATTTCTTCCAAACGCTCGGCGATGCGCTGTTCCAGCCCGCGGTTGGTTGGCTCGTAAAATATTGTGCCTACAAGGGATTCCGGCAGACACTCCATGTCTGGCAAGGCGTCTTCCAGCTTATGAGCGTGCTGGTACCCGGACCCATAGCCCCACTGTTTCATGGCGCCGATGGGAGCATTTCGAAGATGAAACGGCACGGGTTCAGCCACGCGCTTCTCCACTGCCTCCATAACCCGATTCAGCGCCTGGTAGGAAGCGTCGGACTTAGGAGCTACCGATAGGTAAATCGCCACCTGGGCCAGGGCCAGGTCCCCCTCTGGAATCCCAAGGAAATGAACGGTTTGCATCGCGGCAATGGATTGCTCGAGCGCCCGTGGGTCGGCTAATCCTATATCTTCAATCGCCATGCGCACCAGGCGCCGCGCGATATACATGCGATCCTCGCCCGATTCAAGCATCCGGCCCAGCCAATAGAGCGCGGCGTCCACGTCGCTGGACCGAACCGACTTGTGGAGCGCCGATATAAGATTGAAATGCTCTTCGCCGGACTTGTCGTAGAGCAACGTCTTGCGCTGCAGCGTGTCCTCAATGGCTTCGCGCGTAAGCTCGCCATCTTTTGCGGCTGCGGCCGCAAGCTCCAGGATGTTGAGGGCGGTGCGGGCATCGCCGTTGGCGTAAGTGGCTATTTGCCGTAGCAGTTCAAGCGCCGCACCGATCTTCACCACCGGCAGAGCCCGCTCGAGCAAACCGAAAATTTCCTCCTCGGTCAGCGGCTTCAGCATGTACACCTTGGTGCGCGAAAGCAGCGCCGAAATCACCTCAAACGACGGGTTTTCCGTCGTGGCGCCGATGAGGCTGATGTCGCCGCGCTCTACGTATGGAAGAAAAGCATCTTGCTGCGCTTTATTGAAGCGGTGAATCTCGTCGATGAAGATGAGCGTACGCCTTCCGACACGGCGGTTTCTTTCCGCATCGGCCATCACACCTTTTATTTCTTTGATCCCGCTCAATACCGCGCTGAATGGAATGTAGTCGCAATGCGTCAAGCGAGCGATAATTCGGGCCAGCGTGGTCTTGCCAACCCCGGGAGGCCCCCAAAGGATGATCGAACCCAGCTGATCCCGCTCGATTTGCATGCGCAGCGGCTTCCCCGGCCCTAAGATATGCTGCTGTCCTACAAAATCTTCGAGCGTCTCGGGACGCATTCGCTCGGCCAGCGGGCGCTGCTGGTCTTCTTTGAGGCTGGCTAAGGGATCGGGTTCGAACAAGCTCACGGGGCCGCCATCCTCTGCTTACGTGCCACAAATAGCGCAATGCCGGCGGCCAGCGCAGCGTTGAGCGACTCCACGCCGACCGTCGGAATTCGAATCGGAGTAGCTTTGTCGCGCAGAAGTTCACTCACACCGCGCCCTTCGCTGCCAACGATGATGGCGCACTTCTTGCCTAACTCCACCTCGCCAACGTCGGTAGTCCCCTTGGGCATTAACGCAAAGAGGGCGATCTTGCGCTGCTCGGCTGCAGCCAGAAAGAGCTGCTGATCGAGCGCGGCGGCAACCGGAACGCGGAAGATGGATCCGGCCGAAGCGCGCAGGCATTTGGGATTGTAGGGGCTGACGGTTCCCTTTAAGAAGGCTACCCCCGTGGCGCCGAATGCCTCGGCTGCGCGGAGAACCGCACCGGCATTGCCCGGATCCTGCAGTCCATCCAGGACGACGGTAAGCGCATGACCGCGAAATAGCTGATCGACGCTCCACTTCGGTGGACGGACCAATGCCATCACGCCCTGGCTGGACTCGGTGGCGGAAAGGCCGCGAAACACGTCGTCCGGCAAAACGTGGATGCGAGTCTTTTTCAGCCCGCGCACATGGCTCTCGACGGCGGTGCGAACCGATTCGGCGGCGAAAACGGTTGGAATCTCGCAGTCGCTGCGCAGGGCTTCCTCCAACAGATGAAAGCTCTCGGCCACCGCCAGGCCGTCTTCAGTGACACTGCCGCGCGCAATGGCTTTTCGAACATCCTTCAGCAATGGATTTCGCGCGCTGAGCAGCGTTGTCATACTGTAAACTGTGAGGACGTTTCGAATCCGCCCGACACTTCTATCATGAAATGGATCGTCGTGATTGCGCTAGTAGCAGCTGCGGCATTCGTGTCGCTGAAAGTGGCGCGGGTGGCGAGTGAAATCCAGCAGGTATCCAGAGTGGATGAAGCTCAACCCGCTGATGCGATTATCGTCCTCGGGGCGGCCGAATATCGGGGCCGGCCATCACCGGTGCTCGAAGCGCGCTTGAATCATGCCTTGCTCCTTTACCTGAAGGGCCTGGCGCCGCGCGTGATTACCACCGGGGGCGCTGGAGGCGATCCGGTCTTTACCGAAGGCTCGGTCGGCCGATCGTACCTTAGCCGACACGGTGTGCCCGCCGAGGCCATTGTCGTAGAGCGGGAGGGCGAAAGCACCGCGCAAAGCGTGGTGGCGGTTGCCGAGATCATGCGGCGCATGAATTTGAGGAGCGCGATCGTCGTCAGCGATGGCTATCATATCTTTCGCGTGAAGAAGATGCTGGAATCGAGCGGCCTGAAGGTCTACGGATCGCCCCGCCCCTCGATTTCCCCCGGCGAGTGGCGAGCCCGCTGGCAGGATATGCGGCAAGCCGTTGGGTACTTGCTATGGAAAATCGGCATTGCCGTCTAACTACTTGTAACGGCTACAGTTTGACCCACCCTGTGTGTTAGTTTGGACAGGTTCCCCTCAGGGTTTCGCCCTATCTCTCGCCAAACTTAAGAACTAACCCAAAGAGTAGGGTACTAAGCAAATGGTTCTCGGTGCGTAGGAAGCAATGAAAAATCTTACCTAACGGAACCGCTCCATCCCGCTCGTTTGTGAAGTACTTGCAGTTACGATCCTAAGGCTTGGAGAGAAAAATTGCATTGGTCCCTGATTTGCATTGGCCGGTAGCTAGTCGACCGAGGTAACAGTTGGAAGTGGAGGGGGAGCAGACAGATTGGATGTTAGAAATATGGTAAATGAACGCCGGGTTAAATCGAGGTATCCGCTCGAGCTGAAGGTCCGTTACCAAACCGTGGGAGCGACCGGCCCGGGCGCCGGCGCGGGACAGACGTTGAACATCAGCAGTAGCGGCATGCTCCTGGCATGCGCGAGCAACATTCCGGAAGGCACGCGGCTGAAGCTGTATATTGAGTGGCCTAGTCTGTTGAACGGGACTACACCTTTGCAGCTTATTACGGTGGGGACGGTGGTCCGCTGTACCCAAATCGGCATCTCCGTCGTGTTTGACAGCTATCAGTTCAAGACCATGAGCCGCGCACGGTCTTCGAAAGTCATACCGATGCCGGAGCCCGTTTCTCCGACCTACGGGACTGGAGAATCAGAACCTCTGTTGTTGATCGCAAAGTCTTCGTCGCAGTAGCCTCGAAACAGGAATCTCAGGACCTTCAGCCTAAGCGAAAGCCGGGTTCATGCCATGACTGGATGGCCCACGACCTGATTGGGATGAGGGACCTTGGGGGGTGGGGCGAAGCTTTCCGTCGCACAACTCAAATTCGGTGTTGGTTGCGGCTTGGATCACCTTGACGATGTAGCCGTCTTCGGTCAATCCGCGGCACAAAGCCTCTGCAGTCTCAAAGCCCTTGGCCAGATATAACGTCCCCGGTGAATCGGGGGAACGCCAGAGGTATAGGTAGAAGTCTTCGGGAACGCTCGGCGGTGCCATTGTGAAACCTATCGGGGGAATGGAGCGAATTCCGTAGGCCAATTGGCCAGAAAACGGTTAGATCATCCCCTAGGGTGCTCAGTGCTTCGGCACTTTGGGCGGTTTGGCTCCGTTATGCGCCGTTTCCCGCTTAGGAGGTTTTTGAGGCTTGGGATGGGAGGCTGCTGCGTGCGGCCGATGCGAGGTGGCGTCGTGAGGCTTATGCGATTCAGCAGCATGCGGGCTATGATGGGTGACCGCTTCGTGAGCTTGGGCAAACATTGCGAAGGAACCCAGCGCGGAACAGAGGATTGCGGCTCGAATCATCTCTCTGAAGAACAATTCGGCGGGAGGGGACCGAGTCTTTAGCGCGCTTCGCTTTAGCGCCCTTCGCTTTAGCGCAGCTGTGATGATTTCTCTGGCTTTCGCCGATACTTCCTAAGGTGCCTCCCAGATGCAGCCCATGACTACCACACCGCCGCAGGTCGATGAAAAGGAAGAAACGGGTAAGAGACCAATCCCACCGGTTTGGATACCAGCTACGCTCTGCGTTGGCCTGCTGATTGCCGCTATCTACCTGGGAGGACGAATCGTCTCTGCTAGGAAGACCTCCACAGTCACCAGAACCGTGATGGCGCAAGCACATCCTCTTCCTCCAGCTCCCGTGGTGCAACCTGCCCTAGCAGAGGCGGTGAAACCGGAAGTCAAGCCTGGGCTGCTCACCAGCTTAACCAAAGGCAGCGTGACTAAAGGCCCGGCTACCTTTTCCCTAATCAATCCAAGTGCTGGCGAGCTTTATTTGCAACTGGGCGCGATGAATGTGGAAGCCACTTACCGCTTTGTTCAAGATCTGCGTAGCAAAAACCTGGAGCCGCAGGTTGCGGCGGGGCCAACCCCGAGCATAATGCGTGTACTGATCGGCCCCTTTGAAAATCGCGCGGCTCTCGATGAGCGAATGGCCCAGCTTCAAACCCAAGGCTTGAAGCCGTTCGTTCGGCGTTACTGAGCCTTCCCTGCGCAATTAGCGGTGGCCACCGCCGCCGAAGCCACCGTGCATTCCACCGGCGAACCCGCCTCCGCCGAATCCTCCGCCCGCGCGCCCGGAACCAGCAAAGTGTCCGCTGGAAGCGATCGCGCCACCCCTCACGTGGCCGTGCCCTTGGAGTGCAGCGAAGCCGTGGCCGTGGCCGCGGAAACCGTAGCCATAACCGCCATACCATCCGACCACCCAGGGAGAATAGAACGGCCACCCAAAAGGACTGTACCAGATGCCGTCGCCAGGAATGAATCCGTACATATCCCAATATGGGTTCCAATACCAACCCGGGCCGTCCCAATACGGGCCTCCGGCCACCAAGACAGTACGAGCCGACTGCATGCTGGCCTGGGCCTCATACTCGGAGCGCAAATTGCTCCAGGCGTAAAGCGGACCTTGAGCAGTTTGCGAATTAGTATCGAAATGCCCGGCTTTCCAAGGTCCGCCGATGGCGAACTCATGACCCTTCTTCAGGTCGATGTGCCGATCATCTTGCTCCACGGTAGCCTGGCCATCGAAGACCTGGACTAAACGAGTGGTGGCGTTGAAAGCGTACAGGCCTTCTTTATCCAAACGGGTGGAAGCCCCATCCATCATGACCCAGAGGTTGTTGTCCTTAAACAATTCGGCGGCTTCCACGATAGCCTGGCCGCGTAGCACTTCAACGCGCGTGTCAGCTAGCCCGGGCGAGACCAGGCGAACGGCGCTGTTCTCACCCACGCGCAGAAAAACTCCAGGGGTCAGCAGTAGCTCTGCACGGCCCTGCCCCGTCTCCAGCACCTGGTTCGGCTCCACTTGAACCGAGCCCACGGAATGCGATGTAACTGTCTGTCCGGCTACAGCTACTTGTCCTTCCACATAATTCAACGTCCCTGGGATAGCGCTGCTGGCCGCAGTTGCCGGTATCGCCAGGAGAACACAGCCTGCCAGCCCCCCGAGGAACGTATTGTATTTTCGAAACATATGCTTCTCTTTCACTTACCTAACAGTTGGATGTGTCCAGTTGCAACTTGGTTGCGTGACGCTCATGGTCTTGGCAGTAGCAGGGCTTAAGGTAATTAAGGCCAGTACCTTAGGGCAAAACTCGATATTTTTGTATCCCAAAGCAGCCGTTTATCTACCTAGGAGCCAAAGGTGTGTGCCTTTAACAGGTGCCCGCCGATTGTTCCACTAGAGGGAGAAAGCGCGACCACGATGAAAAGAAACATGGTTCCACTGCTGGGGATTGCCTTTGTCGTGGCGATCATTTCCACCGGGGTCTTCTACGGTTTGTTCGCCGGCAAGTTGAGGTCTTCAAGCGAGGTGCCGGGACATGCCATCGTAGTGGCGGCTCGAGATCTGGATCGCGGAACGGTGATCCAGAAGAGCGATCTGCGCGTGTCTGAAGTGCAAGGCGTGTTGGGGGGATCGTTCTCCAAGCCTGAAGATGCTACCGGCGTCACCCTTTTGACTTCTATGAAAGCCAACGAACCGTTGCTTGAGGATCGCGTATCCCAGCGCGCTCCCGAAGGCGGCGGAACGGGCGGACTGGTGCCAACGGGAATGCGCGCCGTCTCGCTGCATGTTTTTCAATCGGAGAGCGTACTGAATATGCTGCGTCCCGGATCGCGCGTGGACTTGCAAGCGGTGTCGGAAAAAGATAATGCGGCGGAGCTTCGCACGGTGCTCGAAAATGTTCAGGTGCTCTCGGTAGTTGCTCCGGACACTAATGGCAACCGCCCGGCCGGAGCTGTGGTGACCGTGCTGCTAAGGGCCGGCGAGGCCGATATGGTGGCGCTGGCGGACGCCGGCAGCCGAATCCGCCTGGCGCTTCGCAATCCGATGGACGAAGAAACCTCGCCACGCCACTCTCTCACGCTGGCTGCGCTGTTTTCGAGCAGAAAAGAGCCGGAGTCCGACGGGCCCGAATCTAGGAGTCCAGGAAACGCAGAGGGCTGGGTTCATCCCATCCAATTTCATGTTTGGGTGCTGGAGACGAGCGATGCTGGTCTGGAAGAATTGCGCGCGCAGTCTGCCGAGGTTACGTCCGCTCGGTCCCCAGCTTCGTCCGATAACTCGTGGCGCGTGGCTGCCTTCCACTCCGGCGACGAGGCGGCACGTTTAGTTCATAGCTTGAAGCAAAAACACGAGGTGGAAGTGATTTCCGGCGAAAGGCTCATGGCGGGCGTAGGACGGCCCATCAGCTACGTCACGGGCACCCAGCCTGACCAGCTACGCGTGCAGCTCTCGCCGGAATTGCTGGGGACCGGCAGGCTCGGCCTGCGAGTGAAACCGCAGATCGGGATTTCGAAATATGAAGCGGGCCTTCCCGACACGTCCAGTTTCCTAATACTGGGCTTCGGGAACGATCACGCCGGCCAAAACTCGCTGGCACGTCTGTTC
>Ga0206814_10100_pt1 | contig 23757 bp, 22 predicted proteins | sample Alteio_BWOrgCont_90_FD_152850 | JGI IMG/M metagenome (GOLD analysis project Ga0206814, IMG submission 152850) | Enriched cells from forest soil in Barre Woods Harvard Forest LTER site, Petersham, Massachusetts, United States -... | ecosystem: Environmental > Terrestrial > Soil > Temperate forest >...
GCTTGAGCTAAGTGTCGCCGTCGCCGAGGCGCAGCAGGGGGAGCCAAACGGCAAGTTGATTGTGGACCTCAAGACGGTGACCAGTGCGGTGCAGCGTCGGGCAACTTTGTATGACAAGAACGGGGAAATGCATTTCGACCTGATATCGGCTTTGCACAAAAGCGTGCGAGGCAGCGACGTGGACGCCTCCCTTTATTGGCTGGGAAGAATGCTCGACGGAGGCGAAGATCCGCTCTATCTTGCGAGACGAATCGTCCGAATGGCCACCGAAGATATCGGTCTGGCGAATCCGCAAGCGCTGACACTCACGATGGCCGCACAACAGGCAGTTCACTTTATTGGCCTTCCAGAGGGAGCGCTAGCCCTGGCAGAGGCCGTAGCATATCTTGCGGCGGCGCCAAAGAGTAATGCAGTCTATATGGCTTGGTCCGCGGTGCAGGATGATATCGAAAAAACGCGAAACGACCCGGTGCCTATCCACCTAAGGAACGCTCCAACAGGTTTAATGAAGGATCTAGGTTATGGCAAAGGGTATCGATACGCCCACGACTTCGAGGGCGGTTTTGTGGCTCAACAGAACCTTCCGGATGCCTTGGTCGGTCGGCATTACTACCATCCGACCGATAGGGGATTTGAGATAGAAATCGGAAAGAGAATGGAGATGAGGGACAAGGCGATCCAATCGGAGGAGTGAATTGGACCCAGTCAAAGGTCGGACACCGCCACTCCTGGTTTACATAACGTCAAGTACACTCAGTTGAAGCATGCCCACGAACGATCACCTCATTAAGGCGGTACAAGTTGCTACTCGTAAATTAGCGAGCAGCGGCAACTTCGACCTGCTTATGAAGGATGTTCTCGCGATCTGCGTCGAGGCGGTTGGCGCCACAGGTGGGACGATTTATCTCCATGAGCCTTCGACTCACAGGTTGCGGTTTCAGCACGTGTTTCCAGAGCGGATAGCCAGTCTTCTCCCGTTCAGGGATATCGCGGACGACTTCGGAATGTCGGGGAACGCGTTCCAAGAGCGAAAGACGATCATCCGCTCGTTCGAGCCGAAACCGGAAACCGACTGGAACCCGTTTGAAAAGGCCACCGGTGTTCCCGTTCTGAGCATGGTCGCCACGCCTTTGATGATGGAAGACGAAACTCCGATCGGGGTTGTGCAGCTTCTGAACAAGAGCGCGGGCAGCTTCAACGACACGGATGCCGACGTATTGGACATCATCGCTGCCGTCGCAACGATGGCATACATGAACTACCGGCTGACGGAAGAGAGCGCCAGGGCTTCGACCCTGCTCGGAATGGGAAAGGTGAGCCATGACATTGGCAACCTGGCCGCCAGCCTCTATGCCACCCTCAGCTTCAGTGATCTGGCGATGCACGGCCTTCAGGAACACCTTAAGCGCCAAGCTCAAGACGACATCGTCAAGATGTACATCGATTCGCTCGAACCGATGTTCGGCGATCTAAAGTCCTCCGTCGATCGGATCGTCGGCTATTCGAGACTGATCTCGGACATGTCTGCCGGCCGCGAACTCAGGCCGAACCGGCGAATCGCCGACCTTCGCAGCGTTATCGAGAGCAGCGCAGCCACCTAAGCACCGAGGCTCGTGTCAGCCATGTGGGGCTTCGTTACGATCTTCAAGAAGACGCTCCACCCACGCTTCACGACGAACTGTACGTATTTCGAATGGTTCAAAACCTTGTCGGCAACGCCATCAAGGCCGTCAAGGAGACGATTCCGGACGATTGGCGGCGCCAACAGATCGAGGACGACGACGACGAGTCCGATGAAGACAGGCCAGTATTCGGCGAGGTGTTCATACGCTATCGCTTCAAAAACGGACAGCATATCATCGAAGTCGAGGATACGGGTCCCGGCATGTCTTTGGAGACCGCCGAGCGAATCTTGGCCGGGAAAGCGCGCAGCCAGTGGGATAAAGGAAGCGGATCCGGTTGGGGTCTGAAGATCGTTTTGGAACTCGCCGGCACCCACGATGCGAAGGTAAGCATCGACAGCGAGCTTGGAAAGGGCTCGACATTCAGGATCGCGATGCCGCACTGCGGAGATTGAGCGGAACTGCCCCACGGTCAGACGCGTTGAAAAGGCTGTCTGCCATAATCGGGGTTCTTCAAAGGTATGAGTAAACAATCGCGTCCGAAGTCCGGCGCCCGCAAGGTTCTTGGGGCTGCAGGCTACTGCCTCTTCTTATTGGCGGCTCTAGCAATCGGCTCGGCGGCAGGTTGGGTCAATCAAAGTGTCGTCATGACCAACTGGGTCAAGCACGGGGTCCTGTGGAAAAAGCCCCAAGACACGTTTGGGGGAGACACCGTGACTTTGCTGATCCTGGGCTGTGATGAGGACCTCTCGACCGGTGGCAAAAAGGTTCTTAAAAAGCAGGCGCGGTCGGACATGATGCTGATCGTCAAGCTCGATTTTAAGAACAAATTGGTGACCGGAGTCTCGATACCGCGCGACACGCGATGCACGATGCCGGGCTATCACGCCGAGAAGATCAACGCCTATCATAACATCGCCAAGAAAGGGCACGAAGCCGAATTAACCGAGAAGGCTGTCGAGTTCCTCCTTCCGGGCATTACGATCGACCGGGTGGTCACGCTCGATTTCGATCATTTCCAAGAGTTGGTGAACATGGTTGGCGGCGTTCCCCTCACGATCGAGAAGCGGCTGAAATATACGGACAAAGCCGGTGGTCTATTTATTGACCTGAAGCCGGGGTTCCAGACGCTGAAAGGGTACGACGCCATGTGCTTTGTCAGATTTCGGCACGGGGACACGGACTTTGACCGCCAAAAGCGTCAGAAGGAGTTCTTACTTGCTTTCAAGCAACAGGCGCTAAAGAACTGGCTGCAAGTGCCCCAAATCGTGGACGAAGGGCAGAAGGTGCTTGGGGACGCGTTGACCGATCAAGAAATCGGGTCGTTGGCGCTGTTTGCTCGAACGCTGCCTCCTGAAAGAATCCAGTGGGGCCAGATTCCGGTGAAGGACATCCCGCACTCGTCCGATCTGGCCTTGGACGAAGACAAGGTTCATGACGTGCTCGTGCAGTACCGGCTCATCGAAACACACGATGGCGGCGTTTCGGCTGGCGGCAGGCCATGAGCTACGATGCCGCCTACGATCCGACCGCGCCCGAAGGTCAAGGCCCTAAAAGCTCCGTATACGTCTCTAAAAAGGATATAAAGGTCGTCGCCGTCGCGCTGGTTGTGCTTGGCATCATGATGTATCCCATTTTCCTGATCCTCGTCCGGCGGAGTGAAAAGGCGCGCTGCATCAATAACATGAAGGGGATCTTCGACTCGATCAATCAGTACGCGATCCAAAACGAGGATAAATTTCCACCGATTTTCGATACCGGATTGGCGGACGAACCGGCACTGCAGACATCGGGGGCGCCATACACCTGGGCTAGCGACCTGCAGGAATATATGAATCCTCGCAACAGTTTCCGGTGCCCTTCGGCCGATCCGAAAGAACTGTCGCGATCTCAGGACGTCAAGAGCGAAGGCGCGTCGTTCCCGCTTAGCTATGGCATGTTCACTCCCATGAGTTCGTTCAACCGGTCGTTGGTGGAAGACCCGGACGAGGCGGTGCTGGTGGCTGAAACGAGCAACATGGGCGCCGACAACACGTACGACCCGTTGCCTTTTACGGATGCCTCCGGGAAAAAGATGCCTTACGACTCGATGGCCGTCGGTTGGGACAACGACAATTTCGATGGAAACGAAAAGACCAAATTCGTCACGCGCTTGGCGTTCCCCGGCACTGCCGATACCAAGTTTGACAAGGGCGGAGAAGGGCGACACGACGAAGGCACCTTCGTGCTGTCCGTCAGCGGACACCTTCGGACGCTAAAGCCCAACATCGCCCGCGTAAACCGGCGTTACGGCAAGCTCTACGGCATGTGGCCCATGCCGCTGACATCGACAAGACGGCATTAGAGCGGATGCGCTGCGGCGATTTCAGCAAGCCAGGCGCCGCAGGCTTTATCTTCTTTGGGAACCGTTTGGTCTTTTAGCAGGTACCAGGTCTCTTGGTGATCGATGTATTCGGTGCTGCCGACCGTCACCATGGGGCCAAGCGTCTCGATTTCGAGCATGTCTTGGCGCGTGAAAGTTTCAAAATTGCTACCGAAATCGGGATACGTTGCCCCTGCCTGGAAGGAGAATCGCTTGAGAAATAGGCTTCCAAAATTGGCGCATGCGGCATAACCCTGCTCAACGAGGGCTCCGATTTTTTGCGGTCCCATCTTTGCATCGTGGCGCAGCCGCACGACGTGGTCTCCCCATGTCCATCGAGGGTCCTGGAACTTTGTGTAACCCCACATAACAACTGGGCGCGTCGGTAGGAGACGCTCTGAATGCTCCTGGAACGGAGCCTGGGGAAAGAGCACGACTCCTCCCGCACATTGCGTGGGAGCCCAAGCGGAAAGCTCGATCGGGTAGGCGCCATGATTATAGATTCTGTGGACAATCACGAAACGGTGCTTGGCGGGCTCCGACTTGATTCGAATCTGCTTTTGGGTGTGGTACTTGTCGGGCGGCGAGGTGAATACGTGATATTCGCCGTCCATGGTGTACTCCACGGGGTCGTTGTCCGGCTGAAGCGTGCGCAGGGGCTCCTCGGGCGCAATCCAAAGCCGATGGCCACCGAACGAGCAGAAATGGTCGTCACCCGTTTTGCCGGCATCGGACTGGTGCACGGCAAACATGTTTGGGCCGTCCTTGAAGCCAAAAGAGATCACTCGCGGACCTACCTCGAGGGTAACGATCATCTCAACGTCGTTGCATGCGATACGGGCGTTCCGTTGCCATCCGCCGAAGGGGACCAAATCCATAGCAACGGTTTTACCTTGCAATCCAACTGGCTGACCGAAAACCTGCAAACGCTCAACTAGAACCGATATTGGTAGTTGATGCGCATCGTGTTGTTGTTCGTTCCGGAGCCAATCGGCACAGAGTGCTCATAGCTCAAATTGCCGAGGAACACGCTTAGAGTCTGGTTTGGACCGGCCTTCTCATCGTACTGCAGGCTATAGCGCTGCGTCTTGCGCCACAGGTTGGTCTGGTTGGCCGACTCCAGACCGTAGAACAACGTGATCGGCGAGCCGCTCTTTTCAAACATCTTTGCGGTCACGCCTGCCGTCTGCGAAGCGGATCCGACTTGGTCGTTAATGAGCTCTTGGTATGTGCCGCCAACCGTTAGGTTTGGATTTGTTTTGTAGTCGAGACTCCACTTGTCGCTTCTTGACGCCATCGGCACAGATCCAAGCAACGCTCCCGGATTCGCAACATCCGGATTCGTCTGGAGCAGGTTGATGACGGTCACGTTTTTAATCGGGCGAATCGTCAAGTTATAGTCTCGGATAATAATGGTCTCGTCATCCGGCATCGTTCTGCCCTTGTAGGAGACGGCGGCAGAAATGAGCTTCTTTTCCGAAGGGTCGGTTTGCAACTTGACGGTTCGATCGATTGCCCGGTTCATAGTCGGGTCGGTTTGGCTCTTGTATTCGTAGCCGAACAGGTAGGTGCCGTAACGGCCTTGACCGCTGATGAGCTTGTCTTCCTGGGTCGTTCTGGAGTAGTCCGAAGCGGTATCCAGGTTGAGCGTAAACTTTGTGTCTTCAATCGGCCCGAGCTTGAAGGGTTTCACCGTGGTCAACGCGATTTTGCCGTTTGACTGCGTCCGGTCCGTCGAATTCCACTGGTTTTGGGTGTAACCGCCAAGTGCCATCAGGTTCCCTACCTGGCCGGCCTGTACCGCGTTCTGAGGCTGGTTCGGAGCAGGATCTTTGCCAAGCGTGAACTGCTGACTGGTCAGATCCGACTTGCCATCGGCCGTTAGGGGCTGGGCATAACCATAGCTCAACTTTACGCCGCCGCCGAGGTCGTACCAGAAACCGTAATTCTGATGGTTCTCTCCATTCTCACCCGTCCGCTTCACCTCGGTGTCGGTGACGCTGACACCCGTTCGCGGGTTGAGCAACTGACTGACCGTGTTCGCGTCGATGTCCTCTTTGGTGCCATCTCCGTAAGCGGTATGGGTCTGCTCGGTTTTGAACGTGGTGGTCTTTGAGAGGCTGTCCTGATAGGCAACGTAGTCGCGGCGTTGATCCCAGAAAGAAGGATGCATTCCGTCGTATTCGTCGGATTCCTCCAGAACCTTGAGAATGCCGTATCTGCCCATATCCTTGGTGAGCGACATCTTTTCGACGACGCTGGCAAAGATTGTGCTGGTGGGATCGTTGTTATGCTGCTCAAGATCCGTTAAGTTGAACTCGGTGTTCTTGTCCAACATCGTGTCGAAAATCGTGTTGTTGGTGGTCCATCTTTGGCGGTCGCCGGGGTTAACTTGCTGCTCGTCGAACATGTCGAGCGTCGTTCCCGGTTTGATCACCCACCTGGCCTTGATATCCTGCTCGTTGAACCCGCGCAGGGACTGAAGCAGTTGGGCCTCAGGATCCACCAAGCTTTGGGCGTCTTGCATGCCGTTTGAGACCGAGCGATCGCCGACTTGGAGTTGGAGCTTGTTGGGATCGTTGTACGTGATCAGGGATCGCGCAACGCTGCCGGTCGCCGTTTCGGCGTCCATCACGTTCGCATCGAGCCGCCGCGTCCCGTTAAGCACAGTGGCATTCAAATCTTGGCGATCCAGGCCCGGAAGCGCGCCAAGCTGGGCTCGCTCAAAATCCATCATGTTGGTGATTTCGCCGAACCGCTCGCCTAGGTCTTCCTTGCGGTAACTCAGGATAACGTTCTTGCTTGTCGCCGAAAACGCGTCGACCTTGCCTTTGTCCTTCAGGCCGTAGATATCCAGGTCGCTGCCGGCCAGATTCCAGCCCTTTAGCGAATCGGTCATGAAGCCGTTGTATTGGCGATCGATGCCGGTGTTGCCCAGGAATTCTGCCTGATCGTTCGGCGACGGTTTGATGTTCCAGCCGTACATATTGGCGATCGAGTGGACGTTAGAACTGGCTTCCGCGTCCGACATGGCGCTCATCGAGGCAAATCCCGTTCCGCTGTTGCGATCGACGTGTTGGAGACTCCAAGTCTTGCTGCCAACGGAGGCGTCCTGCGCCTTGAATTCGCCGGTGGGGGACGTCAGGGTTGTCTGGTTAAAGCTTATCGGTAGGGCGGTTCCAAAGAGGCTCGCCTGCAGTCCGGCCCACTGGCGATTGACGCCTGCTTCACGACCAAACAGAGCCTGCTCCGGGGCCATCAGACTGCCAAAGCGCGTGAAACCGGCGTCTACCGACTCGTCACCGATATCGAATCTCAGTTTGCTGGTGTTTAGTGCCCATTCGTCGCGCTTGATTTGGGTGTGCGTGACATCGTCGGTGATTTTCAGGCCATCGTACGACATGTTGCCAAACTCTTTGGACCAGCTCACCGATCCCGTGCTTCGACTCATGCCGACTTCGCGAGCCAACTGATCTCGATTTGCCTCGCCAAGGTCTCTAAAGCGGACAAACTGGTTATCAATGTGCTGGGACGCCCAACTGGCGTAAAATCCGCCGTTCTGGATGCTTAACGAGCGCCAGTAGATTCCTCCATAGCCATCCTTTACATCGTTGTATGAGTTGCTCAGCGAGAAATTGCCGAGTTTCATCTGATCGATGTCATAGCCGAATCGAGTCAGTCCGCGTTCGTTGTTAAGCCTGGCCGCAGTTGCGGCGTCGTACCCGTTCAAGGAGTTGAATGCGCCGAAGTTCCTGCTGATGTCCTGGTAGTGAACACTAGCGGTTCCTCCAAAGAACGATGAGTCCTTGATGGTCTGGACTATCGCTTGGGACTGGCCGCCGCGCAAGGGATACGGCTGATTCGCCTGGGGTGGTCCCATGGTCAAACCGGGCATGTCATTTTCCTGCTGGCGGACGCCCAGCATGTAAATGCCGCTCATGGTGATGCCCTGGCCGAGCTTGAAAGTATCGCTCATGCCGAGCATGTTGTTTGTGGCCACGCTTCCGTCCGCGGATCGTTCCACGACTCCGAAGCCGGTAAGGAGGCTGAGCGAGCCGGGCCGTAGGACGTAGGTGTTGCCGGTTAGACCGGTTACCTGCGTTCCTGGCGCGACAGGAGGTCCTGGCTTGTATCGGTACGTGACGGTCAGGGTCATGCCCGACGCCTGAGACACCTTCAGGTACACGACGCCAACGCCGTAGTCCATCAAGTAGTCGGTGTTCTGCTGGAGATTGATCCCGTTGAGCTGAACCTGCTCCGAATTCGGGATGACGTTTCCAAAGCGCAAAGGCGCGCCGGGGCCAAGCGAGCCGAGAGTTATGTAGTCGACAGTGGGAATTCCGCCGACTTCGGCGGGTTTGTCGCTGGTCGTGGGTGTGCTAATAACGGTTACAGGGCCTTGTGCCATTGCCGAGAACGGCAAAGCAGTTACGCAGAAAACCCCTATCAACCCCGTCTTTAGCCTTCCCATGGCTCAAATCTGAAGCGCAATACTCCAGCTAACATAATAGATCATTTTGAACCTAAACTAGGCCCAAAGGCCGACCGCACAACTCCTTTGTTTGATCGGTTTATGATTGCCCTCAGTATAGTACGTAACGAGACGACTGAATCACTCCCAAGGTTCAGCTTTTTTCGCGCCTCTCTCCCGTGTGGTTCGTCATGGGAGAGGGGTTTGGGGGTGAGGGTACCGGAAACGTGGAGCCTCACCTAACATTTGGTTAGGGCTGCCGCCCCGTATACGAGCTTAGTTGTATTTGCAGGTTTCCGGAGCCATCACCCCCTGCCCCCTCTCCCATTACGAACCAAATGGGAGAGGGGGTCCAGAGTTTAGAGGCTGATCCAGGTTTTTGTTTCGCTACTGCGTTCGACGGCGTCTAGCACTCTCTGGTTTTCGTAGCCGTCTACGAAGTCGGGCTCGATTCGGGTGCCGGCTTCCATGTTGGTAAACGCGTCGGCGAGGAGGTTGGTGAAGGTTTCGCCGTAGCCGATGATGTGGGCGACGGGCCAGTAGTGGCCGGCGTAGGGGTGGGAACCGTCGGTGGCTTGGATCAGCGTGAAGCCGTGGGTTTCGTCCGGCACGCTGTTGTCGTAGAACTCAAGCTCGTTCATGCGCTCCAGGTTGAACACCAGGCTGCCGCCGGAGCCGTTGATTTCGAAGCGGTTGTAGTTCTTTCGCCCGACGGCAAAGCGGCTTGCTTCAAACGTTCCCAAAGCGCCGTTTTTAAACTTGGCGAGAAACATCGCGGCGTCGTCGACGGTGACTTCGCCCATCTGATCACTTGCCTTCGCGCCTAGCTGCGAGTCGATGGCGCCGGCCAACGGGCGCTGCTTGATGAAGGTGTGGAGTACGCCACAAACCTCGTCCATCTCGCCGACGAGATGCCGGCCAAGATCGATGATGTGCGCGTTGATGTCGCCGTGAGTCCCGGATCCGGCAATCTCTTTCTGCAGCCGCCAAACCAACGGGAAGTTTGGATCTGCGATCCAATCCTGAAGGTACGTCGCCCGGAAGTGGTAGATGCGGCCGATCCGCCCGTCCTGAATCAGCTTCTTGGCGAGCGCCACCGCCGGCGCCTTTCGATAGTTATGAAACACGGCATGGGGCACGCCGGCTTTGTTGACCGCATCCAGCATGCTCTTGGCCTCCGCCAGCGTATTGCCGATCGGTTTCTCGCAGAACACGGCTTTACCGGCCTCAGCGGCGGCGATCGCGATCTCGGCGTGGGTGTTGCCTGGCGTGCTAACGTCGATAACGTCGATCTCGGGGTTGGCAACGACCTTTCGCCAGTCGGTTTCGTAATTTGACCATCCGAACGTTTCGGCAGCCTTTTTTACGGCAGCTTCGTTTCGACCGCAGATCGTGTGCATGTGAACGTCGACCGGCAGGTCGAAAAACCTTCCGACTTGGCGGTAGGCGTTTGAGTGCGCCTTACCCATGAATTGGTAGCCGATTAAACCGACGTTGACTTTCTTCTTTGACATGCTTCCCTCTTCCGCGTGGTAACGCATTTTGGTCATGGCAGGTCATGGGCGTCAAGGCATTCGCGGCAAACGCTACAATACTCAGTGCCTGCCTTCTCGATTGGTCCGATAAAGGTCAATCCACCCCTCCTTCTCGCCCCTATGGAGGACGTTACCAACCTTCCGTTTAGGCTAATCGCCAAACGGATCGGCGGACCAGGCTTGATGTTCACCGAGTTCGTGTCGGCGATGGCGATCCACTATGGGGCGGTCAAGACGTTTCGGAAGATGCGAATCGACGAACGGGAGAGGCCGCTGGGAATTCAGATTTTCGGCGGGGATCCGGACGTCATGGCCGAGACGGCGCGCATCGCAGAGGAGATGGGCGCCGACCTCGTGGACATCAACATGGGCTGCTGGGTTCCGAAAGTCTGTAAGACCGGCTCAGGCGCTGCGCTGCTTAAAGATCCCGTATTGGCGGAGAAAATCGTTCGCAGTGTTGTCGCCGCCGTGAAGGTTCCCGTGACGGTCAAGGTTCGAGCGGGGTGGGATTACTCGCTCTTTGCCGCGCCGGAGTTGGCCAGACGGTTTCAGGAAGCCGGCGCCCAGATGTTGACGCTTCACGCCCGGTTCGCCAAACAAGGTTTTGAAGGCGAGGCCGACTGGCGATTGATCGAGGCGCTCCGCTCGGCAGTGCAGGTTCCACTGATTGGAAACGGCGACGTTAAAACGCCCGACGACGCCCTACGGATGCTGCGCGAGACGGGATGCGACGGCGTGATGGTCGGCCGGGCGGCGATTTCAAATCCCTGGGCGTTGGCCCGGATCCGATGCGCCGTGACCGGGGAAGCCGCGCCCTGCGTGCCAACTTTGACGGATCGGATCACGGTGGCGATGGAGCACATCCGGATGATGGTGACCTGCGAAGCCGACGCCAAGACCTTCGAGGAAGCGCTGGCTTCACCCAATTTCGCCGAAGCCCAACTCCGCGCCTGCCGCGCCCTAAGGGGGCAAATCCCGCTCTACATCAAAGGCGAATTCGGCGCTTCCGTCATCCGCGAGCGGCTGACGCATTGCTCGACAGTCGACGAGTTTGAGGACGTGCTGGAAGGATTTCGACTCGCGTCGATTGCCGCCTAGCCGGGGCGGGTCCGCATTTCCAACCCCGGAGCGGGTTGCATAAAATAGCCAGGATCGCTTCCGTGCGACTTCTGGATCGCACGCCAACAGCATTCCCGACCCCGGAGATCCTAAGCATTAATGTCAAGCCCAGATCCATTGCTTAGGATCGAAGGTAGTGTTTTTCTTGTGAAGAGCGAATGCTGTCCTTAGGATTTTTCGTGCTGCGATAGCGAGTCTTTCTGGGAATGTGCGTCCTTTTGCGGTGAGTGCCTCCCTCTTTCCTTTTGCGATCAAGCTGTTTAAGAGGCCTCTTCCGGCAAAGCAAAGCAGGAATCGGAGAATGGGATCCCCTCTTTTGGAGAGCTTCTCCTGTCCTCGGTATTTTCCTGACTGCCGAATTCTTACGTCCAGTCCTAGAAAGGCAACCAGAGCAGCGGAGCTATCGAACGGCTTGAGCTCAAGGACGTAAGTCAAAGCGCATCCTGAGATCAGGCCAACCCCAGGAATGCTTCTAACGATGGAGTAAGAGTCGAACTTCTTAGCGATCTCCTCCATCTTGTCCTCCAGGTCCTTGATGAGTTCGTTTAGCGAATCGATAACCGCCTTCTCCTTGGCAGACAAGACTTTTCCGAACGACTGCGACAGAGCCGTTCGGGTTTCGACGGCTGCCTGGCGCTTGCCGAGCAGCGATCTGAGTTCGACAAGCTCCGGCGCCGGCGCGCAATACGGTCGCAGCAGATCCTCGTTCCGGCGAACGAATTCGTACAAATACCGCGCGTCCAGGGGGTCCGTCTTGGCTCGAAAGCTGACGGAATCCTTGTAGTTGCGCGCTTCCCTAGGATTCACCAGATAGATCTTGTGCCCTCCTCGGATAGCAGCTTCAACCAAGAGCAGATGAAACCGGCCGGTTGGTTCGCAAACGACTGTGCAATCCTTATGGGCCTTCAAAAGCTCCTCGATCGCCGTGGTCGAATTCTCCACATCGAACACCTTTGAGCCGTCGTACGTCGTCAAAACAGCCTGAGAAACATCACACGCGATTAAATTCATGTACCATCACCTCTGGAGCCTGGGCCTGCCGCGTCACCTTGCAAACAATCGTTCGTCTCAAGCGAACAGAACCTTAAACGACGCTATGGCAGGGTGGGGCTAATGCTCCGGGAGATCGTCCAAGCGATCAGGGGCAAACAGATCCTCCACCCATGCTCCACCCGACAGCTTATCGGGCTATGAAAAACATACAAGTGGGTCCCATAGAATAGCCAGGGTGTCGCTTCCGAGCGACCCCTGGACTGCGCGGCAGCGGCATTCCGACCCCAGAGCGGGTCGAATAACCCCACGGCCGAGGTGATCGATTGCTGGGCGAACACCCCAAAAGTTGGCATATGCGATCCCTCCGGGATCGGGGACGTTTGCCATCGTATCCAGGGGTCGCACGGAGCGACGCCCTGGCTATTCTATTTGATCCCTCCGGGATCGGGACCAGGGGTCGTACAGAACGACGCCCTGGCTATTCTATTTGATCTCTCCGGGATCGCGGGACTTCAGAAGGCTGCGGAGGGCGCGGGTCCAGACTCTGGGGACTGTAGGCGCCAGCCTAAGGGCTTGGCGGTGGAGGGAGCGGGCGGATTTTTTGTCGCCTTCTTTTTCTTTGGCGCGGGCCATAGAGGATAGGGCTATGCCGGCCCGTTGTTGGATGAGATGTCTATAGCGGTTTGCCTGAGCGTCGGGCAAACCGGCGAACAGTTCTCCTGCTCTTGGCAAAATCAAATCCTTGAGCAGGAAGTATTGAGCCTGATGGAACTTGAAGCCGGAGTTTGCGAGGCTGGTACTCAGAACCGAATAGCGGACGAGCTTCTCAGGCAGATGAGCAAAGTCTCGGCCAGGAGCGAGCACGAACCAGCCGTACCAGTCGCAGCACCGCAGAGTCTGCGGAGTGAAATTCCCTGACTCAAGCATTTCGGCCCGGCGAAACAGGGCGCTGCTTGCGATAACGTCGTTGCTGGGCAAAATATGGTCGAAAGCCGTGTGGGCGGCTGACAGATTGAGGTTGCGCTCGACGATTTTGCCGTCCGAGTATTCGAACCAACAGTCGGCATGCACCAGCGCCGCACCGGTGGCGTCCAACTGAGCAACTTGCTCTTTAAGTTTGTCGGGGAGCCAGACGTCGTCGCAGTCGATCAGCGCGATCAGTTCTCCATTCGCCTCTTCGACCATGCGCTTCAAGGCTGCGCCGCGTCCGCCATTGGGCAGTTCCAATAGTCGGCAATCGAATTTGCGGGCGATGTCGGCGGAGCCATCGGTGCTGCCGTCGTCCAGCACCAGCACGTCGAAATCGCGGTAGGTTTGAGCGAAAACAGACTCAAGCGACTTCGCCAGGGTCGGTGCGCCGTTGTAGACCGAAAGACAAACCGTCACCCTGGCCATTTGCATGAGGTTACCGTGACCTGGGGCTTGCAACTCCCCCGCAATGCTGCAACACCGCTTCGCGGGGGCCGCGAGCGGCCGGGGGCTATGGACTGATGCGACAAGGAGCCCAGCGTAGCCCCGACAGGTCGGGGCAACACTGGGCTTTGACGGAAACAATCCCTTCGGGATAGAGCTTGGGCTGGCTCTTCCAAGTCCCTTTTTCCCCGCCCAGAGTACAATGGGTCAAAGCATTATGAGCCTCGCTCGCACGATTGTTCTGAAGACGGCCGATCTTCCGCCGGTTAAGCACCTTGTCAGAAAATCGTTTCTTTTCAAACCCCTTGTGCACCGGTTTATAGCCGGCGACACGCTGGAGGAGGCTATCAAGGCGAGCGAGGAACTGCTGGCCAAGGGGCTCAAGGTATCGCTCGACATGTTGGGGGAGAACACCTCTTCCGAAACAGAGGCGCTCGAAGCTAAGGCCACCTACATCAAGATGCTTGAGCGGATCGCGGAAATTCCGCTCGTGAAGAAGTGGAACCAGGAGCATGGCGCTTCACCCAATTTGAATCAATCCGGGGATGGCATCGAGCCGCTCAACATCTCGATCAAGCTGACGCAGTGCGGATTGGATCAGGGTGAGGAGTTTGCAGAGCGGAACCTTCGGGACGTGCTCGAAACCGCCAAGAGACTCAGCAACTTCGTCCGCGTGGATATGGAGGCCTCCGAATACACCGAGCGAACCATGGCGATGATCGGACGAGTGCGCGGCGAATACCTCAACACGGGAACCGTGCTACAGACTTATCTTTACCGCACCCCCGAAGACGTAGAAAAGGTCATCGAATGGAAAGCACGCGTGCGGTTGGTGAAGGGCGCCTACCTGGAGCCGGCGAGTGCGGCTTTCCCGGAGAAGGCAAAAGTCGACGAGGCATACATCAACCTCGGAAAGAGGCTGCTCGACGCCGGCACCTACCCGGCATTTGCTACTCAGGACGAGTCGATTGTGAAAGCGCTCAACGCTTACGCCACCGAGAAGAAGATCGACAAGTCGCGCTTCGAATATCAGATGCTGTTCGGCATACGCCGCGACCTTCAGGAAGGCCTCGCGGCCGAAGGTTACAACGTTCGAATCTATGTGCCGTTCGGCGACGCTTGGTACCCCTATTTCAGCCGCCGCCTCGCCGAGCGGCCTGCCAACGCGTTCTTTATCTTGAAATCTCTGTTCAAAGGTTAAGGCGCGCTACTCGGCGCTTTTAAGCTTTGTTTTGAGGGCGCCGCAGATGGCAATGGCGACTTGGCGTCCAATTCATTGGCGGTGAGAACGACCATGCAAACCAAGACAACACCGACGGTGACCAGATATACCGAACAGAAGATCCAGCACTTGATAAACGTCTTTATGATTCCCTGCTGGTAGTTCACGAACATCGCAATCGGCAGGTAAACCAGCATCCAAAGGATCACGGGAACGTTCAGAATCTCCAGTTGCCTGACTTGAGACAAGAGCACCACGAGCGTCGTTCCGATCGAGAAAAACGCATAGTAATGCAGCGCGAAGACGAGATGCTCGACATAGAAACGGCTTCGCCGAATATAGAGGAGCTTAAACAGCAATGCGAACAGCGGCAAAAGGATCAGGTTGGCGGTCGACAACCTTCCCATAAACTTTTCACTGAACTCTTGGGCGAGTCTTTCACCCTCCGGTCCGCCGACTGTGAATTTTTTGAACGGTTGCGTAATTGCCCGCTCGAACGGCGATTTGGACTTTTCCGTTCGCTCGTCCATTGCGCTTCGGGCAGCATCTAGCGACTGTTTATCATTCGAATCGACGTGAATGACATTCGGGTGAGTGGTCAGGGAGATCACCAGGAAACAGATGGCGCTGAGTGACACATACAGCTTCAGCGGCGTGATGTACCGAACACGCTTGCCGGCGACCCACTGTTTGGTGAGAAACCCAGGCTTAATGACCAACGGAACGATGGTTCGGAGGAATTTTGAGTCGACACGAATAAACTCCTCAAAGAACTCCGTGACAAACTGCCAGATTCCTTGGTTGTGCTCTCCGACGTATTGGCCGCAGCGATGGCAGTAGTTGCCTACCACTTGCTCGCCGCAGTTTAAGCAAGGGCCACCGACAACGTGGCCGGCTTCGACGGTCTCTCGATGGTCACGCGGCTCAAGGATCATGCTCAGCTATCGTATCACAGCATTGTGCATCAGCGAAGCCATACGCTCCGACACGACGGCCGTTGCGAACATTGCAATGATAATCAAAACGAGATAGATGCACCCAAAGATCGCGAATTTCAAAAATGTCTTGAGCCAGCCCTGCCCATAGGTGCGTTTCATCGCGAACAAGAGATATCCCACCGACCACAAGAAGGCAGTCAGCCTTGGGATCTCGCCTGAAATGAGGGCGGCAAAACCGAAAGAAAGGTAGCAAAAGCAGTCGTAGTGGAGCACGAAGACAAGGTGTTCGACGTAATAGCGTTTGCCCCGCATGTAGAGCAGGCTGAAAATGAGCGCAGTGATGGGGATCAGCAGGAGGCTTGCCGTCGGCAGGTGCATCAGCATGTGCTCGCGAAGAACCTTCGGGTCGGTCATCGACGGCTGCCATAGGCCGTTCCTAATGAGCGGTCGAAGGGCTGGGTTATCTGCGCTTAGCCGCAGATCGGCAATTGAACCCGGTGCTTGAATGATCTTCGCCTCCGGCCGGAGAGACAACACAAGAAAGCAAAGGGCGCTTACCGTCACGTACAGCTTCAGCGGAGTGATGTAGCGCATCCGCTTGCCATTCGCCCACTCGAGGGTAAGGAAGCCGGGCTTTGTGACAAGCGGCACGACGGTCCGGAGCAGTTTGGAATCGAAGCGAATGAACTCTTCGAGAAACTCCTGAATGAGCTGCCAAAGGCCTTTGGAGTAGCTGGCGATGTGTTGTCCGCAATTCGGGCAGTAATTTCGTTCGACTTGGCAACCGCAGTTGAGGCATGTCGGGAACGCAGGAGGGTTTTCGGCGATTTCTTGCCCCTGCTCACCCACCATGACTCAACATCGTATCACACAGATGGAGCGCGGACGACCCGTCCGTCCAAATGCCGCGGGAGCGGACGATCGTCCGCGGTCCTTATGCGGACGGGTCGTCCGCGCTCCACGCTAAACAAGGGATTCTAGGTAATCGCCTAGTTGGGCTAGGACTTTGCCTCGGTGGCTGATTTGGTGTTTGCGCTCGGCGGTTAGGTCGGCCATGGTGCAGCCTTGGTCGGGGAGATAGAAGATGGGGTCGTAACCGAACCCGCCGGCGCCGCTTGGCGACTCGGCGATTCGGCCTTCACACGTCGCCGAGAAGAACCTGACCGGAGTCTCGCGGTCGGGACCGGTCAAAGCCACAAAGCATCTGAAACGCGCTCCGCGCTCCTCGGGAGAAACGTCCCGCATCATGTCGAGGATCTTGGCGATCTTTTCGGGGAACGGCATGTCTTCTCCCCCAAAGCGCCTGCTATACAGCCCAGGCGCTCCGTGCAGGAAGTCGATCTCGAGGCCGGCGTCGTCGGCGACGCACCACTCGAGGGTGAACGCAGCCGCAGATTCGACTTTGATCGCTGAATTTGCCTCGTAGGATGTGCCCGTTTCTTCCGGCTCAGGGGCGCCCTCGTAATCCGCAAGCGTCTTGAGTTCGAGGTCCGGGAAACGAGTGCCGATGATCGTAATCATCTCACCGGCCTTCTTCCGGTTGTGGCTGGCGATAACGAGCGTCTTGAGCGTCGTCTGCGTCATTGACCCTATTCGATCCCGAGACATGCCTTTTGGGCGGCAATCAGCTCGCCGATACCTTTCTGGCCCAGTTTGAGCATTCTGCCAAGGGTATCGACCGCGAACGGATCGCGCTCGGCGGTGCCCTGAATCTCGATGAATTTTCCGCTAGCCGTCATCACGATGTTCATATCGGTGTTTGCGGTGCTGTCCTCGTCGTAATTCAAATCGAGCACTTCAGCGCCTTTGACGACGCCGACCGAGATTGCTGCGATCGGTTCAAGAAGCACGTTCTTCTTCAGCATTCGCTGCTTCATCATCCACTGGACGGCATCGTAGGCGGCCACATAGGCGGCGGTGATGGCAGCGCATCGGGTCCCGCCGTCGGCGCGGATCGCATCGCAATCGAGGGTGATCGTCCGTTCTCCCATCGATTCCAAGTCAAAGGCGGTCCTCATGGCCCGACCGATGAGCCTTTGGATCTCCATGCTGCGGCCGTTCGGCTTCATAAGATCGCGTTGATTGCGCTGCCGGCCAGATCGCGGAAGCATCGAGTATTCGGCGGTCACCCAACCACTGCCCTTGCCCTTCATAAAAGGGGGTACACGATCCTCGACCGTTGCGGTGACGAGCATGTGGGTGTCGCCAATCTTGATAAAACAGGAGCCCTCTGCAAACTTGGCGAAGTCGCGTTCCAGAGTAAAGGGGCGAAGTTGGTCCGGCATCCGGCCGTCAATGCGCATAGCTACAGCGTACCAGTGCGAAGTGCTAAGTTCTAAGTGCTGAGTCCCAAGAAGCGAACGATTCAACTCAGCGCTCAAGACTTACTACTTTGCCGGTCTTCGCACTCTCCAGCGCCGCAATCGAGATTCTTAGAGCCACCATGCCGTCTTCGCCGGTGATAGGGATAGGCGCTCCGGTACGGACTGAATTCAAGAAAGCATCCAGTTCGAGATAGTAAGGATCCTCATTCGGCGCCACCGACGGCTCAAGAACCTGCGACTCGGGCGTCACCGTGCGAAGTGCGGGCGTCTTACGTGTGTCGAATTCCAGCAGTCCCTCGCTGCCGGCGATGTCGAAATAGGTTCGGAAGCCGCCTGGATCCATCCAGGTGGCTTCGACGTGGGCAACCGCGCCGGATTCGAACGTCAACGTGGTCAGAGCGTAATCCGGGCCTTTTCCGGTTTGGGCGCCTAGAGACCGGCTGTAAAGGAATTTGACTTTTCCGAAAGTCCATTGAAGCCAATCGAAGTCGTGGATCGCCAAGTCGAGGAGCACGCCGCCGGATCGGGCGTGATCCATAAACCAGCCGGAGCTTCCTTTCGGCGTCGGCCCTCCCCGTCGCGTGCGAATCGCAGCCGGCTTCCCGACCGCGCCATTGAGCACCATTTGACGGCCCAGCGCAAATTCGGGAAAGAACCTCACCACATGGCCGATCATCAAGGGCACTTTGGCGCTGGCCGCGGCATCGACGATCGCCTGAGCCTCGGCAATCGAGCGCGCGATCGGCTTTTCCAAGAACAGCGGCTTGTTGGCGGCGATGGCTTTGTGGGCGAACTCAGGATGCACATCGGTGGGAAGGCAGATATCGATCACATCCGCCCATTCGAGCAGGGCATCGATCGACTCGCAAAGCTGGGCTTCCCAGTTCTGTCGAAAGCTCTCCCCTCTGCCCTGATTTCGCTCGTAGTAGCCAAGCTGCACGCCAGGCATCTTCCGATACTGACGCGCGTGAACATTCCCCATTCCGCCCGTCCCAACGACTCCGACTTTCATCGAAGCGATTGTGACACGCGCAGCTACTTGGTAGCCTTTGCCGGGGGCGACTCTTTCGGAGCTTTCCCGTTGTCGATGATGCGCGAGATGTCTACGCAGCAGACGCAGATGATCAGGACGACCATAAAGGCAAACCCGAACATCGTCACCATACTTTGGAATTGGATGCTTAAGCGCCTGCCCTTTCGGCACATCTCGGCGATGGCAAGCACGATTTGTCCGCCGTCAAGCGGAGCAACGGGAAGCAAGTTTAGAATTCCAATCGAGATGCTGAGAAGCGCCGCCAATCTCAAGATCGACGAAAAACCCATCTTTACGGTGTCATATGTCGCCGTCGTAATCGAAAGCGGGCCGCCAACCTGATCTTTGAAGGTAGACGGATGCACAACTATGTCGCCCAGACCGGCCACAGCGGTTACTGGGAACGAGCATGCCATCAGAAGCGCTTTGACGGGCGGAGCCGGGTCAAACGTCGGCTGAGCGTTCAGCTTCCACTGGCGCCTCGTCTCCTTCGTGGGCTCCAAAGTCGCGTCCAGGACATGAGTCGGCTTTTCATCGTAGTCCGGCTTGACCGGGAAGTACAACGTCTGATTACCGCGAACCACCCCAAAATTAAGGGTCTTGTTCTGCGAGTCGCGGACCAGTTGAACGACGTTGTAGAACGTAGCGACCGGCTTACCGTCGATCGAGGCGATTCGATCGCCCTCCTTTAGCCCAGCTTTCATTGCGGCGCCGCCTTTCAACAGGGGTCCGAGCACAGGCTTCAAATTGGGAATGCTTCCCTCGATCATGAAGATTGGCGCGAGAATCAAAATGCCGGCCAGTACGCTAAACAACGGCCCTGCGAACAGTACGATGAGGCGCTGCCAAGGAGGCTTGCTGTAGAAGCCGCCGGCGATCTTTGTTTCGCTTCCGTCCTCTTCAGGCATCATTCCCTTGATTCGGACAAATCCGCCCAACGGCCATGCCCGAACCGTGAATCGCGTGGTCTCGCGCAATGCCTTTCCGGACGGGGTGTCGACCTCCACCATATCTTCGGGAGGTCGGGAAGCGGCGGATTCCAAGTCGAACTTCGATGGGCCTGAGTGCTCGATGGACGCAATTTCTCCAGGGCGTATCGGGATCGTGTACGTCCGGCGCATCCACTGCAATATTGGACGCTTGCCAAAGCCGATCGCGAACTCCTCCACACCCATGTTGAACAGGCGCGCAAATAGGTAGTGCCCGAGCTCATGGGCAGCGACCAGCATGGTGAACATGACCGCAAGGGCGATCAATGTCTCAAAATAATTGAAAAGGGAGGAACCCATAGGTATCAGGCTTTGTCGATCAGTTTACGGGCAAACGCTCTTGCAGTTGCATCGGCGTGCAACACATTATCCAACGTTGGGGCTTCGGTCTTATGTTCCAGCATCGTGCGGCGGACCACATCAGAAATCTGTAAGAAACTCAGTTCATCCCTTAAGAACGCATTTGCCGCGTATTCGTTCGCGGCATTCATTGCACTCGGCATCGTTCCGCCAATTCTCACACTTTCCTTCGCTAAGCCTAAACATGGAAAGGTCTCTTCGTCGACAGGCTCGAAAGTCAGGCATGGCGTATCGACGGGATTCCAAGGTTTCAGCGAATTTGGCCTTCGCTCCGGATAGAGAAGCGCGTAGGCGATCGGCAGACGCATGTTGGGCCAACCCATCTGGCCGAGCACGCTGCCGTCCTTGAACTTGACCATGGAGTGAACGACGCTTTGAGGGTGCACCACGATCTTCACCCGATCGATTTCGACGCCAAATAGCCACCTTGCCTCGACCGCCTCAAGCCCCTTGTTCATGAGGGTCGCCGAGTCGATCGTGATCTTTCCGCCCATGCGCCAAGTTGGATGGTTGAGCGCCTGCTCCACCGTCACATTCTGGAGATCGGCGAGCTTTTTGCCTCGGAAAGGCCCTCCGCTGGCAGTAATGATCAATTCATCGACCTGATCCGTTGAGTAGCCCTGCAGACATTGAAACAAAGCGCTGTGCTCGCTATCGATCGGAGTCAACGTCACACCATGCTTTTGTATGAGCGGCATCACCAATTGACCGGCAGCCACCAAGACCTCTTTGCTTGCAAGAGCGATGTTCTTCCCTGCCTCGATCGCGGCAATCGTAGGCAGAAGGCCAATGACGCCGGCGACGCTAACGACAACGATGTCGGCCTCGGCAAGCGTCGCGAGATCGAGGAGGGCATCCATTCCGTGGGGAATTCCGCTGCCGACCGCTTCCTGGGACAGCGCAAGATGCCGAACTTTGAACTGCTCAGCCTGTTCCCGTAACAGCTTCGCATTGGAATTGGCGGCAAGACCTACAACATGCAGGTCGTCGGGGTGTTGCGATATCGCGTCGAGCGTCTGGCCGCCGATACTTCCTGTCGAACCCAATACGACCACACGCTTCATCAGCAGTAGTTTAGCGTCCGGAATGCCATACTTCTAAGAATGATCTCTGCCCCGATCCTGGACACTCGATTTCGCCTCGATGAGACCGTTGCCCTCGACTTGGCCAAAACTTACGGAACGCCGCTCTACGTGGTTGACGAAAGGCATTTTCGAGAGCGCATCCGTAAGTATTTGGGCGCGTTTCGCGCTGCCTACGGAAGATCTGAAATCAGCTTTGCCAGCAAAGCCAACTCGACCTTGGCGCTGGTAAAAATTGCCTATCAGGAAGGCTGCTGTATCGACGTGGCGAGTGAGGGCGAGCTTCGCGTGGCGTTGGCGGCCGGAGTGCCGGGCGATCGTTGCCATTTGCATGGAAACAACAAGCAGGTCGAGGAGTTGCAGTTTGCGCTCGCGAACGATATCGGCCACATCGTCGCCGACAGCTTCGAAGAGATCGAACTGTTGCACGGAATCATGTCCGATGAGCAAAGGCAGGCGACGAAGATCGTACTGCGGCTTGCGCCAGGCGTGGACCCGGTTACCCACGCGAAAATCTCAACCGGACAGGCCGACACCAAGTTCGGCTTCAACATTTCTGACGGCGCAGCGGAAAAGGCTGCAACGCGGTGCCTGGAATTGGGTTTGAATCTGTATGGATTCCACTGCCATGTCGGCTCACAACTGCTCGATCCTGAGGCGCAGCGATCGGGGGGAGAGTTGATCTCCAAGTTCGCGGTCGACATGAAGGATCGGCTCGGCTATTCGGCTCAGTACCTGAATGTCGGCGGAGGCTTGGGTGTTTCCTACACCGCCGGCGATCAGCCGATGGGGATGGCGGAGTATTGTCGGCTAGTCGTTCAATCGATTTTGACCGCGCTCAAAGGGTCCGGAATCGATCCGGTACTGGGGCAGGAGCCGGGCCGATCGCTCGTCGGCGAGAGCGGCGTAACGCTGTACCGGGTGGGTGTCATCAAAATCGTGCCTTCGAAAACCCTCGGGCACCGAACATATGTCGCAGTTGACGGAGGTTTGAGCGATAACCCCCGGCCGGCGCTGTATGGCTCAAAGTACACCGTCGAGCGAGTGTCTTCCCCTTCTTCGCCGGAGGGTGAAACCAGGAACATGACCGTTTCCGGAAAGCATTGCGAAACCGACAAACTGTTCGAAGAAGTGCCACTGCCAGTCGATGTGAAGGTCGGCGATCTCATTCAGGTGCTTTGCACGGGAGCGTACAACTCATCGATGGCAAGCAACTACAATCGGTATCCCCGACCGGCGACGGCGCTCATTCGCCAAGACGGAACCCACTCATTGATTCAGCGGCGCGATTCATGGGATGAGATGCTGGCGCGCGAAATTCTTCCCAACGATCTGGCTTAAATCCATTGAATACACCCGTACCTGTAATGATCGCCACGGCCATCATCCTCTTCTTGGGGATTGGCTTGCACGAATATGCTCACTGCAAATTCGCTGATATGGCTGGCGATCCAACCCCGGCCTATTACGGACGCGTTACGCTTGATTTGACCAAGCATTTCGAAATCACCGGTGTGATCATGATGATCCTGACGACGCTGACCGGCTTCGGAATCGGCTTTGGGCAAGGGCTCGTCCAAGATACTCGCTAAACTGCCTTTGGAAAAATCTCTCCTAGGCGACCAAGACCTCTTTTTGAATAGAGAGGATGGCATTTTGGCCCTTCGGGTCGGTGAGCAGGTTTATCTCTATAGAAGGCATGGCGAAGGCCGTACCACGCCTCGATACGCACCTTTTGGCAGTGTAAAAATCAACCGCATGATCCTACATATCGCCCTGCCAGACCGGGGGATCTCTATACTCGCCGTCATCACCTCGGACGATGATAGTCGACAGTGGCTAGAGATGTACCATCTGTCTTCGTCCGGTGGTCACAAAGTCTTCGCAGCCATGCTCTCCAATGAAGTCGTTTCAACGATGAGTTTTTCTCCGCACGGCAAGTTTCTATGTGTCGGTCAGAGGAGCGGCAGGATAATCCGATTCCACGGGGACGGCGAGGGCCTGGTGAGGAGCACCACATGTGTGGGAACAGATCCCGTGGCTGTCATCGACGACCATGGAAAAACGCTTGTAATTGCCTGGAAGTCGGAGGCAGAGCTATCAATTATTTCGCCGGAGGGAGAAGTAAGAACGTATCCTTCCAAGGCGCTCGTCGATCCTCCTAAACTCATCGCGATCTTGTCAGATCACCGTGCCTGCTTCGCAGACCGCCCGGGAAGGATCGGACTTGTGAGCTGGTAGCTTCGTTTGAACTCCTCGGACTCGATTCACGGTCTAAAGACCGCGACCCCTAC
>Ga0206814_10060_pt2 | contig 23585 bp, 30 predicted proteins | sample Alteio_BWOrgCont_90_FD_152850 | JGI IMG/M metagenome (GOLD analysis project Ga0206814, IMG submission 152850) | Enriched cells from forest soil in Barre Woods Harvard Forest LTER site, Petersham, Massachusetts, United States -... | ecosystem: Environmental > Terrestrial > Soil > Temperate forest >...
AATCGTTTGAAACCGAAAGCAAAAATGGCACCGTCAAATGTCATGCGAAATTATTACGCGATGGAAAAGCCGTTGAATTAAGCGGGCAGGGGAACGGCCCGCTCGCAGCGCTCGTCCATGGATTTTCGCAAATCGGCGTTTCAAAATTTGAAATTTCCAATTACAGCGAGCACGCGTTGGGTTCCGGCGAAGCAGCAGCGGCGATTTCCTACATTCAAATCAAAACCGCCGACGGCAAATCGCGCTGGGGCGCAGGCGTGGACACGAACATCGAACTCGCATCGGTGCGCGCGGTATTGAGCGCGTTGAACCGGCTGTAAGTGCTTGCGCACGGCCACTGCTTTCATGTGTCAATAGTTTTTGGAATGGTTTTCTGAAGAATGGCACCCGATTGCAATTAAGATTGCACTCGCCAAAAACATCGCGGCGATTTATTTTTTAAGTTCATCATGACATTGCGGCAAATTGTTTTTCTCACGGCGGGAGTATTTTTTTCCGTTGCGCTATTTGCCGCGGGCATTGCCGATACGAACAGTAATCAAGTGACCACCGCGCCGGTTTACGTGCCGGACACGACGCATGAAAATGATCCGTTGCCCGACGGTGTGTTTGTCTGGAACAGTTTGATGCTGGCGACGAATATTTCCGCAGATGCGGACAAGGCGAATTTTCTCATCGCCTTTACGAACATTTCACTGGACAAAGTCGCCATCATGGACGTTCATCCGTCGTGCGGCTGCACCACCGCCGAGGTGCCGCAAGCGCCATGGATCATTCCCGCCGGCGGCAGCGGACAAATTCCCGTGAGCGTGAATGTGACCATCACCGGCAACCAAGGCACGTTGTTCAAATCAGTAAAAATTTCCACGGACAAAGGTTCAAAGGACGTTTATCTGCGGATTTCATTTCAGCCGGTCACGCCGCCGACATTGAGTGATGACGACCGCATGAAATTTATCATGGCCTCGCGCGCCGATCGGCAAGCGATTTTCAAAGGCGATTGCGCCGATTGCCACGTCAAAAAGGGCGAAGGCAAATACGGCAAGGCGCTTTACGACGCTGATTGCGCCATTTGCCACGAAGCCAATCCACGCGCGACGATGGTTCCCGATTTGACCAAACTGAAAGTGCCGACCAATCCCGATTTCTGGAAACAATGGATTGCACATGGCAAACCCGGCTCGCTCATGGCCGCGTTTTCGCAGGCCGAAAACGGCCCGCTCAACGACATGCAGATTGCCACGCTCGCTTATTATCTGGATCAGGCCAATCCTTCCAAGGTTGTCTCGCCGCAATAGCTCCGGCTTATGTCCAGTTTTGTGAGATTCACGGTTGCAATTTTTTCTGCAATCTTTGCGCTGCAATTATGCGTTGCCAAAGAAAACGCCGCCGTCTTCGAAAATGGAAAATGGCAATCGCTGCCGTCCATGGAATTGTCCGACGTTCCGAATTTCAAACCTGCAACCGATGTTCATCTGGACAAATATGGCGGCTGGATGGAGCGGACCAATAAAGTCACCGGCTTTTTTCACACCGCCATCGTGGACGGCCGTTGGTGGCTCGTGGACCCGGACGGCCATTTTTTTATTTCGGTCGGCATTAATTCCGTCAGCCAATCTTCTGCCGAATCAGACGACGATACAGACGACGCGGCGACCAACGTCGTCACCGATGTCAAATTGATTTGGGCAAATCACACGCTGACGATGCTTCACACGAATTTTTTCAATACGCTCGGTTGCTGGGGCGAGACCCAAACTTTGCGAAAGGGTTCCGAGCCGATGCCTTACTGCCTTCACTGGAATTTCATGCAGACCTATGAGCATCAGCGCAAATTGAAATATCCCGGCACTGGCAATGGTAAAGAAGTTTCTCCATTCGACCCTGAATTTGAAGAATTTTGCGATGAACACGCGAAGGCGCTGGAGAAAACTAAAAATGACCCGTGGTTGCTCGGTCATTTTTCCGACAATGAACTTCCGTTTGAGGAAAAAGGAATCGTCCAGCGCTTTCTGGATTATCCCGCCAACGACCCGAATCACATCGCTGCGGCCAATTTTCTTGCCGCCCGCCATCACGTCAAAATCATCCAGAGCGACGACCGCGAATTTTTGCAACTGGTCGTCAGCGAATATTATCGCAAAGTGTCGGCGGCCATCAAAAAGCATGACCCGAACCATCTGTTTCTCGGTTCACGATTTCATGGCAACGTGCTGGCATCGTCATCGCCGTTTATTGGGGCAGGGCCTTACGCCGATATTATTTCGGTGAACTATTATCATCGTTGGACGCCCGAAAACGCGAGGATTGTCAGTTGGTCGAGCCTCGCACGAAAACCCATTTTGATGACCGAATGGTATGCAAAAGCCGAAGACAGCGGCCTTTCCAATCAGGAAGGCGCGGGTTTTTTGGTCAAAGCCCAGACCGACCGCGCGAAATTTTATCAGAACTTCACGCTCACACTTTTGCAAAATCCCGCGTGCGTCGGCTGGCATTGGTTCAAATATCGCGATGGCGCGGCCAACAATCCCGGTATCGTCAATGCCAAAGGCGCGCCGTATCAAACGCTTTTGGATTCCATGCGCGAAATCAATTCGCAGGTCTATCCGCTTAAGGAGGCTTTGGGAAAATAAATCGCCGCGCTTGCAAAATTTTTCCGGCAGTTTACGCTGTCAACCATGACGGCCAAACAGGTTGACGCGACCAATCATCAGAAAATTGCCACGCTCGGAGAGTTTGTCCTCTCCGGCGGAAAGATTTCGCGCGAAGACGCCACGTTCCTTTTCAATTTGGAAACATCCGCCGACATTCTCGATTTATTGTCGTGGGCGAACCGCATCCGCGAACATTTCAAGGGAAACAAAATTCACCTCTGCTCCATCGTCAACGCCAAGGCCGGCGCGTGTTCCGAGAATTGCAGCTTCTGCGCGCAGTCGTCGCATTACCAGACCGGCTCGCCGAAATATGGTTTCATTGAGCCCGAACCGGTGAACGAAGCCGCTGACGAAGCGAATAAAAATTCCGTCACCGCCGTCGGCCTCGTCGCCGCGTGGAAAGGGCTGAACGAAGGTCCGATGCTCGACGAAGTCTGCGACCGCATCCGCGAATTGAAAGCCGGCGGCAAGACGCGCCCCGACGCCTCGCTCGGCATCATCAAGAAACAGGAAGTCGCCAACCGCCTGAAGGAAGCCGGACTCGAATGTTACGGCCACAACCTCGAAAGCTCGCGCCGCTTTTTCCCGAACACCTGCACCACCCACACGTTCGACGACCGGCTGGAGACCATCGGCTATCTCAAGAAGGCCGGCATCAAGATTTGTTCCGGCGGCATCATCGGCATGGGCGAGACGCGTGCCGACCGCTGCGACCTCGCGTTTGAATTGAAAGCCATCGGCGCGAACGTCGTTCCCGTCAACATCCTCAATCCGATTCCCGGCACGCCGTTTGCCAAGAACGAGCCGCTGCCCGTGATGGAAATTTTGAAGACCATCGCGTGCTTCCGTTTCATTTTGCCGCGCCAGGAAATCATGATCGCCGGTGGCCGCACCGTGAACCTGCGCGACGCGCAAAGCATGATCTTCATGGCCGGCGCGAGCGCGCTGATGGTCGGCAATTATCTCACCACGCTGAACCAGCCCGTCGAAAAAGATCTCCAGATGCTCAAGGACCTCGGCCTCGATCCGAACTGGGACAGCCACGATTTCAGCGATCAGGAAGAAACCGGCTGCGGTTGTGGAAATGGGAAGTGCGAGACGGAATTATTCGTTTCTAAATAATTTATTTCTTCGTTAAAGCAGCGGCGACGGCTTGTGCTTTGTCCAGAGAAGAAAAAGTTATTTGTAATTTTGGCGTAGTAATCGGGCTCATGACAGTTGGTTCCGCCACTACTTTTGAATCCACCAGCAGTTGAGTTTTTTGATGCACATGTTCCTGCGTAAATTTCTCGAATGTTCCAGCGGCTTTATCCGTGAATCGGATTTCAACCGAAAATCCGGAGGCAGGCGAAGAGTTTGTTTTTATTTGAACCGATACCACGTCGTTTGCCGTGATTGAAAATTGAGGCGTGCCATCGGCGCTCGTTTGAGTTTGGCCCGAACACGCTGAAGCGAACAGCGCAAGCATTAAGCAGAGCAGGGTGGTTTTCACGCCGTCACGCTATTCATCCTGTCAAAATCCGTCGAGCCTAATTTAGATTGGAAGAAACCGGCTGCGATTGTGGAAATGGGAAGTGCGAAGGCGAATCTGTCGCCGTGACGATTTAATTAATAGCATTCGATTTCAAAACATCCTTCGTCCGATAAAATTCAATCATTCGAACGATGCCAGCTTTGACGGGTTTGGTCGGGCGCAAAAATAATTGTCGGTAGGGCGGTGTTGCCGCGCCGCCCTGACATGTGCTTTCCGCCAAAAATCACGTGATTTGCCTACGAAAAGGTTGCCGGTCAACGCTGTTACGATTCAGCCTTGAGATTGAACAGCATTTGCGCCAGCCCAATTTCGTCTTTGTGGACGAAAATCGCTTTTTCCGTCAGCTCCGCATAAATCTGCGTCCGCGTTCCCAAATCATATTCCTCATCCGGCTCTTCGGCGGTCGTTTCCAAAACATCCTCATCCTCTTCCGGATTTTCCGGCCTACCGGTTTTCTCGGGCAAAGGCGGCGTGCCCATTTCCTGTTGCAACCGGTGCTTGTATTTTCGCTTCAAGAATTCATCGCGCTCGCGCTGCCTTTGACGGGAATATTCCCATTCTTCGCGTTCGCGTTCCACGTTAAATTCCTCGTCATCGTCACGATAAATTTCCTCGATGCCGCGTTCGTATTGCGCCAGGTTGTCAACGATGAGCAGAAAATGCCACGAATGCCGCACGCTGGCGGCAAATTGCCGGAGGCACTCCACAATCTCCGGCAAGCGGTCAATGTCTTCGCCGCGTGAAATGGTGATGTGACTGCTCCCGCCGGAAACGCTGAGGTTGTTGCGCCAGCCCTTGCCGAGTAATTTCTCAAGACGTCGTTCGATTTCGCGCTTGCCCCATTCGCATTCCGATTTGCCCATTTCTGCGTCATCCGTCCAATCCCGCGGCGGGGCATCGCCTTGACAATCAATTTTCGTGTTTTGATCGCGCGCAAATAACTTCACCGGCGCCAGCGGACGCGGTTGCGGCAGGACAAATTCATCGCTCCACGGATTGAACATCGCGTTGAGCGACACCAATTCAGCCGGAACCACCGGCGATACCTCCACCGCGATTTCATGCAGGCGCGGCGCGTCCGCCATGGGCGTCAAATCCGGCGGCAATTCGTGGCGCACCGTCAACTTGCAAAGATTCGACAGTTTCGACACCGGTTCAATCGTGGGATAATCGCCGCCGCTGATGAGCAAATGCGTCAACTCCTTCAATCCCATCAATGGTTTTAAATCCGTGAAATAACCATACACCTCCAGATTGCGCAATTTCGCGTAACGCTCGATGCCGTTGAGTTCCGTGGTGTTTTCCAAAAAGAGATGCCGCAGTTCGGGCATTTCCGGCAAATCCGCGACGCTGCGCAAAGGAATGTTATGACCGCCACCATGATGAATTTCCATGTGCCGCATTTGTGGCAGGCGCGGAATATCGCACAACGTGAGAACGTTTCCGTGAAAATGCAATTCGCGCAATTCATTGAGCTGTTCCAAACCGTGTAAATCCGGCCACGGCTCGTTGAGATACAGGCGCATGGATTGCAACTTCGTGAGTTTGCCCAGCACGCGCAAATCGCGAATCACTCTGTCCGTCCAAATGTGCAGCCGGATGATGGATGTCTGGAACAACAGCGGCGACCAATCGCGGATTTCCGTCTGATACAAATCAATGGATTCCAGCGGCGGACAGAAACGGAGAAAACTCAAATCACGGAGCGTTCGGTCACTTACATTAGGTCCATGAAAATTTTTCAATTCCGGCAACACTTCGTCTGTGCGTTCCGCATCTTCACGTGAAAAATTCGGTTCATAAGCGGGATTCAATTGCCGTTCCTTTCGGCGCAACCGGTCGGCTTCATAATTGATTGGTTCCGTGATGCCGTGATTTCTTTTCCAAAGGCCGACCAGCGCTTCAATCAATATCTCGGCACCGTAGCGTTCTTCCAACGTCCGCCGCGAATCACACGCCCATTCTGAAAACTTTTCTGCCGGGGAAGGCATGTATGCCAGTGTGCGCCCGTCGATTTCAATCGTCAACGCCAACTTCAAACCCGGTGCCGCCATCAGTAGCGCCGTAGGCGCTTCGATTTCCTTGCCACCGATAATCTACAAAGAATTTTGAAATGGGCTGACCGGCAGGTCAGCCCTACCATAATTGGTAGAGCGGTGTTGCCGCACCACCCTGATATTTGGGCTGACCAGCAGCTCAGCCCTACCGCTTCCGGAAAGCTTTATCAAAATGCGTGAAAATCACGCTTTTATCCCACCAGAATCATCTCAACCGTCGTAGCGGCGTCTCGTCAGAGCGCCGCATTCTTTTCCGCCATTCTTTATGTGGCGGCTTTCTCACGAAAGCCGCTACGAATTGCCGCTTTTTGACCCTTTCCGGCCAAAATCACGTGATTTGCCAATGAAATGAGGTTTTTGCCTTTTTCCAATACCCCCTTTTTTGATTTATAAACGTTTATTCTCGCCGGAACAACGTTTGTCCGGGCAAAACAAACGTTTATTCCAGCCGGAACAACGTTTGTCCGGACGGGAACAACGTTTGTCCGGAGAAAACAAACGTTTATTCCGGTCGCAACAACGTTGTTCCGTCCAAAAACATGGTGCTATTGCTCTGTTAGCACCATATTTTCGATGGCCAACACGTGTTAATTCGCGGCAAACACGTATTCATTCCATTTTAATACGCATTTGTTCACGAGAAACACGTGTTCGTTGGGCGGGAAAACGTGTTCATTCGTGGCCAACACGTGTTCGTGGCGGACATTTAAGTAAATGGAGCAAACGCATTTGCTTGTCGCCTCGCGACGATGGCTGCATCATTCATCATTATGCGAAAGTCATTCATCTTTCCACTGATGCTTGTTTTTCTTGTCGTAATTTTCAATGCCGATGCCCGTGGCAATCGCTCTACGCACCAGATTTTTTTGAACCCTGCGCACATTGACGGTTTTATTGATGTTGCTGCTCCCTACGAAACAATCCCATCGCGCCACTCCGGCATTGGCGGCAGGGCTTATGAATTAGGTCTGGCTGGATTTCCTCCCTCGCCGATAACTTATGGCATTGCTACTACCTTGTCGCTTTATGTCAACGTCGGCGGTCTTTATCTCTGGGTCGAGGATTTTGAAACCATGGATGACGGCAGTTTTAATTTGAGCGTGCTGCCGGGTGATTATTTTATCGAACCGGCATCGTTGAACGGGGGCATTGAATTCATTGCGCCACATGACATCAAAGTTTTGCGGGGTGAAACGAGTCTGGTGGGGATTGAATTTTATTGACGCCGGCTCGCGGCAACGGCGATGGCGGTGGTAGCATCATCATATCATCCCCATGGATAATGTCAGCGGCAGTCTGCAAGCTTCACGGGGAATTGGAAACCATCCATCCGATGCGGCCATTTCATCTGCGATATCCTGATTGTGTTCGGGCGTTTCGTCCGTTTTGTGATTGAAAATCAATTGGACAAATGCCGCGCAATTTTCAAACTTGTCTCCATGGCAATCGTTGTTGCCGACATCAACCTGATAAATGTTCTGAAGGGGATTGGCATCCTCCTTTGTCCGATTGCGCTTTTTGGCATTGTCTTTATCGGCTTCATGGCGTTGATGAAACTTGTCGTGGGCTGGAACGCGCTCGTCCGGCAATTTCCCGTGAGAAGTTTTCAAAAGCTTGGCCAGCGTTATGTCCGCCAAAGTGCGTTCTTTCGAAAAAAGTCGCGCGGCGGTGGATTTCGCGCCGGCAAAATGTTTTGCGTGGAGCCGGCGGAGGAAGGATTGCTCGTCACGCCGATGTTTGCGCGGCGCACGCCCATCCTGATCCGGTGGATTGACATCGCCAACGTGGAGACGGGCGAAATCCTTTCAGTAAATGTGGATTGTGCCAACGACCGGCGAATGTCTTTGGACGTTCCGGCAGAAGCGTTGCCGCTCCTGCGCGAAAAAATCACCGCCGACCGGTTGAGCAAACATCCATCGCTGGCTGAATTGATCGGCGAACGCTTCACCCGTCCACCGGAGAATTAAAAATGATGGCGAATGTCGCGCGCATTCATTGCTTGATGTAAAAGTTGTCACCGCTTTGCCATCCAGTTTTAACGTCAGAAACCTTGAACAGTTGGCGAAACCATTTACAATGACCCCCATGGCAGTTGTGTCCACAACTGGGGGAAGCCAATAATTAAAAAAACGCACTATGGCCATCCTGCTCAAAGTGAAATGGGTTGATAAATCGGATCAATCCGAACCGCACCAGCGCATCCGGCACATCGGCGGGGATTCCCGCGAACTGAAATGGAAACATTCGCAGGCCGAAGCCGTTGACTTCATTGAGCGCCGGCAATTCGAATATTACATTCACATCGAAAAAACTCCGCGACCGGTGAGACTCGACGTGGCGAGCACTCCCGATGGCGAGAAATATCTGACGGCGCAAATCGGGGACGATGCGTCTCAACTCCTTTTTGAATTGCCGCCGCTGCCGCCTTCGGGTTCCGCTATTTAATATCCCGAACATGCAACCGACCGGCATCAATTTATCGGCGCGTCATTTTATCCCCACACTCATCGAGAGAAAAGCGGAAGGCATCTCCGCTTTTGCCTACTGTCCGATTTGCGACAAAGTGGAGAAATCAAACGATGATGAGCGTGGCGAACTTCGCGCCACTGACACCGCCATCGCCAAAATTCGGATGCACATGCGTTTGCGTCATCGCACAGATACATCGAAATAACATGCCAGCGTTTCCGTCTTCCCGTGTAAGCTTCAGGTATGAAGGAAAAAAACAGGCCGCTCGCTTTTGGTTCGATGCCGTCGAAGGGCTTGCCTGTGCAAGTTCAGTGTCCTGACCGTAAATGCATGGCCTATCGCGACAAGGATGGGCGATGGAAAGACCTTTTTACCGATGAACTTCTGCCGCGCGTTCTGGGCGTGGTTCAGGCCGTATAATTCCTTTTCGAAAACATTCCAAACGGCAACCGCCGATGTTGGAACGGCAATTCATGGTTAGCTGTTTTTATTGACAGCCTTAGACTTACAGCATGAATTGTCCCGCTGAATCTGAAGGTTCAAGCAACCCCACATCGCCATCAGACGGTTCGCAAGCGTATTGGGTTCAATGCAAAGGTTACCGGTGTCTGGCTTATTTGGAAAAAAATGGCAAATGGAAATGTTTCGCAACCGGCAAAGAATTAATCGGCGTGGTCAAAGTGCATACCGATTAAGCAAATCAATCCGCGTGGTGCCGTTGCGCGCATCCGGTGTTCACCGTATAGCCGCCGGTTCGGAGATGAGTTAATCTAACGGTATGAAAATTAATTTATCCCACTGGACGCTCCGTCTGCTGTTGTTAAATGCGACGGCTCTGCTTTTAACCGCCGGCTGCGCCACGAACAAAGAAGGGTCTTATAACAACGATTTCCACCAAGACCTTCCCACCTCGCCCCAATACAGCATCAAGCTGATTGATAACTCACATTTTCAAGTCATCGTCCGTCAAGGCTCACCTTACGAGGGACAGCAACGCGTCGTTTATGTGAAGCAAGCGGCTGCGGCGGTCGCTGAAAACGAAGCCAGACACCGGGGATGGGAAAACTGGGATTTGAATTACATCCAAGACCGCGACCAGGGTTGGATGCACGTTGTCATCGCCGATGTCACCCGCAAAAACGCCATTGAAAAGTAATCCGACTCAGCCCGACAATAGTTAAATCGTTTCTACCGTCCGACGTCGCTGCTGACGCGAATCAATAATTTGGGTCACGCACGGTCGGCACTTGCAAGGACTCACTTTGACAATTCGCGGATACAATCCGGACAAATCCCGTGGGTGAACTTCAATTCCAGATGTCTCATGAAAAATAATTCCGGCGGCAGCCACACGCCCTGTTTGTCCCGGATTTTTTTACAATTCGAGCAGATGGGCAGATGACCGCCTGCCTGTTCATATTCCTGCAGCAACGCGACCAACTTTTCCGCAATCCGCTCGCGTTTCTCCAACAGTGACACGTCCATTTGCCGCGTCTTTGTCATCGGCAGGACACCGCGGATGGTCGGAGCCAGAAGATGCAATTGGCTCTTCAAGACAATATCCGTGACACCGGGCACCAGTTTTTCAATTCCCATTTCCCGCGTCAGCGCAGTCGTCACGAAGATGAACGGCACCTGCGGGCATTTTTCGCGCGCGACGGCCAATGCCGTAAGGCCGTCGAATGAGGGCAACCCGTGGTCGGAAAGAATCACGTCCGGCGGGTGCAACTCCAATTCGCGCAGAAAACCTTCCCTCGTATCCACGCGCCGCATCCGAAAAGGCAGACCGCCGCTGGTCAATGTATGCGCCACCAGTTCGGCTTCAACGGGGACATCTTCTACAAAAACAATTTGAACTTCCGTGTTCATGCAATTTATTGCTTGCGCATATTTGGACCGCTGGATTTGACGCTCTAGTCTCATAACATACGAAAATCGGCAATGGCTAGTTATGGGGTGTTACCCTCGTGACTTATAACAGGAAATTTAAACAGACAGCCAATCGCCGGATGTCTGCAAAAGTTGGGGCGTTCACCCCACTTGGGATTCTTCTCAATCAAATTTAAATTTAGGAACTATGAAAACTAAAATTGCCATTGCGATAGGTGTTACAACTCTCTTCACCTTGCCAATTATGGCCAGGCCTTCCGTAATCGTTCGGGTCGGCATCGGCGCGCCCCCGCCGCCAGCGGTAATCGTGCAGGCACCGGCACCGGCGGTAATTGTGCAGACGCCACCATCCCCTGTAACGGTGGAGGTTGGAGTTCCTGATTATTACGTCTGGGACGGAGTCGAATTTGTCGGGGTTATCGGAACGGATTATTACTATCTGGGATCCGGCAACGTCTGGCTCATTTGCGATCCGGACCGGCTCGCGCGGTTTCACGATTGGGAAAGGGGACATGCGGACTGGCGCACACATGCGACCGTCAACATGAACTTCCGCATGGACGCCAACGGACACAATCATCCGTGGCATGATCACGGTCATTGAACGCCTGCGGCCAAACACTGATTATGAAACTGATTAAAAAAAATAAAATTGCCATTGCACTGGGCATCTCCGGCATCGCGGTCATGTCAACATTGTCGGGTTGTGTCGTTCGCCCCTATGGAGGGGCAGTCGTTGAGGCGCCGCCGGCGGAAGTGACCGTTGTGGCGGAGGTTCCTGACGATTATGTCTGGGACGGTTACGAAAATGTTGGCGTCATCGGCGACCAATATTATTATCTCGGGCCCGGCAACGTCTGGATCGTGTGCGACCCCGTCCGAGTGGCACGCTTTCACGATTATGTAAGAATCCATCCCGACTGGCACGTCCACGCCACCATCAATGTCCGCTACCGCACGGACGTCCACGGACATTATCAACCTCGACACGACGCCCGTCCTGAAAAAAGAGATGATCGTGACCACGATCACGACTACGGCCATTGAATAATGCCAAGGCAACTGCTGCGGCTGATAAATTGAGATTGGATTAAAACAATCTCAGCCTGGCGTTTTGCCCGGATCGGTTGGCGGCTTCACATTTTTGACGGCCGTCATGGCGCGATAGGTCACAGGCACCTGCCATTCGGCGTAATTCGGGCTGAAGATCCTCATGGCGCTGATGATTTGCTGCCGGAATGTCATCTCAATCAGATTTCCTTGACCCGGCCAGATTTTGAAATGGACGCGCACAAAATGCCAGCCGCCTTCCTCGGCCGTTTCCACCGACCCGACGACCGGCTGGTTTAGAATAATCGCGCCGAATTGCGCCCACATTCCATGGGCGGCTTTCCCGATGGCTTGGAGGGCCTTGTCCTTGTCCACGTCCGCTGGAATCTGGATATCCGCATACGCAAACACTCCGCCGTGCGGAAACCGACTGACGTTGGCTATGGTGCGGTTGGGGATGAACACCACCTGATTGTAAAAATTCCGGAGCGTTGTGAAGCGCAACCCCATTTCTTCCACCCGTCCGACGACGACGACTGTGCCGGCGATTTCTACCAGATCGCCCACGTCCATCGCGTCCGAAAAAATTAGCGTCAGGCTGATGACCACGTCCTGCACCAGCCCCTGTGAACCGAAGCTGATGGCAAGCGCGAGAATGGACGCGCTCGCCAGATAACCCTCCAGATTGATCCGGAACAATTCCTGCAGCACCAAACCCATCGCGAAGAAATACATGACGAACGTCGTGGCATTGGCGATGAGCTGGATGAGCGTGACGAACTTTGGTTGCTGTGTGACAAAACCGAACGGACTTTTCTGCACGTGGCTTTTATTGATGATCCATTCGCTGAGTTCCCGGATGGCCTTGACCATCAGATGCAGCAGGAAAACCAGCAGCACGATGAGCAACAGCCTTGAGCCGGTGGACGTTTCGTGGCCGGAGAAATGATGGAAAAGGCGCTGCATCACCGTCGCATTCGCCTCCATCAACGACGGCACGGGCGGCGAATTGGTTGACACTGATTGCAGATTGGTCGCGTTCATCAAAATTTCTTTGCCGGATTAAACAACAACCGGCCGCGAAAGATTAAACACGATTTTGCAGACTTCGCAAGATTCACCCTAAAGCTCCAGCGCCCGGGCCGCTTCGGTCATCGTTTTGCACGTGGCGATTTGGGGGCGATGCGGATAGTGGAAGATGGAAAAAATGTTCAACCCAATGTCTTTGGTCGGGTCCGGAATCACACGCACAATCAAACCCACGCCGCTGCGGTCAATCAATTCCATGATGCGCCCGATTTCCGTCATGCAATCCAAATCCATTTCGTTCAATTCGGATAAATCCACCAGCACACGAAAACCGGATGGCAGTTCAGCCATCAATGCTTCCACGTCTGAACGGTGGCGTTCCAAATCCACCGGACGCACCTGCCCGATATAGTTGATATACAATAATTGCCGGGCTTTGTTCGATGTGACGAGCACCATGAATCAAGGTTAACACCTCGCCGCCTGAATTAAAAAATTATTTCAACCGTCGGACGGCGGGCGGACGCGGCGGATGGCGTGAAGACAAAAAGAATCAGCCGGAACACAGGCATATTCCGGCTGGTGTGGTTATGGGCGTTAGTTGCGACGCCCGGGAAGATTTGTTTCGTTATTAAATCATTTCGTTTTTTTAATTACGAAACCACATTAAGCGATTAGCGGGTTACAGACTATTGGGTGTTACCCTACCTTGCCTTTGACGATGAAAATGAACTTGCGGCAAATGCCAGACACCGGGGTTGGCGTGATGGTGGCTGACCACAAGGATTTCAATTGCCGCAATCGGCAATCCATTGGCTGGCGGCCGATTCATCCGGGAATATTCGGATCGTGATTTGCGGATTGTCATTCAACGTCTGGAACATTCGCGCATATCCCAAATGCTGCGGGTTGTTGGCGATGATCGCCGACTTGAATGAGTTCGGAAAACGAAGTTCCCGCCGTTTTTCTGCCAGCACGGAGACATCTGCATAATGAACCGCCAATTCCACGATTCCGCTCATGTCCGTGATGCGGTGCGGAATGACATCCACATTGGTTTCATAATTTTTCGCTTCCGCGAGGACGCTTAAAAGGTCGTGGCCGGTGATGCGTCCTGACAAAGCGAGACGAAGCACTTTATTCTCAAGTTTAATTGTATAAGGCATTTTTTTCCAATCTGTCCTGCTCAAATGATGGGAATTCCACGGAAATTCTTTTACCGTTGCTCCTCTTTTGGACAAAAGGCCGAACAGAATAGTTATTGAAGCGCGGATGTCGAGCCAATAAACCAAAGATTTTCAGGACATTGAATTCATGCCAACCGCCCTTGCCAATGTGAATTAAATGGTGGCTGTGGCAAGAACTTCACGCCGCCGGATGAATCCGTTTCAATCTCTTTGCCTTCGGCTGCACATTCGGCACGGACGGGCCGTGCGGTTGTGCGAAGGCAAACTTCGCATGCAACCGGAGCGTGCCCAACAGCAAATCCGCCAGCGGCATCACCACGTTGAAATTCTTGTGCATGTAACGATGATGCAGCAGGTGATGCCCGTTGAGCCGGTAAAAAATCGGCGACATCTCCAGCCGCCGCTGCTTTGGCAGATGCATGCACCAATGCATGTATTCATAAGCCGTGAAATATAACGTGCAGGCCATCGCCGCGCCGCAGAGCACGCCCCATTTGTGCGCGAAAAACGCCCAGATTAAAAACGGCAACTGGCACAACGCCACAATCACCGGTCCGTTCCACCACGCCATCGGGATTGTTTTCTTGTCCTTGTCGTTGACGAGATGATATGTGTCGTCCGCCTTGAAGATGTGATGATGCACCAGCGTGTGTTTCTCAAACGGATACCGGAAACCCTTCCACGGCTTGTGCATGAAATATCGGTGCAACGTCCATTCAAAAAACGAACTAAAGACCACCCCCGCCATAAATCCAATCGCCAGCCAAAAGAAAAACGCAATCATAACGAACCTCTTTCATCAATGGCTTTTGATTCAATTTCATCCCAAACGGTGGGGATTCAAGTTTTATGTCAAACGCCGGACGTCGCTCCTGTCAGCTTCTCGTGCGGAATCCACCGGCGATATAAATGATAAGGCATATCAGCAGAATCAGGCCAAGCCCGCTGCCGCCGATGACCGGGCCGCCAAAATAAAACCCGCCGCCGCCGAACAAAAGAAGAAGCAAAAGGACGATTATTAATAAGTTCATGCCCGTAACATAATCCATCGCTGCATACTTCCTCAATAAGGTCTTCTACCCACTTAATCTCACCGGACGAAATGGAAAGCAAAAAAAGAACAACCGGAACACAGGCGCGTTCCGGTTGATGTGAAATGGGCGTTAGTTGATGACGCCCTCACGAAGATTTATTTCATTGTGAAATTATTTGGATTGCGTCGAATCCGTCGTTGTCGTTGTCGTGGTGACAGGCGCGGGTGTCGTGGTTTGTTGCGTGGTGGTGGTCGAGCTGTGCGCGGGCGCGTCGGAGTCGCAGCCGGTGAGTGACACGAGTGACAAAAGGGCGGCGCCGGCAATGCACGAGAGGATGGTTTTTTTCATAAATATATTTTGATTGGTTTGTTAATTTACGAAACGAAGTTTAGCAATTGGCTGGTTTTCGGCTATAAGGTGTAATACTGACATGCCTTTGCCGGTGAAAATGTGACCGCAACCTTCAGGCTGCCGTCGGGGGAAGCGCGACTTAAAAATTACTGGCGGATTTTATCCGGTGGCCGCCCACAAGGACGGGTTGTCGGGTCAAGCGACTGCAGCCACACAAACCTCTTCGCACCACGTTTCAATCTTTGCCTTGATGACGTCGCGGATTTCGCGCGTGCGCGCCAATTTTTCTTCATGCGTGCCTTGAATGGCGGAAGGGTCGGGAAAGCTCCAATGCAATCGTTTGGTGATTCCGGGGAAAATCGGGCAACGCTCCGCGCTCGTCTCATCGCAAACGGTGATGACGTAGGTAAACATTTTGCCGGACTTGAACATATCAAACACCGCCTTCGTCTGGTTGCCGGAAATATCAATGCCGATTTCCTGCATCGCTTCCACGACAATGGGATTTAATTTTCCCGGCTCAAGTCCGGCGCTGTGCGCTTCGAATTGCTCGCTGCAAATCTGGTTGAGAAATGCCTCGGCCATCTGGCTGCGCGCGCTGTTATGGATGCAAACGAACAGGACTTTCTGTTTCATATCTTATGTGGTTTCTGGTTTGAATTTTGAGCAGCAATCTTTTTCGCGTATGCAACGGCAGGCGAACATCGCGGCGACTGCGCCGAGAGGCGGAGCAATGAGATAAATCCATAGATGCTCAAAATGGCCGGAGACCAGCGCGGGCGCGAGCGAACGCGCCGGATTCATCGAAGCTCCGCAAATCGGTCCGGCGAACATTGCTTCCAGTGCAATCACCGCGCCAATGGCGATTCCCGCCGTGACGCCTTTTTCCTTCGCGCCCGTCGAGACGTTGAGAATCGTCAGCATCAGGAAAAAGGTGAGGACGGCTTCGAGGATGAACGATTGCATTTCCGAACCGGCGGGCAAAGTCGCGCCGAGCAATCTGTTTTCTGGAAAAAGAAATCGGAGCAATGCGCTGGCGAGGATTGCGCCGATGATTTGACTGCCGATGTATGGCAAAACTTCTTTGCCGGACATCCTTCGCGCTGCCCAAAATCCAATCGTCACAGCCGGATTCAAATGCGCGCCTGAGATGTCGCCGACGGTGTAAATCATTGCGAGCACGATCAAACCAAACGTCAATGCAACTCCAACGTGCGTGATTGCGCCGCCGCTGGTCTGGTCTATGACGATTGCGCCCGTGCCGGCGAAGACAAGCGCGAAGGTTCCGAGAATTTCAGCGAATGATTTCTTCATCCAAAACAAAAGTTTCGTTTCCTTTTAGCCGAAGGTCAAGAATTTGAATGTTAAGAAATCAAGGCAGCTTGCCGCGCCGAAATGAAATGAAGGCGGGACGCGAGAGGCCGGAATTGATCAAGTGTTTTTTAACTCCAATCATTCCGCCGGCGTCATCAGCACTTCCCGGTCCGCCCCAATGACAGCGTCACGGTGTGGTTCGCAACGCCGGTCTCGCCGATTTCCTTCAGCCCTTCCATTGTCACTTCCGAAATCTTCACCTTGTTTACTTTCTTCCAGCCAGACGGCGGGACCGACATGTAGCACAATAGTCCGGCAAGAACCGGCATCGGGGCTTGAATCAAAATTTTAAAAAGTTACACTTGGCGTCCAAACACCAAGCAACGCATGAGCGAATTTAGCTTTCCCTGTCCCGCCTGTAGTCAAAACATTTCCACTGACATCGGTCACTCCGGAGATTCCATCACCTGTCCGTTGTGTCAGGCCAGTATTATTGTGCCCGAAACCGGCGCGCCGGTTTCCCTTGAACCGGGCGTTCCGCCGTGGACCGGCCACGAGGGAACCAACGTTCAACAAACCTCGGGGCTGGCCGTCGCTTCATTGGTCTGCTCGCTATCGTCATTGGTCACCTGTATCGGATGGTTGCCGGGAATTATTTGCGGGCATCTCGCCAAATCCCGGATGCGCCGCGATTCATCGCTCAAAGGACGCGGTCTGGCCGCTGCCGGACTCGCCATCGGTTACTCAATCCTGCTGCTCGAAGCCGGAACCGTCGGCGTCAAGCTTTGGCAATTATCCACCGCCGTGAAACAAGGATTCAACACCGCCCAACAGCAATTCGCCACCAACAATTTCATCGTCACACAAACGCAAACCACAACCGCTTCCAACAACCCATCCGTTAAATCCGCGACACCCGCACCCGTTCCCGACCAGCCGCCGGAACCCGCCTCCTTCGGATGGACATCCGACATCGCCAGCGCGTCATTCCCCAATCAGCCGGCCAGCGGCAAATTGCACGGAATTGATTTCACCTTTCGGACGGCGTTGCTCAAAGGCGGTGACCTCTTCATCCGCGGCCCGAAGGGCATGGCCGTCGAAGTAGCGCGGCTGGGCGACTCTGCCATCGGCCAAAGTTTTACCGTGCAACCCGCCGACAGCGACAATTCCAATCCGCATATCCGCATGACCTGGACCGACGAAAGCGGGGCGACATCCACCAGCTACATCAAAGGCTACGGATTGAAGCTGCAGTTTGACCCTGCCCAAGGCCAGACGGTGTCCGGGAAAATCTATTTATGTTTTCCTGACGATTCAAAGAGCTACATCGCCGGAACATTCAAAGCGCGGCTGCCAAAATTAAAATAACGGAAATCATCGCGGCTTTGAAAAAAATCCCGTAGCCGTATTCATGGTCATGTCCAATGAATTGAATACTCCAAGGATTTTGGTTTGTGCCAACGACCCCGATAAGCAACCGGCGACAGACTTTCAACATCTGACGGTAAATAATATCAGCTACGAATTGCGGACGGGAACAAATGTCAGTGAAGCCAACCCGGAAGAGATTCTCGCGGTTGATCCCATCAACGGCGTTGTGCTTCATTGCGACGGCAGCGTTTATAAAGACCCCAGCTACAAGCGATAAGACAACATGACGCGACATGTCGCGTCGGGGAAAAGCGGCGTCGTGCCACCGCAGTCCAAACGAATGGGCACGAGTGAGTCAATTAACAATTTGGCGGTAGGGCTGACCTGCGTGTCATCCCAAATATCAGGGCTGCGCGACCAACACCATCCAGAACACGCCGAACTTATCCACGACCATGCCGAAGCGCGCGGAGAAAAACGTTTTCGCCATCGGCACTTCCACTTTTCCGCCGTTTGCCAGCGCATTGAACGCCGTGTCCGCTTCCGCTTCCGTTTTCACCGTGAGCGACAACGCGAAGCCTTCAAATTTCGGCTGACCCGAAGAGCGTCCATCCGATGCCCTGACCTGCGTTTCGCCGATGGTGAAACTCGCGTGCATCACTTTATTTGGATCAACCGGCGCGCATCCCGGCGGCGGCGGTTCGGGACTGTCTTTGTAACGCAGCAGCATGTTTACTTCCGCGCCGAGCGCCTTTTTGTAAAATTCGATTGCCTCCTCGCATTTGCCCTCGAAGAACAGGTAGGGTTGCACGATAGCATTTTTCATAATTTTCCTTTGCTAATGGGTCCGGTGTTCAAGGCTGTAACCATTGACGGAAGCAATCAGGGCAAATCCCGTGTGTGAACTTCAATCCCGTGTATTTCAAGAAAAACAGTTCCGGCGGTTGCCAGTGGCTGTGCTGGTCCCGGATTTTTTTGCATTGCGAACAGATGGGCAGACAACCGCCGAGATGCTCGTATTCGTCCAGCAACGCGAGGATTTTTTCCGCAACCTGTTCGCGCTCGTTCAGTCCTGCCCGACGTGACCACAACGTATTCGTCTGTCGCAACGCGCGCCAGATGGCCGGGGTCAGATGTTGCAAATGGCTCTTCGGAACATAATCCGCCACTCCGGGTGACAACTTTTCGATTTCCATTTGCCGCGTCAACGCGTTCGTCACGAACAGGAATGGCACCTGCGGACACTTTTCGCGCGCCAGCGCCAACGCCGCGAAACCATCGAACGACGGCAGGCTGTGGTCGGAAAGGATCACATCCGGCGGCCCTGCCTCCAATGCGCTCAAAAAATCCTCACGCGTCTCCACGCGTTGCACGCAGGGTTTCCTCCACCGCCAACGCATCCGCCGGAGTGTCTTCGACAAAAACAATGTTTAGTTCCGCCTTCATACTGCGATGAGCCATTTCCCAAGCTTGAATCACTAAAGCAACCTGTCCGCAAACGGCTGTTTCAACAATGGGGTCTTACCCTGACGAATTCGCAAAGATGGTTGTAAGAAAAATTTAATTACGGCGAACGCCAATGGTGGCCGCGTGCAAGGATTCATGAAAAACTTGAATCAATCCATTTAAGCGCGGACGCTTCATCCGGAAACACCTCGACTATGGCATTTGTTTTTTCCGCCAAGACAAGCCGGAGAGCGATGACTTTTTCACCGCACTTTTTGGTCAGGAATCGCGGAGAGATTAATTTTTGAAACGCGGATGTCGAGTGAATAATAAAAGCAGACGGCAACTGCCAGACGCCGGGGCTGTTGAAGAAAGACAGAATTAACAAGATTAACAAAATTCAATTCTGCATAATTCTGTAAATCCTGTCTAAAAGATTTACGGCAAACGCCAGACGGCGGCTTGTCGCAGTTGACATCTTGTTGGCGGCATGGTTAAGTTCCTCACCATTGTCGTTATTACTATAGCGGCGCTTGATGGTGTAATGCGGAGAAATCACCCATGAACATTAAATTTGTTACCCTCGCCTTAGTCGCTGCCACAACCACCCTTTTTGGCGGTCAAAGTTCTCCTTATCATGACAAAAACGAAGCAGATATCATAGTCATTGGTGGTGGAACATCGGGTAGCATCTTGATGAAGGAACTATCAGAGAATGGTCTCTTTTCCGTGATAGGAATAGAGGGAGGAGAAAATTTAACAACCGATCCAGCCATCGAGGCTGTGGGTCTCCCGGCATCCCAATTGGCTGAGACAGGAAAGCCCGAGTATTTTTGGCCGGGATGGAATCAAACCTTGCCAATGGCAGGACTTAATGGACGAACAGGTGATTGGACAACAGGAATGCTATTGGGTGGTGGTTCATCGGTTAACGGATTATACTATGGCCGCGGTTCGAGCGCCACGTATGCGCTTTGGGAAGCAGCTTCTGGAAGCACCAATTGGAGCCTGGACAATATTCTGGCAACCTTCACGGCTCTCGAAAACTACCAGGGATTGACAATCACATCCGGGGCACGAGGAAACAATGGTGCTGTCAATGTGCTGCAGACGCCTACGGTGTCGCAGATAACAACGGATGTGCTATTACCCGCGACACAGGCAGCGTTTCCTGCAATTCCAACGGTTGTGGATTACAATGATCCGTCTGTGCAGAACTGCATAGACCCTCGTGCCCAGTGGTTTATTGATCCAACAGGAACCCGACGGGTGAGCAGCGCGACGGCATTTTTAAACAACTCGGTTATGAATCCAGAAGGTGAAGGATTGAACGGACACAAACTATTTGTGCTCTTCGATGCAGTCGCTGTGCAAATACAATTTGACAGACACGGGACTGCCAGAAGAGTAAAATATATCCAGAACGGTAAAGTCCATACGGCAACAGCCCGGAAAGCGGTTGTTTTGGCGGCGGGCATCAACAGCAGCAAGTTGCTACAGCTTTCGGGCATTGGTCCGGCGCAAGCGTTAACGAATGCAGGCATCAAGCCCGTTTTCATCAATGAGAACGTAGGAGATAATCTCCAAAACCATCCCCTCATATCTATTTCGTTGCTGGCAAATCCAAATACTACTGGCATACCCTCGGGTGCATCTTATGCATTTACCATCCATAATGTTTATTTACCAGCAGTGGGTGGTGGTGCGAGCGACCCGCGAATGCTTCAGATTTTGTTCGATTACATTCCGACGAATGCACAAACATCAATTCCGACAGTAAACGTTAAATTGGCGCTGTTGAACCCTCAGAGTGTGGGTAGCGTCACCATCCAAAGCGACAACTCATTTTCGATAGCCGCCGTGGACGACGGCTTTTATCAAAATCCTGCAGACCTGGAGAATATGAAGAGTGCCGTCGAGGTCTATATTAACAATCTGTTGGCGCAGCTGGCCACCATTGACCCACCTTACTATAAACCCGTTCTGAGCGACCCTATTAACACCGTCATCCTTTCAGGTTATAACGATGCCGTCGTTGAGGCATACGTGAAAAACAACAGCAATCTTTCACTGGATATGCACCATTTTACATCACACTGTAAAATGGCTCCTCTGAACGCCGGAGGCGTGATAGATGGCAACACGCTTGTTTATGGCACAAAGAACCTTTTTGTAGCGGATAACTCCATCTGTCCGGTGATTCCCGATACCGATACGACCGCAGCAGCCATGATGATTGGATTACGGACTAGCGACATTCTGAAACATGTCCTGAAACATAAATAATCATAACAAGTTCATCGAACGTTTCTGTTCTTGCCTGCGTATCGGGCGGGCAGTTCGACAAGATTGAAGTGCTCGCCAGATAATTATCCCACGTCACCCATGATGTCATCCCCTTTGCCTGTGACATCATCCACGATGCAAATGAGGTCATCTGTAAAAGAAATGAAGTCATTTACGTCGTCCGGCAAGTCATGCGAAAGACGGATGAGGTCATCCATCATGTGCATGAGGTCTTCTGCGAAGCCGATGACATCATGCGCGACGTTCGTCAGGTCATCCGCCACGTGCATGACCTCATCCATCGCGCAGATGATGTCATGGACAACATTTATGACCTCATCCACATCGCAAATGAGGTCATTTACGTCGCGAATGAAGTCATGGACGACGTTTATGATGTCATAAACATCGTGGATGACGTCATAAACTTAATTCCTGACCTCAAAAACCGGCAAAAAGGGGAGGAAAACATCGAAAACGACGTTTTTTGATAAAAAGGTGAGATTTTAGCCCATTAAGCCAGGCGCCAGACGGCGGGGCTGACGTGAATGAGCAATTTGGCGCAATTTACGGATGATTCGGCTGTGCCTGCCAATGATTCACCATCGAATCGTTGATTCCGTGCGACTTACGAAAGATGCGTTAGTGTAAATGGAATATTCGGTGCAACTTACGGAGCATTCGTTGCTGCGAATGAATGATTCGTCGCTGCAAATGGAGCATATGTTACTGCGAATGGAACATTCGTCGCAACATACGGAACATAGATTGCGCCATATGGAACGCAGACACGGCCATACGGAGCATATGGCGCGTCATATGAAACAAAAACAACGCCATATGGAGCAATTACACCGCCATACGGAACGTTTACACTGGCAAACGCCAGACGCCGGAGCCGACGTGGCGGATTTCTTTTCGATGATTATTGCACCCGGAAAAACGCCGGGCTGGGCGCATTGGTGACGAGGTATCCGCTGAAAGGAACGGCATTGGAGATAGTCACCCAGTTGATGGATGCCAGATTGGTGGTCATCTGCAACAGGTGACCTTGGGACTGCGCGCCCGGGAAAAACACGACCGGTTGAGCCTTGCTGCCGTAAGTGCCGATACCGATTGGTCCTCCTGCGCCACTGGACGGCTCATTTCCAGTCAGCAGCATTTCCTGTTGGTCCACGCCGTTGGCGAGCTGGCCATTGCCCAATTGACCGAATTGATCGCCACCCATCAACCAGAAGCTGTTGTCAGATTTGATATAAGCCGTGCAACCGCCTATCGCCCCAACGGCGATCACGTTGGTGGCAATTTGTTCAGGCTGGCTGGGGTTGACAAACGTCCCATCGCCCAGTTCCCCCTGGGAATTGTCGCCCATTCCCCAGAGTGTGCTGTTGGATTTGATGAAAAAATAATCCGCATATCCACAGGTGACGGCGACAACATTGCTGGCAATGGCCGATGATCCTCCCACCTGCCAAAGTGTGCCGTCGGTTTTAATATAATATGCGCCGTCATTGCCTACGGAAATCGCCGTGACGCTGCCGGCTATGGCAGATGAACCTCCCACCTGCCAAAGCGTGTCGTCGGTTTTGAGATAATATCCTTCTTCCGTAATGGCTTTGACATTGCCCGCGACCACTTTGACCGGCGAACTTTGCAACTGCCAAAGGCTGCCGTCCGATTCCATGAAATAGGCGCCTCCTCCCCCGTCGGCTGCGACTGCGGTGACATTGCCGGCAACGACTTCCACCGGCGTATAATTGGTGCTGTTCTGGTAAAGATTCATTCCCATCTCCCAAAGACTGCCGTTGGATTCAACCAAATAAGAACTATAAAATCCCATGGCGGCCGATTTGACGCCCCAATCAATGATTCTTTGCGGTATGGCAAATTCGCCATAGACATGGCCAATGCCC
>Ga0206814_10101_pt1 | contig 23432 bp, 21 predicted proteins | sample Alteio_BWOrgCont_90_FD_152850 | JGI IMG/M metagenome (GOLD analysis project Ga0206814, IMG submission 152850) | Enriched cells from forest soil in Barre Woods Harvard Forest LTER site, Petersham, Massachusetts, United States -... | ecosystem: Environmental > Terrestrial > Soil > Temperate forest >...
TGGAATTTTCGGCGCGGGCGCAACAACCTTGGCGGAATCCAACGGCTTCCGGTCGAACTTTACTTCTATTGATACAAATCGTTGGTACGTTTCAAACGGCTGGGCCAATGGTGGCCACCAGTCCTGCGAATGGCGCGCAGATGCGATCAGCATTAAAGACGACAAACTGGTTTTCACCGTATCCGACAAAGGCGGCAAGGTTCGCCCGATCGGTTGCGCCGAAATGCATTCGCATGACCGTCTCGGTACCGGCATGTATGAGGCGCGGCTGCGCACCGCCGCCGGTTCTGGGTTGAACACGGCATTTTTCTCCTATATCGGGCCTTCGGATCACGAGCCCTGGGATGAAATCGATTTCGAATTTTTGGGTAAAAACCCTGGCAAAGTAGAAATTAACCATACGGCGGGCGGCCAGAAAGTCGTCGGTAAAATCGTCGATCTCGGTTTCGATTCATCGAAAGATTTCCATGATTACGCCTTCGATTGGTCGAAAGACGGTATCAAATGGTTTATTGATGGCGTAAAAGTATACGAAACGCCGAAAGGCGCTCCACTGCCCACTCATCCACCATTCATGTTCCTCGAACTCTGGACCGGATCGGAGCAAGAAGATTCATGGATGGGCCATTTCGATTATAAAGAGCCGGTAACGGCCGAATTCGAATGGACGCGCTATACGCCGCATCCGTGATCATTAATCGGTACGCTCAAAAGTAATATGCCTATCGCAACGATAAAAAACTAAAGGAAGTTTGATAAAATGAGCGAGCCGGTCACGCTGGCAAAACGAATGGCGCAGACGCGCGGGTTTCCCGCCGGCTTCGATTATCTGCGCATTATTTTATCAACCTGCGTTTTGTCGTGGCATACGGTTTTAATGTCGCATGGGTTCGACTTTCAGAACGAACTCATCGATCATTCGCCCTATCGCGCGGCTCCCTGTCTCATCCTTCCGATGTTTTTTGCTCTCAGCGGCTTTCTGGTCGCCGGCAGTCTCGAACGCACAAAAAATATTTTCGATTTTTTATGCCTGCGTTTATTACGCATCTTTCCTGCGCTGTGTCTTGTCGTCATTTGTTCGGCGGCAATCCTCGGCCCTCTGGTTACCGATCTGCCATTAGATCAATATTATTCGGACCCGGGTTTTGCCCGTTATTTCCTGACTATCTTCGGAGACATTCAGCTAAATCTGCCGGGCGTCTTTAGCTTCAATCCGTTTCCAACTGTTGTTAACGGTCAGCTCTGGACGATTCCGGTCGAACTCGAATGTTATATCTTTTTGTGCGTCTGCGCTTTGATCGGCGCCGTTAAACGTCCGGTCTTTTTCCTTGGCATTGTCGTTCTTGGGCAATTGGCGTTCGCTGGGCGCGCCATGTTCGGCCCGCATATAATTTACGGTGGCGTGCCGCCGCGCGTACTAATCATATGCTTTGCGGCGGGTGTTCTTATCCATATCTATCGCGAAAAAATCCCTTGTCGCCGCGATTTAGCGATATTCTGCGGGCTTATGGCCGCAGGGCTCATTTATTTGCCTGGCGGCGCGTATTTCCTCGCCCTTCCGGCCGCCTATGTGACCATCTATCTGGGCCTGAAAAACCCGCGTAAAATATGGCTCGTCAGCTCCGGCGATTATTCTTACGGTATGTACCTGTTCGCTTTTCCGGTGCAACAATTGGTGGCATCGAATCCCCTTTGGGCGGATAAATGGTACGCTAACTTGTTCCTCAGCATTCCTATTACCTTCCTGCTCTCGTTTCTCTCCTGGCATTTGCTCGAAAAAAGGTTTCTGGCCTTGCGCAAAAAGATTCCGCAACTCAACGAATGGCTACACATGCGCAAAACCAAAATGCGTGGACGCTGGTTTCAAGGCAGAGTTCGGGCCGATAAGCCCTGATCTGGACACACCCCATGGGCCTTCAGTTCCGCAAAAAAGAACCATCGAAACCGCTAAAGGCCTCATTCGAATTTTTGTGCCTGTCCACGATCATGCTTGCGATGATGAACATCCGCATTTTCGGCACGATGTGGACGCTGGCTATGGTCGTTATAGCGGGCACAATTCTTTATCTTGCCCGTAATGAAATAAATGCTCGTATATTGAAGCAACCGATACTCGTTCTATTGCCGGGGTTTTATGTGTTGTCGGCTATCTGGTCGGATGAGCCGAAAATATCCTTTTCGCTGGGACTACAAACTACGCTCGAAGTTCTCGTCGCGATAGGAATATCCGCATGCTTGACGCGCAGCCAGTTTTTGCGCGTCCTATTTATTGCCACGACAATTGTATGTGTCGGCAGCGTTATCTACGGCCAGAAAGGTGAATCGGCACAAGGCCTCGTTCTGATCGGTTTTCTCGGCAGCAAGGATGCGATGGCTTTGTTCGCCTATCTCGGGATCATGACCAGCATTGCCGTTTTGTACGACCCCGGCCAGAAGCGTGCGCTGAAGCTTGCCGTTTGGCCCGTTATGATGATCGAAAGCTGGATCGCCCTGACGGTGCACGCGACTGCGGCAGGGATTTTCCTTGCCCTTGGCATATTTATTTTCCTGTCCATTCATTACATACTGGCGCGCTCGCATGCGGCGCGGTGGTTCAGTTATTTTATGATTGTCTTCATCTTACTGAGCGGCGTTCTGTTGTCGACCGAGGCTGTAGATATTTTCGGCAGTTTCGCAACCCAAGGCCTCGGCAAAGACGCCACCCTCACCGGCCGCACGGTTCTATGGGACGAAGCGTTTGATCTTATCGAGAATTCACCGTTTCTGGGGCATGGCTATCGGTCATTCTGGCTCGGAACGTCGCCGGAAACATATCGCATGCTGGCGAAAATGGGACAGACGGACGGACATGGATTTCATTTCCACGAACAATACCTTGAAACCAGCGTCGATACGGGTGCCATTGGCTTGTTGATTTTAATCGCGACCTTTTTCACGTTTATTTCTCGCATATGGCGGAACGTGATCCACAACCCGTCCAGCTTCAACGCATTTTCCATGTCGCTGGTCATTATTTACGTGATGCGCTGGTTTTTCGAAACGGCGTTTCTGCCCTTCTCGCTGGACATGGTGTTGTTTTTTGCGCTCGGCACTGCCGCGCTCGATCCGCATGAACAGAAAATAAAGGCTCCGGCTCCAGCCAAAACCATAAAGTCCCGCTCCTCGCTGATCCGAATTCAGCAACGATGAAATCCTCAAGCACAATTCTCGGCACCACGGCGATGGCGTCGGCCAGCGCGCTGCGCGTGGCAATACAGGCCATTATTCTGCCGGTGGTCGGCCGCATTTTAGGACCGCACGCCTACGGAGAAATTGCTCTTGTGTCGCCTTTTATCTTTTTTTCCATGCTGCTGGCGGAATCCGGTCTGGGTTCGGTCATCGTCAAAACCGACCGGCTGACGAAAGAACTGGAAGGCACGGTTTTCTGTTTTTCTGGCTTCTTCAGCATCGTGTTCATGCTTTTGTTCGCATTGTTCGCGTATCCCATCGGCTATGTGATGCACGAACCGATGTTCGCGCCCCTGCTGATGAGTATGTCGTCGGTGCTGCTGCTGGCCTCCCTCAATGTCGTTCCCGCGGCGTTGCTGTTGCGCGGCAAGAAATATAACTGGATCGCGATCAGCGACGTTATCTCCACCATTGGCGGGGTCGCGGGCGTGACCGTCGGCATAATGCTCGATTGGGGCGTCTGGAGCCTGGTGGCGCAACAGATTTCATTCTGGTTCTGCAAAGTCACCGTCGTGGCCATCGGCGCGCGTTTCCGGCCGCGTTTTCTGTTCCGCTGGCGCCTGATCCGCGAGAACATCAAATTCGGCACCAACGTCACCGGATCGTCGATCATCGGATTTATCGCCGCCAACATCGATAATGTTCTTATCGGCAGCATCATGGGTTCCGAAACACTCGGCTTTTACGCGCTCGCTTATCAAATCGTACGCTTGCCGCAGGTGGTGCTGTCCGGCTCGGTTTATTTCACGCTGTTTTCGAACACCAGCGAAGCGGTGCGCGACGGCACCCTGTCGCCTAAGCAATATCTCAACGTCCTGCGCGGCATTCTGCTGATCAGCGCGCCGGCGATGATCGGTATGGCGACAACCGCATCAATTTTCATTCCACTGCTTCTCGGCGACAAATGGGCGCCGTCAGTGATGCTAATCATATTGCTGACGCCGATGGGATTATGCGGTTCCATTGGCGCGGCCTGCGCGGGCATGCTGCTCGGCCTCGGACGCTCGGATCTCATCCTCAAAATGGGCGTTCAGCTTGCCGGGTTGACGATCATCGGCATTTTGATCGGTGTCTGGATTAACAGCACTGTCGTCGCCGCCGCGGTATCGCTCACATCCATCTTCAATGTGATTTATCTACTGCACGTCACCGCTAAAAGCGGAGGCACCAGCATGCGTGCGACCATAAATGCCACGGCTGCGCCGGTTGTTTCGGCCATCCTCATGGGATGTATTGTGCAAGCCATCAAATTGACTATGCCCGCCGATCTGATGCCATTGATACAGCTTGTCGTTTGCATCTTCGCCGGCGCCGGCGCCTATGCCGCCCTTCTGCTCGGCCTATTCCACGATCAATTGAAAAGTGATCTCGCGACCGTCAAAGCCGCGCTCAAAGCGCAACAAAAAAAGCCGGAAAACGCCTAGGCGGCGTACAAGTGAAGCACGACGACGGCGACGAGCTTATTCGACATCCAATCGCGCTGCTGGCGATAATCCATAATTGAAAAAGCCGCCACACCGCGCAGGGTGTCCAGGGTCAGAAAATGTGTGGTTTTATTGAATGAAATACACTGCGTCAATTTTTCGATTTGCATTGAGAATTGAGCATGTCACTGGTGCTTTGACGGTGGAGATTGTATACATATGGGATGCAATCTTTAACAATAAATCTTAATAAGGCAATTCGTCGCTCATGAAAGTTTCGATTATCGTTTGTACTTTTAACCGTGCTTACGCCATTACGCGTTGTCTGGATTCCATTGCTCAATCGCTGGCTGCAGCATCACCGATTGACGCCGAAATCGTCGTGGTCGACAACGCATCGACCGACGGCACCTCCGCCGCCGTCACCGCATGGTCGGATTCCTGCACATTTCCCGTTCGCCTTTTAAACGAACCGCGCAAGGGTTTGGCCTGTGCGCGCAACTGTGCATTGCGTTCGGCACAGGGCGACATTCTCGCCTTCACCGACGACGATTGCCGGATGGACATAAATTACGCTCGCGATCTGCTGCAACATTTCGAACAGGATACGACTCCCGTTCTTCGCGGCGGACGTGTGGAACTTGGCGATCCGTCGGATCTGCCTATCACGATCATCACCGCCCAAACGCTGCGGCGCTGGAACCGAAAAATAAATTCTGCACGTTACGAAAACCTGGGGAATTGCCTAGCCGGATGCAACATGACGATGAGCCGCGGCGTCGTCGAAAAGCTCGGCGATTTCGATTGGAAGTTCAGCACCAAGGACATTCCCGCAGGCGAAGACGCCGATTACGTGTATCGCGCCTATGTTGCGGGCATAACCATTGAATATGTTCCCGACATGGTTGTGTTTCATCATCACGGTCGCAAAACGCCTGACGAAGGCAACCGATTGTTTCGCAATTACATGATTGGTATCGGCGCGCTCTACGCAAAACATTTCTTCCGCGATCCGAATTTGTGCCGTCAATTTTATTGGGATGGAAAAAATGCCGTGAAGGAAGTTTTTACGGGCCGAAATCATTTTTGGAAAGAAATAGGCTTCTTCACCAAGCACAAAGTCGCCTATAACATCATGGGTGCCTACAAATATCTTTTGCTCTCCGTCAAAGGCCAGCCGGCCAAAGCCTAACCGTCAAGAAGTCTCACCAAAAAATAATTATGGAAATCTGATGTCCGGACGCAACTCCATATGCGCGATCATCCCCACATACAACCGCGCCGCGATGCTGAAAGAAAGCATCGACAGCGTTTTGGCCCAGACCCAGCCTGTGGATCAGATCGTTGTCGTCAATGACGGATCGACCGACGACACGGAAAGTGTTGTCAAATCTTACGGCGACAGAGTGTCGCTGCTGAACAAACAGAACGGCGGAAAATCGAGTTCCGTCAATATGGCGCTCGGCCAGGTAACGGCCGATGTCGTATGGATCTGCGACGATGACGATATTGCGGCCCCCGACGCCGTCGAGCATCTTGCACCCGCAATGGAAGCCGATCCGGAACTCAATCTCTGCATGGGCGCCTATTGTTCTTTCCGCGACAAAGCCGAAGGCCGCGTGTTCGCTCCTCCGGTTCTATGTCCCATTGCTGAAGAGCCGAATATTCATCTGCACTATCTGGAAGGCATGTTCACCTATCAATTCGCGTCACTGATCCGCCGCCAGCTTTTCGATCACGTTGGTCTGCTCCGTACGGATATCGACCGCGCAGCCGATTACGACATGTTCATGCGTATGACGCGAAATATGAAGGCAGCCTATACCCCCCATATATGTTTTTATCAGCGGCAACATGATGGCATGCGCGGGGGCAGCAACAACCAGATCGGCCCCGAGCAAATTATCGAAAAGCAACTCGGTTATGACAAGTTGCTGTTTGTCGATGTGCGCAAAAACTATACCCTGAACGACTATACCCCGACTTTCGCGCGTAACTGGGACACTGCCCGCGCGCAACGTTCGGCGCTGCTGCAGAAAGCCTGCATCTTCGCGCGTCATGAAATGTGGGACGACGCACGCGAAGATATCGCCGCCGCCTACAAAATGAGTTCGTCGTCATTGCTGCCGGAAGAAGCGCGTCTGTTAAGACGCGTCGCCAAACGCGCGGCGCCGTGGGAATGGCGGGCGATCTATAAACAATTGCACGACTGGCTTCCCAATATACGCGCCTGCCGCGTGGAAAATGAGTTCGGCCAGTTGCTGGTTTACGAAGCCTGCCGTCCGCTTGTCGGCCATGCACGGTGGGCGCTCGAAAACCGCGATATGCATGATTTCACCCTTATGACCCGCCTGCTTATCAGCATTCTTGGTGTTCACGGTGCATCTACGCGCGTTCTCTCCTCACTCGTAAGCTAAGAGCGATACGAATGTCGACCCTCGTGAAGCTTCGCTATTATCACGATTTGCTGCGATTTTTCATTACGCAGCGCACCAAGGGTTTTTCGGTTCCCGAAACCCCGCATTTCGACGACAGCTCGACGCCGATGTCTATGTCGATGCTTGATAAGAGTAGATTTTATCTGAAGTACGGCAGCGGCGGCAGCACCGTCGTCGGCGCGCGACTGCGCTGACCTCCCTCGAGCATCTGCGCGATTATCCAGACGCGCGCATTCTGGTCGACGATTATGCCGACCGGGCGCATAACCACCTGATCGAAATCTATGCCGATAGGGTGCAGATGTGCGGCCGCATGGCCGTATTTAAACCGATGGCGGAAAAAAGCCCGCCTTACGCGAAGCCCTGCCCGCCCATGCGACCGATTGGCACTGAAATACCGCGCTAAATCCACATAAAAAGCCCCTGACGTCGCGGCCCGAAACCGATAGAATGCATGCCGGATTTCAAATAAGGGATACACGCCATTTCAACCAACGAGAAAATCGCCGTCATCATCGCCGCTTATAACGCAGCCGGTACCATTGCGCGCGCCATGAAATCGGCGCTGGCCGAACCGGAAGTCGCGGAAGTCATCGTTGTGGATGACGCATCCACAGACGACACAGTCGCCGCCGCCAGAGCAGCCGATGACGACAGCGGCCGCCTTAAAATCCTGACGCAACCGAAAAACGCCGGACCCTCAGCCGCCCGCAACCGCGCGATGCGCGAAAGCAAATCGGACTGGATCGGCATTCTCGACGCCGATGATTTCTTCCTGCCAGGCCGCATGAAGCGCCTGTTGGCCTATAGCGACAAAGCCGATTTCATCGCCGACGACGCCGCACAGGTCGCCGAAGATAACATCGACGGTCCGCGCAAAAATCTGCTCGGCGCGTCGTTCGAGATACCGCGTCCGATCGGCTTTGCCGAATTCGTTCTTTCGAACGTCACCGACGCCAAACGCCAACGCGGCGAGCTCGGTTTCATCAAGCCGATCATGTATCGTAATTTCCTGACAGGCAAAGCCATTACGTATCGCGAGAATATGCGCCTCGGCGAAGATTACGAACTTTACGCCCGCGCGCTGGCCCAAGGCGGACGCCTGATGATCGTACCGGAAGTCGGCTATATTTCCGTTGTGCGCCCGAATTCGCTCAGCGCCCGGCATTCGGAAAGCGATCTGCTGCAACTGCGCGATAACGACGAGGAACTTCGCCGCTTGCCCGGCTTGTCGACGGAAGACCAAAACGCCTTGGGCAAGCATTACCTCAGCATCGATTGCCGACTGCAATGGCGTTTGCTGATCCTGGCGGTGAAAAAGAAAAATCCCGCCGCCGCGCTGAGAACCTTCATACGTCCATATCCGGTGCCGGTGTATCTCGCAAACCGACTGGTCGAACAACTCGTCATCCGTACATTACGTGCATTCGGACGCCGCGCATGAGGCGCTCGGTTCTGCATGTCGTCGGCGCATGCATTGCGTTTATTCTCATTTTGCTGATCAATCAGCAGGCGCTGAAGGATTTATGGATTGCGTGGCAAACAGAAGAATATAGCCACGGGCTGATCATTCCCTTCATCGCCCTGCTTCTCGCCTCGCATTTGCTGGCCGAAAAAAAGCCGGTCGTTAAGCCCTCCTGGCTCGGCCTTACCTGGTTGGCTCTGGCGGCGTTGCTGAAACTGATTGCTGCGCTTTCGGCTTTCGAAATGGCTGGTGAATTCAGTTTGTTGTTCGGAATTGTGGCGATCAGTCTCAGCTTTCTCGGCCGCGCGGCGACATGGGCGATGGCGCCAGCATTATTCTATCTCGTCTTCGCCATTCCCCTACCTCATCTGTTGCAGGCGAATTTGTCGGAGAATTTACAGCTTCTGTCATCGACCCTCGGCGTATGGCCGCTCGATCTCGTCGGCATTCCGGTTTATCAGGAAGGCAACGTCATCGATCTCGGCGGCTACAAACTGCAAGTCGTCGAGGCGTGCAGCGGCTTGCGTTATCTATTTCCGCTTTTGAGCTTCGGCTATCTCGTCACTTTTCTGCTGAAAGACCGCATGTGGAAGCGGGTCGTCATTCTGCTGTCCACCATTCCGATCACCATCCTGCTGAACTCCCTGCGCATCGCCTTCATCGGCTTCACCGTCGACCAATGGGGAAAATCCATGGCCGAAGGGTTTCTGCATGATTTCGAAGGCTGGACCGTTTTTCTTGTCTGTGTCGGCACGCTGCTTGCCGAAGCTTGGATGTTGAAACACATCGGGAATAAAGGATATTTCCGTTTCGATTATTTCGGAATCCCGCGCGGCCCCTACTTCGGCGGTTATCAATCCACCAATGCGCCGGAAATCACGCTGCTCCTCGGCTCTGCTGCCCTCGCATTTGTCTTCGTAACCGGCGTTATCGACCGCCGCGATGAAATCGTTCCACAGCATCCGCCCTTCGCCTCATTCCCGATGCAGCTTGGCGATTGGCGCGGACGACAGGCTTCCATTCAATCCGATGTTCTCGCCGCGCTGAAACTCAGTGATTACATCATGGCCGATTACGTCGAGGACCGCGATCCCGCGCCGGTGAATTTCTACGTTGCCTATTACGCGCAACAACGCGTCGGCTCGGCGACGCATTCGCCGTCAAACTGCATTCCCGGCGGCGGCTGGCAGATCGAAAACAGTCGCGTCGAAACCGTCAAAACGCCATCCGGCGAAAGTATTACGTTTACACGCCTGCTTATCCGACGCGGCGAAGACGCGCAGCTGGTTTATTACTGGTTCGACGAACGCGGCCGTGATCTGACGGAAACGACAACCGCGAAATGGTATCTTATTCAGGATTCCATCACCATGAACCGTACCGACGGCGCGCTGGTGCGTCTGATTACGCCCCTTCTCAGGCACGAAACCGAAGAGGCGGCGGAAGCGCGCCTGAAGGCATTTATAGCCCCCGTTTTGCCGCAAATACGGGTTTTTATACCCGGTTCTACGACGGTTAATTCCGTTGCTGGCCACTGAACACTGCGGTACTTTGACTAATGTTCGCAATAACCGAAAAAGTGCGACTTAATGTCATGATATTCCGCTTGTCCCGCCTGCTTTTCACTGCCGCTTTCCTCATGCTTCTCGCGGCTGGATGCAGCAGCCCGGAGCAAAAGGAAGCCGCCTACATTAAGCGCGGCAATGAATTATACGCCGATGGCAAATATGAAAAAGCGCGCGTCGCGTATAAAAACGCCGCCCGCATCAAACCGTCCGATCCCGAAATTGCCTATCGCATGGGCCTTGTCGACGAGGCGGAAGGCGATTATCGCGGCGCCTTCGGCAATTTCAATCACGCGGAGCAAGAAGACGCGCATTTTAATCCGGCGCTCATCAAACTCGCGCTATATTATCTTGCCGCCGAACAACCGGACGATGCCAGAAAACGCGTCGACAGCGTTCTCGCCGCCGATAAGGATAATCCCGGCGCGCACGCGGTGCATGCCGCCCTGCTCTTGCGCGACAAGGATTACGACGGAACGGAAAAGGAAGCGCGCTTCGCTATGTCGAAAGATCCGACGAACGTAGTGCCTTATACCGTTCTGATCGGCATGTATGCCGCAAAGGGCGACGACGACAAGGCGCTGGCGATGGCCGATGACGGCATCGCGCATAATCCGAAAAGCCTGCCGCTGCTGATTTTGAAAACGCAGATTTACGAACGCACCAACAACCTGCCGAAGATCGCCGAAACCTATCAAGCCATTTTCAAAATCGCGCCGGACGACGCGCATTACCGGGTGATGCTGGCCAGCCTTTACCTAAAAGCCGGCAAGCTTGACGATGCCGAAGCTACATTACGCGCCGGCGTTGCCGCTCTGCCGGACAACTGGGATTTGCGGCATCAGCTCGTCGTCTACCTCTACGACCATCGAGGGCTCGACGCCGCCGAGAAGGAAATTCAGGGCTATATGAAAGCCTATCCGGAACGCGACGATCTTTATACTTGGCTGGTCGATCTTTACGTCAATCACGGCGATATCGACCGCGCGGTCGATTTGCTGAAACAGGTCATTGCCAAAAACGCAGACGACAAGCGTGGGCTGGCGGCGCGTACGGCGCTTGCACGCATCAATTATATTAAAGGCGATAAGGATGCCGCCAACAAAATGGCGTTGGACGTCCTGAAGGCCAGCCCGAACGATCTCGACGCCCGCTTTGTAAAGGCGCGCATCGAAGCCGATAACGGCGATTACGAAAATGCCATCGCCGACTTGCGCCTGATCCTGCGCGATCAGCCGAAGGCGAAAGAAGCGTTGCACATTCTCGCCGAAACATTGTTGCGGCAGGATCATATCGATCTCGCCATCGATACGCTGAACCAACTGATGGAAATCGACCCGTTGAATTTCCCGGCACGCGTCCGCCTCGCACAGCTTTATCACCTGAACCACGATTCAAAGCACGCGATGGATCTGCTGTTCTTCGTGACCAAGGCCGATGCGAAATATCCGGTCGGCTGGGAAACCACGGCGCGCATCGCCATCGACACAAAGGATTGGTCGACCGCCGAAATGGCAATCAAAACGCTTGACGGCCTCGAAGGTCAGCATATGACCGCGACCTTCCTGCGCGGTGAAATGGAGGCCGCGACCGATAAAACAGATCAAGCGATTACGACATTCAAGGACGTCATCAACGCCGACCCGAACGCGGCCATCGCCGAACACGCCCTTATCGCCCTTGTCGACATTTATAAAAGCCAGAACAAGCTGGATGAGGCGACGACCTATATTGAATCTCTTAAGAGCAAAAATCCGATCGTCACTACGATTCTTGGCGAAACTTATCTCGAATCCGGCAAAAGTGATCAGGCTGCCGCCAATTTCGATGCCGCGATTTCGACCAATTCGCCGGAACAGACGCCCTATATCGACCGCGCGCGCATGTTCATGTACGACCACAAACCGGAACTGGCGCTGGAAACTTTGAAAAAAGGTGCCACCGTCACACCCGCCGATATCCGCGCGCCAATGATGGAAGCGCAGATTTTGGGCGAACTCGGCCGTTATCAACAAGCGATCGAACTCTATGAAAACCTGCTGAACCGCAACCAGAGTTTGAACACGGTCGCCAACAATCTCGCCGAGATCATCGCCGATTACGAATATAACGATCAAAACGCCCTGGCCCACGCCCACAACATCGCCGAACGCTTCGCGTCAAGTACTAGTCCGCTGCTTCTGGATACCCTGGCATGGGTTTTCTACCGTCAGGGCGACATCGAGCAGGCCCAGACCGTCATGGAACGGGCGATGAAAATGAAGGGCGACATTCCGCCGCAAATCCATTATCATTACGGCGCCATCCTTGTTAAAGCGAACAATGTCGTGCAGGCGAAGGATGAGCTCGAAAAAGCGACCATTAAGAACGCGGATTATCCCGGTCTTGACGATGCGAAAAAACTTTTGAGCAATCTATGAGTGCACGAAACGGCATGTCACTGGCGATGGGCACCTATAATGGCGCCAACTACATCGGTGACCAGCTGGACAGTCTCGCCAAGCAAACCGTGCCGCCCGCCGAACTTGTCATCACCGACGACGGCTCGACCGACGGAACGCTGGATGTCGTCGCGCAATTCGCCAAAAAATCGCCCTTCCCCGTCCGTTTCGAAAAAAACATCGAACGTCTCGGCTATCGTAAAAATTTCATGCAAGCCGCGAATATGTGCACGGGCACACTTATTGGTTTCTGTGATCAGGACGATATCTGGTTTCCGAACAAAATCGTGAGCTGCCTCGCCGCGTTCGATAATCCGGATACTTTGCTTACCTACCACAACGCGACGGTGACCTCCGTCAAGCTCAGCCCGATCGGAACGCTGGAAGCGCATGCGGCGCCGAAAAAGGTCAATCCGGCTCAATCCATGGATCCGTGGTCCTATGGCCTCGGCTTCACGCTCGTATTCCGGCGTTCGTTGATGGATTACGAAAGCTTCTGGCCGAAATCGATTGACTACAACGCGCCCCAGCATCACGAAGCGCATGACCAGTGGTTCTTCTTTCTCGCTTCGACCCTTGGTTCCATCAACTACATCGCCGAGCCTCTCGCGCTCTATCGCCAGCACGATACCAACGCCTGCGGCTGGAACGGTTCCTCGTCGCTTAACCGTTCTTTGCAAAACCTTGCGAAGACGTCGGTGACAGACATCAAGACACGGCAGGACGTCGCGATTGCCCGCGCGACGATATTAGAGGCCCTCGGCAAATCCTTGAACGGCGACATGAACCTGCGCGCCACGCGCGCAGCCAACGGTTACAGGCTCATGGCGGCCCGCTACGCTGCTCGGCATGCGCTTTATATGGCGAACAATCCCATTTCCAAGATCGGCATGCTGGCTGCCTTTGCGGGCCGTGGCGGCTATCTTGCCAAGAACCGCTGGGGCGTCGGCCCTCAGGCGCTGGTGCGCGATATCGTGCGCGGAATTCTCATGCCGCAGAAATCAGCCGCGAACGACAAGCCAACATAAAAAAAGCCCCGGATTTCTCCAGGGCTTTTTAATTCTATGATTTGTCCAATCAGGCTTTCTGCTGGCGGCGCCAGGCGAAGAAGCCGAGGCCAAGCAAGGCAGTGATGAACAGCACAGCCGACGGCGGCAGCGGAACTGCCGGGTCGCCTTGATTGAAATTCGCCACTTCGAACGAATTCTTGTTGGTGCCAAAGGTTGCGCTGACGATGCTGCCAAACGTGTCCTTGAATTCAATGTCTGTCTGGGTGCCGTCCGCACCGCTCAACGACAATGGAATGCCGAGTTGGGTGAGGATCTGCGTGCCGCTCAGCGTGAACGTATGACCAGTTGAATCGGTCAGCACCAAAGTGTTGTAGGTGTCGATCGTGCCCCAGGTGAAGCCGAATACATTCATGCCGGAATTGAGAGTAAAGGTTGCAAGCCCCGGGTTGGCGGCCGTGCCTTCAACTGCGAGATAGTTGCCGCCAAACAAAGAAGCAACTGCCGGTTCCTTGTATACGTTGTTAACCGTAAACGGCGGCGAGCTGACAAGCACCGCATCATTGTTGAGCGCCACATTGCCGGGCGAACTCAGAACCGTATTTGCGGGCGTCGAGGTCGCCGACGAACCGTAGCTGACGGAATTGTTGCTATTACCGAGAAACACATCGAGTGTTGCGGCGTGCGCCATGTTTGTGAGACCGATCAGCATGGATGCTGACAGCGCGAGAATCTTTTTCATTTCGCTCTCCTTCAAGTCGCATAGCCTTCGAGTGAATCTCTAAAGCTTGCAGTGGTGACTGTGAGCAAAATCGGGGAAATTTGCAACAGTCTTAGTCAGCCCCAATTTGTCACAGGCGCTGTTTACCGGGCGCGACGCTGAAATTGCTGCGATTTGTATAAATAAACCATGTGGTTGTTAGACAATTTTAGCGTGCGCGGATGCCACAGGTGCAACCCCTGGTTATATTTTAACCATACGGGGGATAACTCGCTAAGTCTTAGGGCATCGCCGCGACGAGCTCGGACACCGCCTTAGATTGGGTGCTGACCGAGTGGTCGATGAGAATGGCTGTCGGCTTCACGCTTTCGCCGTAGAGCTGCTGATTCCAGGTTTCGCGCGGAGCGATGACGGAACCTTCCAGGTTGATGCCGACAAACAATCCTTCCGAACGGGCAAAGGCGTACATATCCGCTTTCATATCCATGCCGGTTGCGGCGTTGACGCCCTCACCAAGTTCACCGACGGCAACGCCGGCATTGGCGCCCAAAGTCGCCTGACGGTTCATAATTGCCTTCAATCCCTTATCCGTCATCACGGTGATGATGAGTTCCGACGATTGACCGCCAAATTGCAGACCCCAGCTGAAACCGCCAATTGTATAGAAAGCCGGATCGCTCCACTTGCCGTCTGGACCGCGGGCCAACATCACGGCATTGCCGCCGCGGCCGCCGAAGAAGAACGCCGCCTGAAGAATATTCGGCGCAACGATAATCGCCTTGGCGCGCGTCGCGAGGCTCAACAGGCCGGGATATTGATTATCCTTCAGCATGCTTTCGAGCGAGATGCGCGCTTTGTCGGAAAGCTGTTCAGGCTCGCTGCCCATATCTCCCGAACTGCGGCAACTGCCGAGCGAGAGCATGACGAGGACGACCAGAAGGATACGAATACGGTTCATGGGCATGTGGTACCTGATGCCCGAGCATCATGTCAATTTTTTGACGTGGGAACACTAAAAAGGAGAATTTTGTTAGAGATTTCAAGGATGAAGCTTAGATATAAACTCAAGTTGTTGGCCACGAATTACTTTCATCGCAAATCAGCAAAATTTTCAACGTCACCCTGGCGAAGGCCGGGGTCCTGGTAGACTTTGTCATAAGAGCAATAGTTGTTCGGGTAGCCTTGACCATTACCGTTCAAGCTTAGAGTGCGACTGCAGCCCCGCCTTCGCCGGGATGACGTTTGGTTTTTAATCCGGCTCCCGATACCATCCCGGCATCAACCCCGGCGGGGGCACGCCGACATAAATCCCGCGATGGGGATGCGGCGATTGTTCGTCGGTCATTAATCTTGCGACGCGCTGCGTTGATAGTCCAAATGCCCCTTCGGCCTTCCGTTGCGGCTTCGGTTCCGGTCGCCAGCGCCAGACCGGCAAATCCTCACCATACATATGATGATGCACCGATACGTTTAGCAACCGGACATAGGCCGGAATATGCGTGGCGCCATTCGCACCTGAAATGCGCGGCATCACTTCCTGCGTACCCTGCGTGTTACCCTCCAGAATCCAGCGCGGAACCATCTTGGTGTCGAGGATCGGCGCGGGGGTCAGCGCTACCTGATCTTCCTTATATCCGTCTTTCGGATCCCGGTTGCGGCCGGCATAATCGCGCGTCAGCAGATTGCTGGTTGCGTTCTGGGGCCGCGTCGAGCGGTCGTCGAAAAGCTGATGATAATGATAATTCAGCGGCCGGCATTCGATCGTCATGCCCGATGCGATCGATAGATCGGCGAAATCCGGCGGCTCGTGATGCGGCGACAGGAAACCGTGATGCAGAAGGCCGCTCACGGAATCGAATGCAGTGAAACTCGACAACGCATCCACATGCCTGGGCGGCATCAGATCGTGCGGCGAGACGGTGACGGTAATATCCACCGCCTGCGCGTATAAACTCGCGGCGAGCGGATAGATATGTTCCTCGATTAAATGGCACAATTCGCGCCGCTCCTCATCAAACCCGTGGATCGGCGGAATATGCTTGATGAGATCAAAGAACAGATGCCCTGCCCCCGTCTTGAATTCGATCACACCGGGATATTTAACAACCAGCATGCGCAAGTAAGCGAGGCTGTCATCGAAACCATGATTTTCGACGCGATAGGGTGTTTCTTCGAGGAGGAGCGCGGTCATGTAATTTCGTGCCGAGAATCTTTTTACAAATAAAAGTATATCAGAAAAATTTGCGCCGATACTTATGAAGTTGCAAACGCCTGAAAATGCACCGACCAAATTTCAAATGCTTACCGCATCGCGCAATCGAATTATTGCACCGCAAGAACCATTCCGTAGACCGCGAGCTCGACAATCTGCTGCAAAGTGCCAAGCAGCGGACCATTGTAACCGCGCAGATGGTTCGCACCGATTAACGCCACGATCAATCCCGCCAACGCGCCGACGCCAAGCGCACCCGCCGTGATGCTGTCGAGACAGCAAAACACGATCCCAGCCCCCAGGATCAACGCGACGACCACGCGCAACGCGGGCGGTTGCTGGAAATGATCGGCGACCGGATCGCCCGCCAGCGGACGCAGCCAAGCCGCCGCGACGACCATCAATGTGCGCGACCAGGCGCTCGCCGCGACCAGAACGCAGAATACCGTTTCGCTTTCGGAATCCGTGAAGGATTGGATGGCGCCGATCTTCATGATGATGATCAGAATGATGCCGAGTGTCCCATAACGCACCGAGCGTTCTTCCCGCAGCCAGCCGATTTTCTGTTCCTTGTCGAGATTCACACCGTATTGATTGACCAGCGTCGCGAATTCTTCCTCATGCAACGCGCGCGTGATCCACAACATCGTGATGACGGCGAAGGTGGACGTAATCAGCGCCGGCATGCCCAGCTGCGAAATCACCCAATCGACCGCAGCCCCCACGCCGCCGACGAACGCGCCGATCAGTGGAAACCAAGTCATGGCTTTGCGGATGATGCGCGGCTTCGGCTCTTCCTTCAGCCGCATATTGAAACGCGTCAGATAATTGAACGCAATTGCCAGTTCCGTCCAAAGATTTTCGGGCGAAGGCGGCTTCAACGTCACCGTCGGTTGTTCACCGTTCGGCGGCGCATCGGGCGTTTGCGGTGTTTCGACGATATCATTCATGGAAGTGTTATAGGTCACAGTATGGCCGAAATACAACTACTGGAAAGCCGCATGAAACGCTCGTATTTGCAATTTTTGGTATAGTCTCCGCAACACCACAACGTCAGCCCGGCGAAGACCGGGGTCCAGTCACGCTCTGCCATAAGAGCAACAGTTGTTCAGGCGGCCTTGACTAGGACCGCTCCAGGGAGAGTGCGATTGGATCCCAGCCTTCGCGGGAATGACAATAAGGAAACTCTTTACTCTCCCATCTGCAACAACCCGCCCCTCTTGCGCGCACCTTGATAGGCGCGGTTGAGGATGAGGGATGCGGCGATGAAATAGACGATGTTAAGCACGAACGAGATCAGCAGATAATCCATGCGCAAACCGTTACCCGCGATCTGCGATTTCATGCTCTCGAACACATAGGTCGGCGGCAGGGTGCAGGAAACCAGCTGCAGCCATCCCGGCAAAATCGCGACCGGGTAATAAGGCGCGATCAAAGGAATGATCAACCAGGTGAACATCCACGCCGTCCATTCCGCCGCCATTCCGAAGCGCAGCAGCAAGGCGATGATCAGCATCCCGTACCACCAACCACTGACCAGCAGCAGCAACAGATACATCGTCAACGGCCAGCCCAGGCTAAGCAGCGAAAAGCCGAACAAATAACTCGCCACCACAACGGCGAGTGAAACTGAAATCACCGTGCGCAGAAAACTGAGGCCGAGAACACCGATCATGTAGTCGATGAAATTCAGCGGGCTGGTGAACAGATGCCCCAGATTACGCGACCAGACTTCTTCCAGAAACAGCAACATCATGCCGACGATGGTGCGGAAAAAGAATTCGTTCAGCAAAACGCCGGCGACGAAAATGCCGGACACGGCGAACGAGTTGTTGAACTTGCGCAGCACATATAAACTGGTAAAGCCCCAGCTCGCCATATTGATGATCGGCCAGTACAGCATTTCGACCAGACGCGGCCACGATCCTGTCAGCAGATAGACATGGCGCAGCAGAAGCCCGTACAGACGGCGGGCGAGAAATCCGCGCGGCGCGGCTTCAAGTGGCGGCGTTGCGATTGCGGGCGATGTCAAGAAACACCTCTTCCAGATTTTCACGGCTGTAAGTCTCGATCAATTTTTTCGGTGAGCCGCGATCGACGACGCGTCCGCGTTGCATCACGATGACGTCGTCGCACATGCGTTCGACTTCGTACATGTTGTGCGAGGCCATGAAGATGGTAGCGCCTTCCGCTTTGCAATAAGCCTGCAACAGTGTCCGCACCCAATCCGCCGTATCGGGATCGAGCGACGCCGTCGGCTCGTCTAGCAAAAGCAATCGCGGTTTGTTCAGCAAAGATTTCGCCAGCGTCGCACGCGTTCGTTGTCCTGCCGACAAAGTTCCGTGCTTGCGGTCGAGCAATTCGGTGATGTGCAATTGGTCGGAAAGAGTAGTAATGCGCTGTTTCAGATTTTCGACGCCGTACATATGTCCGTACACGGTCAGATTCTGGCGCACGGTGAGCCGGTTCGGCAGATCGACGTAAGGCGAAGAAAAGTTTATATTTCGCGCAATGGTTGCACGTTCTTGCAAAAGATTTTTTCCGAGAAGAAAAATGTCGCCGGATGTCGGTTGCAAAAGTGCAAGCAACATCGCCATTGTCGTCGTCTTGCCCGCTCCGTTACCTCCGAGCAACGCTGTGATGCTTCCGACACGGATATCCAGATCGATGTCGTCGACCGCAACGATATTGTCGAAAACCTTCCGTAAACGGCTCGTTTTTATAGCGATTTCCGAACCACGCATAAAAATTACGCCCCCTATCCACATCCATATCGGATTTTTATACATCCACCGTCAAGGTTCAACTACGGCAAGTGGTTACGCGAATCTGTCAGGATTTTTTCGCATGTTTCGTCACTCGACAAAAATAACGTATCAAAAAACGTCTGTGACTTTTTCATGTGGAGAAAATGTGGCGCCGTGCATCCCATTTTCGCCTTTATTGAATGCGACAAAGACCTCGGTTCCGATTCATCGCATTCACTTCAACGGAACCGACAACGCAGGAAATCAGGAGGATACTCATGCTGAATGAACCGTCGCGGTTGTCTGACCTTTCTTCGTCGATCGATGACGAAGCAGACCGCACCCTTTTACTCATTGACGACGATGTTGTGTCGCGTACACGTCTTGCCCGCGCGCTTGAACGCAAAGGCTACGACGTTCAAGCCACCGACAGTGTTCGCGAAGGCATGGAAATTGCCCGCCGCGCGCAACCGTCATTCGCGGTCATCGAACTGCGACTCGGCGACGGGAATGGTCTCGAAATCATCTCCGAACTGCAAAAGGCTCGGACCGATATCAAGGTCGTGATGCTGACCGCTTACGGCAACATCGCCACCGCCGTCGCCGCCATCAAAGCGGGCGCCGTCGATTACCTGCCGAAGCCGGCCGATCCAGAAGCGGTGGAAAACGCTCTTACGGCTAACGGTTCGAGCATGCTGCCGCAACCGCCGGAAGATCCGATGTCCGCCGACCGCGTCCGTTGGGAACATATCCAGCGCGTCTATCATCAGTATGGATGCAATGTGTCCGAAACGGCGCGCCGCCTTCATATGCATCGCCGCACGCTTCAACGTATTCTGAGCAAGCACGCCCCGCGCGATGCGCGTTCGGAAAACATCGTCGACATGCGCCAGCGCGCCGTCGCCTAACCAGCTTCCTTCCTAACAGGAAAAGAAAACCCCGTTATTCTCTCGAAAGAGAGGGTGCGGGGTTTTTCTTTATCGAGCGGTACCAAGCCGGCACCGACTCCAGAAAAATCAGCATCTACTCTAGTTTCCATATTTTCGGACAGGTTTGACTGCATTATAATGCCGGGGCCGCGAAGAATTTTATGCTTCATCTTCGGGTGCTATTTGCTCAGATGAACCCTGATGGAGAACATAATGCGTAGCAACTTCCGCAAAACTGCTTTGGTCGCGTTTTCTTTGGCGGGCATTCCTACTGCTGCGGTTGCGCAGAGTGATAGTGTGGTTACGCAAACCAACTCATTCATCGCGGCAGTCAAGGACGATTCAACAAGTACATTTAAAGAACATCCAAAATGTGCAGACGGTCAATTCGAAGGCTCGTTTGTCATGAATACGCCAAAACGAGATGGTTTTCCCCTTGATGTCACAACCATTGGAATGCCTTCCAAGGAAGGAAAACCGATCATGGTGCGAAGCTTTGTTACCACGGCGGGAGATGTAACTGTAGACAGTCGCACAATCGACAATGTCGCCGCTTTCCTTAAAGACCGGCTTGACAGGTTGACGCCTGATCTGATGAGGCCTGTTATAAGCGAATGCAAAGGTGAAAAAGTAAATTACAAACTATAATTCGCCTGAAGAGTTTGTTCGGCAAGGAGTGACCCGCTACTTCTTCCCGTTCTTCGCCGCGTACAGCCGGTCCACGTACCGCCCCTGAAACATCACGATGCCCAGCTGCTGGCCGATTTCATAGGCGCGCTGGTTTTCGCAGCGGGCCAATATGGTCCGCGCCTGCCCGGCTTCCATCACAATGTTGCGAACCGGAGCGATCATTTCCGGCTGCATGTCTTCGATGCCGTCCGGACTCCAGAAAATCTTGACGAGATCGAAGCCAAGCCGCGCGCGGTTGTAATATGGTAAGGTCAGATGCGTCATGCCGTCCAGGCACACGCGGAACCCGCGTTCGTGCAGATAATCGCGTGCAAACAGAAACGCGCCCATATCGGCGAAGACGTCAATCTTGTTCAGCTCGATCACCAGCCGCCCGCGCAATTGAGGCGAAACGGTTTCGTCGAACCGCCGGAATTCCGGCGACAACACGCTGGCAACGTTCAGATTGATGCTGAATGGCATATCCGGCACGCCGCGCTGCATCAGCATCGCCATCATGCGGCGGTCCAACGCGTGGCTTAAATACTGAAACAACCACGGATTCGACAGCCAGCTGACGCCCGGCGTGATCTGTGTCTGCAGATCGTGGATCGACACATACAATTCCTCAAACAGCGCCTGCGGCGCCTGTCCCGGCAATATACTGCAGATCAGTTGCCGCCGCGCAATATTGGTTATGTCGGTATTCTCCAGCGTGCGTTCGACACGTCCGAGCAGATCGGTCTGCATCGGCGCCAGCGTTTGCATGGCGCCTTTTTGCGTCTCCGCACTCTGCGCCTGCTGCGCCGCGTACAGCCAATCGCCGGCGTCTTTCAGTAATTTGTCGTAATCGTTTTCGAGCCGGTACCAGGTGCAGAAGGTTCCGTTTTCCGTATCCTTCTGCCGGAACATCGGATCTTCGGCGAATAAAGCGCGCAACCGGTCGATGGCGCGGTTGAGCGCCGGATACGGCGCTTCCGCCGCCACAAAGACGAGATCGTTGTTATGGAGCGCGAACAGATTTCCTTCCACCGTCGAAACGGCGCCGGAAAACATGTCGGTTGCAAGGCGAATGTGGTGTTCGCGCGAGTTCGCCCGCGATAATCGCGATAAATGGACATGGACCGCAATCCGCCCGGCATGGCGTTTGGCCAACCGCTCGATATGCTCAAGCAATTCTCTTTCGCGCGGAGCTGGCCGCAAGGAGGCCTGGTCAGGCATGGGATATCAAGGCCGTTAGCGGTTCTTTTAGTAAAATCCGCTCATTTCGTTAAAGATTCGTAACCTTCCCCTTAACTGTCCCTTCAGAACTAAAAGGTAAATTGTTTGCTCATCTTACCTGGGTAATTGCATCATCTGGCCGCACGAATGACCACCCTCGCATCAGGATTTATGTCAACGCCGGCGCGCAGTCGCGCGCGTACGGACATGATCGTTGCATACGCGCTGTGCCCCGTTCTACTCGCCATCAGCTGTTACGGATTCTGGCAATGGTTCGATTTGCCGGCGCATACCAAGCTGGCCGACCGCGACGAAATCTTTTATCTGATCAGCCTCGCCGTCATTCCTATGGTCCTTTTCCTGTTCCTGTCGGTGACGGCGGCGCAGCGCATGGAACATATGCGTATCTCCGCCAGCTATCAGGCGCGCTTCGACCAGTTGCAGAGGCGGCTGCATTATCAGGAAGATCTGTTGCAGCTGATCATGAACTGCCATCCGGAATCCGTCACAATCTTCGACCGCCAGAACCGCTATTGGTTCCTCAATCAATTCGCCGCCCGCGACATCGGCTCGGACACCAAGGACATCATCGGCAAAACACCACTCCGCGTGCTCAACCATGAACGCGCCCGCCGGCTTGAAAACCGCTTGAACGAAGTGCAGAACACCGGCCGCTCCATCGACGCAATGGAACAGAACACCGATAGCGAAGGCCGCGTACGCTTCATTCAGGTGCATTATGAAAACGTCGATACGTCGAGCGAATTCGGCGGCGGCGTCATCGTACGCGAAGAAGACGTCACCAGCCTGATCGTCGAACGCGAGCGCCGCGAAAGCATGCTGCGCCAGGTCATCAACACCCTCGTCGCCGTCGTCGACCGCCGCGATCCCTACGCCGCCGGCCATTCCGCCCGCGTGGGCCAGTTGGCGCGCGGCATCGCCGAAGAGATGATGCTGGACGAAAAGCTGATCGAAACCGCCGAAGTCGCCGGTTCGCTGATGAATTTCGGCAAGGTTCTGGTGCCGCGTGAAATCCTGACCAAGACCACACCGCTGTTGCCGGACGAATTGCAACGTGTGCGCGACAGCATCCTCACCTCGGCCGACATTCTGTCCATTATCGATTTCGTCGGCCCGGTCGTGCCGACGCTGCGTCAGGTTCTGGAACGTTATGACGGCGCCGGACCGCAGGGAATGAAGGGCGACGCCATCCTCCTCACCGCCCGCGTCGTGACGGTCGCCAACGCCTATGTCGCGCTGGTCAGCCCGCGCGCGCACCGTCCCAGCATGGAATTAAGCGACGCGCTCGCCAACATGATGCGCGATTCCGGCAAGGCATTCGATCCCAACGTCCTCGTGGCACTT
>Ga0206814_10103_pt1 | contig 23076 bp, 19 predicted proteins | sample Alteio_BWOrgCont_90_FD_152850 | JGI IMG/M metagenome (GOLD analysis project Ga0206814, IMG submission 152850) | Enriched cells from forest soil in Barre Woods Harvard Forest LTER site, Petersham, Massachusetts, United States -... | ecosystem: Environmental > Terrestrial > Soil > Temperate forest >...
GAATCCAATAAAGTTTTATGGCGCGAACGCATTTCATTTAAGAATGCCTGTTCAAAATCAACTACTTTCTTTGCATCTATTGCATCAAGATAGCCTTTAACCCCAGCGTAAATAACCACAACTTGCTCTTCAACTACCAAGGGTGAATATTGTGGTTGTTTTAATAATTGGGTTAACCTGGCACCGCGGCTGAGTAATTTTTGGGTAGCAGCGTCCAAATCTGAACCGAATTGGGCAAAAGCTTCCATTTCACGGAACTGTGCGAGCTCTAGTTTAATTGAACCTGCAACTTGCTTCATAGCTTTAATTTGCGCAGCAGAACCTACACGTGAAACTGACAAACCAACATTCACCGCAGGTCTGATGCCTTTATAGAAAAGATTAGTTTCTAAGAAAATTTGACCATCCGTAATAGAGATAACGTTAGTTGGGATATAGGCCGATACATCTCCAGCCTGGGTTTCAATAATCGGCAATGCCGTTAGCGAACCCGCTCCCGCAGCGTCTGACATTTTTGCTGCACGCTCTAAAAGCCTGGAGTGTAGATAAAATACGTCACCAGGATAAGCTTCACGTCCAGGCGGACGACGCAATAATAACGACATTTGCCTGTATGCAACAGCATGCTTAGATAAATCATCATATACAATCAAGGCATGCATGCCATTATCGCGGAAATATTCGCCCATGGCACAACCTACATATGGCGCTAGATATTGTAATGGCGCTGGTTCTGATGCAGTTGCTGCAACTACTATAGTATATTCAAGTGCACCTTTTTCTTCCAATTGCTTGACTACCTTGGCAACTGTTGAACGTTTTTGACCAATAGCAACATATATACAATATAATTTTTTGCTTTCATCTTTTGATTGATTAATAGTTTTTTGGTTTAAAATAGTATCAATTGCTACTGCTGTTTTACCAGTTTGACGGTCACCAATAATCAATTCCCGCTGGCCGCGGCCAATTGGAATCAAGGCATCTATTGCTTTAATACCAGTTTGTACCGGCTCATGTACTGATTTACGGGCAATAATACCTGGCGCTTTTATTTCTACCCTACGGGTTTTAGAGGATTTTATCGGCCCTTTGCCATCTATTGGATTACCTAAGCCATCCACAACCCGGCCCAGCAGTTCTTTACCAATAAATACTTCAACAATTTTGCCAGTCCGCTTTACTGTATCGCCTTCTTTTATCAACCTGTCATCGCCAAAAATCACGACACCAACACTATGTGCTTCAAGGTTTAGTGCCATACCTTTAAGACCATGGCCAAACTCAACCATTTCTCCAGACTGCACTTGGTCTAGACCGTAAATTACTGCGATACCATCTTTTACTGAAATAACCTGACCGATTTCTTTTAATTCAGCTTCATTATTAAAATTAGCTATTTGTTTCTTTAAAATTTCAGAAACTTCCGCTGCCCGGATTTCCATAATACCTCTCCCAAAAATAACTTTAAATATTCATTATTGCTTCAATACTTTGGATCCTGATCTTATTAAGTTGACTAAGAACCGACCCATCTATCATTTTTGAACCTATTTTAACAATAAGCCCACCAATAATGGTTGCATCCACTTTTGTATGTAATTTAATTTTTTTACCCAAAGCTGCACCTAAGGCTTTTTCGATAGAAGCAATATGCTGGTCTTGTAGTTTAATTGCAGAAACTATTTCCACAGACACTTCACCTTTATGAGTTGCCAGCATGTCCATATATTCTACAGCAAGCCCTGGCAACAGCATAATTCTATTATTTTCAATAAGGGTTTCTGTAGTTTTAAACGATAATTCCTGTGCTTTAATTTTGTTTAACACTGAATCTATAATTTCTACCAAACTATGCTTTGAAATAATGGGGTTATTAAGCAATCTCCTAAAATCCACACTGGAATCAAATAAATGCTTAAGCGCAGATAAATCGTCTGCTACCTGGTCTTCTACACCAGCTGACATAGCTAAGCCAAATAGCGCCTTGGCATAACGCTGTGCTAGAATTTTATCTGATTGTGACATTAGTCTTCCCTTTATAAGTTTTGACATCCAGTCTTAACTTAAGCGGCGGATGTTTAACATATAGATTATCAGCTTGCAAGAGTAGATTTTTATTACATTTAAATATTATTATAACTATTCAATGATACAAAGTAAGAGAGACGACAGGAGAAGGATGAAGATAGCAAAGAGGGTCCCTTCCCCTTTAGGACTACCTTTCTTTAAATTATAAGCGCAGTAAAGTGCTGGTAGCTATAGGAAGGATAATCACCGATGTCCCCGCTTTATACGGGGGATCTACCATCTAGAGCTACACAGTAGTGAGAAATAGTAACGTTGCGGTATTTTGCGCACAAGGCGGGGGTGACATTAGGATTGACTCTTTCCTACTAATCATCAGCACATTACATTTTTGATAGAAACAATTAAATTAATGTTGTTTGGTCTGTGCTAACGCTAGCACTATTGACAGGAATTATTGGTATTACAGGAGCAGTATTTTGTGTTGGCGGACTAGCTGTTACGGCTATTGTTGTTGGTTTATCCTCTATGGTAATATGTTGCTGGTGCGAAAATTCTAATTTAATAAGTTTAATTATTCGCTTAATCCGCGCGATAAAGTTTTTAATATTTAAAATAATATTAGTCATAAAGACCTCCTGGTTTTTAAGTTGAAGATTTAAAATAGATGGTTGGAATAGAAATGAGGTTATTGATTATACTCATCTTTTTTGGAATGAGCATAATTAACAATTATATTGGTCACTATAATTCCAGTGCCCCTGCAAGTCAAGATTTGATTATATTATCTGATTTTTTATTATGTAATAAAACTTTAACAATTGTGTGTTAATATTTTACTGAATGGCAAAAATGGAGAGTTGCTTATGAGTGGCGAACATAATTTTATTACCCGTGAGGCTGAAGAGGATTTAAGTGGACCAATTTCAGAGGAGTTACTTGATAAATTATTTAAAGAACCGTATCAAAAAAATATACCAGATATAAATGACCTTAAAGATTTTATAACAATTGCCTGCACAGGTAAAAATATTAATATAGCAGTTGCAATTACAATGATAGCGGAATTAAAATCTTTATGGGATGCCGTTGAAATACAGCCTTCAATTGAAGAAAAAGGTTGGCTTATAACTTGTATAAATAACTTGGCCGATATTAATAATCCAAGTGAATATGAAGGAATTAGAACTCTTTCAGGTTTAATGCTTGATCTAATTCTAGATACCTATAGTCCATATGATGCGAATACAATAATCATAAATTGGTGCTATGATTTGAATGGCAAGCTTCAAGACAGCCACCCTATTAAAGACCGATTAAAAAAATTTTTCAATCCACTGCCCCAATATAATTCTTCTTCAACAGCAATACCGGCAATAGAAGTAGACCCTAACTTATATCCTGGCTTAACTGCAGGTCAGTATGTCCATCCAAACCATCCGACTGACAGTTCATCACCAGCAACAACTAGTTTAAACACTCAACAGGACGTTATTAACTCTTATTCATTTGCATTACCAACTAGCTCAGCAGCAGTAGCAACACAAGTATATGTAAAAGGATGTGCTGTATGTGATCATAATTTATCACAACAAACTACCTCTTCTGCACACTCTACTGAACAAACTATAGCTATAAATGGAAAACATACTTTGCATGATAGTACTAATACTACTAAATCTAAAAGGCCAAAGTTCCCAAATACACTAACAAAAACAGATACAATAAGCCCAATGAAACCAGGCTCCCCGATTATTATAGATTAGAGGATACTAGTAGCTGGGTTTATATGCAGGAATTAAAGCTTCTTTAACTAAACGAATAAGGATCAATATCCACCTTTACCCTGACTGAAGATGGTACTTTTACCCGGCCAAGCATGGTTTTTACCAGTGGTTGGATGTTTTCTTCCTTGGGTCCTTTTAGTAAAATGCGGTAACGGTATTTGCCACGGAGCATATAAACTGGAGCAGGGGCTGGACCAAGTATCCTATATTTTGGACCAACATTGTATCTGGTGATCTCACGAGCAGTTTCTTTTACTTTATCTTCATTAGCCCCACCTACTATTATTGACGCGAGGCGCCAATAAGGTGGCATCTGGGTAATTTTGCGGCTATGTTTTTCCTGGGTTAGAAACTCAGCACCACTATTGCCAACTAGGGCTTTGATTACTGAGTTATCGGGAAAATAACTTTGTAATATTACCCGACCTTGGTCATTTTCGCGTCCGGCCCTACCGGAAACTTGTTGCAGAAGTTGAAATGTGCGCTCTGCCGCCCTTAAATCACCACCAGATAAGCCTAAATCAGCATCAATTACACCCACTAAAGTAATGCCGGGGAAATGGTAACCTTTAGCAATTATCTGGGTGCCGATGATTATATCAATTTCTTTATTTTCAATAGCCTTAATTTGGGCCTGAATTATTTCCAGATTATTATTACCATCGCTCGCCATAATTTGTGTTCGAGCTTGAGGGAATAAATTTTTTACTTCTTCGGCAATCCTCTCAACGCCAGGACCGCAAGCTACTATTTTCTCAGCACCAGCACTACAAGTTGGGCATTTTTGTGGTTTAGCTATGCTGTAGCCACAATGATGGCAAACCAGGCTATTTAACCTTTTATGTTCAACCAGCCATGAACTGCAATTAGGACAATTAAACCGGTAGCCACAGCCCTGACATAGGCTTAGTGGCGCGTAACCGCGGCGGTTTAAAAATAACAATACTTGCTCTTGTTTTTGGAGACTGTGTGTTATAGACAATTTTAACTGGCTAGATAACCAACAACCAAAAGCCAGTTTTTCTTTGCGCATATCTACTATTGAAGCCTCAGGCATAGTTGACTGGCCATATCTGTAGGGTAAATTGATCAAACTATATTTGCCCAAATCAACATTATGCATGGTTTCCAAAGCAGGCGTAGCTGATACCAACACAATAGGAATTTCCTCAGTTTTTGCCCGCATTACTGCCATATCCCGGCCATGATAAATAACCCCATCTTCTTGTTTATAAGAAGAATCATGTTCTTCATCTACTATAATCAACCGCAGATTTTTATAGGGTAAAAACAAACCAGAACGGGCCGCAATGACTAATCTTGCCTTGCCGTGGGCCACTGCGCGCCAATTTTCTACCCGATATTTATCAGAAAGACCTGAATGCCAAAGCATTGGCATAAAACCCAAACGTTTTTCGAATCGATCTAACATCTGGCTGGTTAAGGCAATTTCCGGTAACAAGATTAATACTTGTGACGTGGCATCTTCCATAAGAATTTTATGCACTGCTGTAAAATAAATTTCAGTTTTACCAGAACCAGTAACCCCATTAATTAAAGTTACGGAGAATTTGTTTTTTTCGAAATTATCTAATAACTGCTGCGACGCTGCCTGTTGTTCAGAGGATAATAAGGGCAGGGATGTTTTGTCCGAACTAATTACCTCTGCTACTTGTTCAATATCTTCTTCTATTTCCTTTATAACTCCTGCTATGACCAAGCCCTTAACAATATTTGATTTTACCTGTGCGCCTTGGCATATCTCACTAATACTATAATTAGTTGCGGGCTGCATAAAATCTAAAACTTTTTGTCTTAATTGGGTGAGCTTGATATTATTATGATTAGCCAGCTGAAATTTCTTTACCGGCTTAGGGTCATTCAACGCCTTAGGCACACTAATACAAAGCTTAAGCACATTACCAATTGGTGATAAAGTATAATCCGCCACCCATTTTATAAAGCGCTGTAAATTCTTGCTAATAGGCGGTAAGTCTAGTTTACTTTCAATGGTCTTTATTTTTGCCGGATCAAGATTTTCAAGGGCAATATTATTCTGCCAGACTACACCACAAGCTACTTTACCCGATAATGGTACTTTAACATAATCACCAAGGCCGACTTGTAGCTCCTCCGCGACCTGATAAGTAAGCGGCGGCAGTGATAACGGTAATAATACTTTAACTAATTTTTTTTCCTTGGACATGACGGAATAATTACCAAAAAAGTATGATTGAATTTACTGCTATAAATTAGAAATATAAAGAGCTGATCATAAGCATAAAAGAGTAGCCACAATGGTTCCCTCCCCCTTGAGGGGGGAGGGTTAGGGTGGGGGTGATCAACTAACAATTTTTTTACTATTAGTTTTCTAAAATAATAAAATAAATTGCAAAGAATTTTTTAGTTGATCACCCCCATCCTAACCTTCCCCCCTCTAGGGGGAAGGAACCATTCTTGGCTAACTTTTCCATCTACTATCAGCTTCTTCTCTCTTTGCTGAATAGTCACATATATTTCTAATTTATAATTGCTGATATAATATAAGTTAATGGAGGAATAATACTATGGAAAATTATAAACATTATACCTATAGAATAAGCTGGTCAGATGAAGATAACGAATTTATTGGTTTATGTTCCGAATTTCCTAGTTTGTCATTTTTACATAAAAATGAAGTAAAAGCATTCACTGGCATAATGAGCCTAGTTAGGTCTGTTGTTAAAGATATGTTATCTAATGGGGAGGTTGTCCCAATCCCATTTTCAGAAAAGAAATATTCTGGTCGTATATTATTAAGAGTATTACCCAAGGAACACAGGCTTCTATCTATAAAGGCTACTGAGCAAGGTGTAAGCCTGAACCGCTATCTTAATTCAAAAGTGACACAATGAGTAATTAAAAAATTGCAAATTTGACTTTTATAGCTAGTTTATACGAAACTATTCAGACGCAAATTAGGAGAAGGCAATGAAATTTTTTATAGACACTGCTGATATAGATGAAATTAAAGATTTAGCTTCAACTGGGCTAGTAGATGGCGTGACAACTAATCCTACGCTGATTATGAAATCTGGCCGTGATTTCAAACAGACTATACAGGAAATATGTAAAATTGTTGAGGGCGATATAAGCGCAGAAGTAGTTGCTACTGATTATGCTGGTATGATTGAAGAAGCCAAATTACTCAGGAAAATTGCTAAAAATGTTGTAATAAAATTGCCGCTTACTAGAGATGGTTTAAAAGCCTGTAAAACCATTACCGATGAAGGTACTAAAGTAAATGTTACTCTATGTTTCTCTGCAGGGCAGGCGATTCTGGCAGCAAAAGCTGGGGCTTCTTATATTTCGCCTTTTGTCGGCAGGCTCGATGACATAAGTACTGATGGCATGCAGCTGATTAAAGATATCTGCCAGATTTATAAACAATATCCTAATTTAAGAACTGAGGTATTAGTTGCATCAATCAGGCATCCTATCCATGTTATAGAAGCAGCAAAAATCGGCGCGCATGTTTGTACTATGCCGCCTAAAATACTAAAACAATTATTTGATCATCCACTGACTGATAAAGGACTGCGTGACTTTTTAGCTGATTGGGAAAAAACCAAACAAAGTATTTTATAAAAATATATACTATACTTCATGAAAGTTTTTTGTGCCGATGAAAATTTTATAAAGCTGATAAATGAATGGACAAGCTGGATCAGCAATGAAAAATGCTTATCTGATTCTACTATCCGGTCTTATAAGGGCGATTTATTTGATCTATTTGGCTTTTTAAATTCCCATATGGCCGAGGAATTAAATATATCGTCCCTGGAGAATTTAAGTCTGCGGGATTTGCGCGCATGGTTGGCCAACAGACATAAACGGGGTTTCGTACCTGCATCTACTGCGCGGGCAGTATCGGTCGCCAGAGGGTTCTTCACATTTTTAAAGAAATTTAAAAACTATGATAATAGCTCGGTTTTTAAAGTTCTAAGCCCAAAATTCAGCCCACCACTGCCCAGAGCACTCGCCATAGAAGAAGCTTTAGATGCCACATCCCTTATCTCAAATGTGGCAAATGAAGATTGGTTAAGCAAACGTGATCATGCATTGCTTATGTTGATCTATGGCTGTGGTCTTAGGATAAGCGAGGCAATTAATTTAAATACTGAAGATATAGACTCCAGCACAGTCATTAGAATTAAAGGTAAAGGCAATAAGGAACGTGAAGTACCACTTATACCCACAGTCATGGATGCCATCAGGGCTTATATATTGGCCTGCCCTTATAATATGCTCCACGGCTCACCCTTGTTTATCGGCGTTAAAGGTAAAAGATTAGTCGATTCCGCATTTAGACGACAATTAAAAATTCTCCGCCGCTCCTATGGCTTACCCGAAAATACTACACCCCATGCTTTCAGACATAGTTTTGCCACCCATCTTTTAGCAGAAGGAGCCGATTTAAGAAGTATACAGGAACTACTGGGCCACGAAAATCTTGCCACTACCCAGCGCTATACTAAAGTTGACAGCAAAAGGTTGATGGCAGTATACAACCAAACCCATCCAAAAGCTAAGTGATGGATAGTATAATCCTGATTTTATTGCTTTGAGTAGATAAACTATAGAACTGTCACAGTTTCACTAGCAAAACAGAGAGATATTTTCATTCACTTTTGATACTTAAACATCTATAATTTATGTAATATGGAGTATCATAATGCATTTAGAAGAATTACGCAGCAAGTATAAACCAGCCATTTTAGCTATTGCAGCAAAACATAATGCAGAGAATATAAGGGTATTTGGTTCTGTTGTTCGTAATGATGCAAAACCATCAAGTGACATTGATTTTCTGGTACATCTAAAGCCCGGAGCCTCTCTTTTTGAATTAGGGGGATTAAATTATGACTTGGAGCAATTACTTGGTCAAAATGTTGATGTAGTACCAGATGATGCAGAAATTTATTACCCATCAATTCTTCGAGACGCAATTACTTTATGAAAACAGATAAAGTGCGACTTTAACATATGCTCGATGCTATTAGTGAAATAATCGAGATGACAAAAGATGATGAAATAATAGATCGAAAAACCGAATTGGCTGTTATGAAGCTAATTGAAATTATAGGCGAAGCTGCACGCCACATATCACCAGAACTGAAAGCAAAATATCCTAACATTCCATGGTCAAATATCATTGGTATGCGTAATATCCTTATTCATGAATATTTCCGAATAAGTAAATCCCACTTATTAGATACTGTTTTTCATCGTGTACCTACAATAAGAGATTGGGTAAAAGGAATACTAGAAAAATTATAAAATTTTACGTCTAAATAAACCTAAAATAGTAAAATTAATCTGCCTGCTTATGTTGCCTGATTTCCATTTCTCCCATCCAATAGCAGAGTAAGGTAGCGGGAATACGCAGCAGCGGGGTTGTTGATTGGTCTTTTCTTGGGATTAAACCAAAATCTTCTAGGGATTTTGTTACAACATAGCCTCTATCTGCGCCTTTTTCCCGGCAAAATTCTGGTAAGCCTTTTAGATCAGAAAGAGCCGTTTGCTGAGCTTTATATTTTACTTCAAATGGGATTAATTGTCCTGCAACTTCAGCAACTAAATCAACTTCCCAATTTCTTTTACCGCGCCAATAACTAAATTTTACATTTTGTGGATAATAACGGGCAAATAAATGTTTAAGTACGGCAGACTCCGCCGCTACACTTAATGCCAATGGATCATCAATTACATTTTTACCCTTCATCATTACTGCCGGCGAGATCGCTGCATCTGATAGATATATCTTGGATTTCCCGCGCAAAACTTCTTTGCCATAACCAAAAGGTTGCAATTTATAGATAAGATGGGTTGATTCCAGTAATTCTATAAAATTCTGTGCAGTTTGCCGCTTTACAGCGAGATTTTTACATAATGTCTGCATATCAAGCAGCCCACCATCATGCATACATAAGTAAAGGAATGTATGTTCCAGGTCCAAGATCCGGCGCACACCAAAAAGGGCGGTCATATCACGTTTAAGCACTTTTTCTATTATATCTTCCCGGAGTAATTTTTGTGCCTGCGTAACAGTATCAACTAAAGCTGTCTGCGGAAACCCGCCACGTACTAGATATTCATGAAAATGGGCAATATAAGAAGCAGCTAATTCTATGGTTCGATAATATTGATTTGGTTCCCAGGTAAATAGTTCCCGCAGGGTTCTAATTTCAGGTAATATTGGCAGTGATAATTTTTTTATCTGAACATATTCATAAAATGATAATGTCGTTAATCTGATTGTATGCCAACGCCCAACTCCTGATTCCTGGTTTGACTGCATTAATGGCGTTGCCGAACCGGTAAAAACAATCCGGCGCTGTTTGACAAAATCCACCTGATGTTTAACCCAGGTGCCCCAATCACGGATAAATTGGGCTTCATCCAGAAAAATATATTCCGGCCCATCTTGTTTTGGCTCACGTAAGCGCCAAGCTTCAATAACAGCTTCAATTCCGGCCAGTTTTAGTAAAGGATGGTCAAAGGTTGCATAAAGGATATTGCTGGGATGAACCCCAGAATACCTTATCAAATTATCAATGGCCTGCATCAATAATGTGGTTTTCCCCACCTGCCTTGCCCCAGATAACATTACCGCCCGCATAGCCGGAGGCCTTAATATCCATTCATTTAACTCATTATAAGCAGCACGCCTCCATGAAGGTAAATCTGCTATGTGCTCACCTCGCCACCATGGATTAAATTGTGCTAGTACACTAACAAGCTCTTCTTTTTCTATTTTCATAAGCCTATTATAACTAAAGTAGCACTTTAATACAAGTATACTTGTATTATTTGATGGTTTTAATGATAATAGGTGGGATTCAGGGCAACTCTCTCGGTGTATGAAATGCAGTTGTCACTATAAGCGGAGTGAGCATAGCGAGCGCAGTCAAAAGATCTCTGAGAAAAATGGATTTACGCGAATAATGGATAAGGTTACAGAGCTAATGATAGTGCTAAAACAAAGCCCAGAGCTGTCATCCCGGGGTTACCTTGCACGACTACCATTAGCTCTGTAACCTTATCCATTATTCGCGTTATTTATCACTGTTTTTAGGATTTTATATATGTATAGCTTTAAAATAAGTTGCTAGCGCAGCTTCTTTTACCGCCTCATTGAAATCCGGGTGAGAATGGCATATGCGGGCAATGTCTTCAGAAGATGCACGGTAGGCCATGGCAACAGAGGCTTCCGCAATTATAGTACCCGCTTGTGGGCCGATTATATGGATGCCTAATATTTCGTCGGTTTTCTTATCGGCGAGAATTTTAACAAAGCCGTCAGTATCAGATACAGCTTTTGCCCGGCTATTAGCCAGAAATGGGAATTTGCCTTTATTATATTCAATACCTGCGGCTTTAAGTTGTTCTTCGGTTTTACCTATGGAGGCCACTTCTGGATGGGTATAGACAACGCTTGGTACTAAATTATAATCAACGTGGCCCGCCTGGCCAGCGATTATCTCGGCTGCAGCAACGCCATCTTCTTCTGCTTTATGGGCGAGCATAGGACCGGCTATAACGTCACCAATTGCATAAATGCCCTCAATATTAGTGCGGAAATGATGGTCCGTCTTAATACGCCCGCGCTCATCTAGTTCCACCCCGACTTCCTGTAAGCCAAGATTTTCTGTATATGGCTTCCGGCCAATTGCCACTAAAACTACATCTGCCTTTAATTTCTCAGCATTACCACCGCTGGCTGGCTCTATATTTAGTTCAACTTCTTTACCTTTTACTTCCGCCTTGGTAACTTTGCTGGCCAATTTAAATTTTATCCCTTGTTTCTCCATTATCTTCTGGAATTGGGTACTAATTTCATTATCCATAGGCGGTAGAACTTTGTTTAAATACTCTACTACTATTACTTCACTACCTAAGCGACGCCAGACCGAACCAAGCTCAAGGCCAATAACGCCAGCACCAATAACCACTAATTTTTTAGGTACAGTATCTAAATGAATGGCTTGATCTGAATTGATTATTTTTTTGCCATCAACTTCTACTCCTGGCAGAGTCATTATATCTGAACCAGTTGCAACAATGATGTTTTTGGTTTTTATAATTTCGGAGTTACCCTTATCCGCTAATACAGTCACTTCACCACGGTTAGAGATTTTACCCCTACCTCTAATATAGGTCACTTTGTTCCTAGCAAATAATCCTTCTATACCCTTAGTCAGGCTGGTTACTACTTCATTTTTATGATTCTGCATAGTGGCCAAATCTAATGATAAGTCTTTAATTTTTATGCCATGCTTAGCAAAATTTTTGCTGGCTTCTTCATATAATTGTGACGAATAAAGTAAAGACTTTGATGGTATGCAACCAACATTCAGACAGGTACCACCTAAAGCCCCACGTTTTTCAACACAAGCTACTTTCATACCTAATTGCGCGGCTTTGATTGCAGCAACATAGCCACCTGGTCCCGCACCAATTACAACTAAATCAAATTCTTGTGACATTATAATACCATTTATTAATAGTTTCGGTGGAAGTCTATGAGGTCCCCGCACAAGGCGGGGATGACAATTTTATATTTCTAACAACAATCTTTGAGGATCTTCTATAGCTTCTTTAACTTTTACTAAGAAAGTTACCGCTTCACGTCCATCTATAAGCCTGTGGTCGTATGATAATGCAATATACATCATAGGACGTATTTTTATTTCGCCATTCACTACCACTGCTCTATCTTCTACTTTATGCAGGCCTAATATACCAGTTTGTGGCGGATTAATAATAGGAGTTGATAATAAAGAACCATAAACACCACCATTAGTAATGGTGAAAGTGCCACCAGCCATATCTTGTACTGTTAGTTTGCCATCTCTGGCACGTTTAGCCAATTCCGCAATCTTGCTCTCAATCTGGGCACAAGATAAATTTTCAGCACCTCTAACTACCGGTACTACCAAACCTTGTTCGGTACCTACAGCAACGCTAATATCATAATGGTTTTTATATACTATTTCATCCCCTTGGAGCTCGGCATTAACTTCTGGGATTTCTTTAAGGGCCGCTACCGCTGCCTTAATAAAGAAAGACATAAAGCCCAGCTTGATGCCAAATTTTTCAGCAAACGCATCTTTATATTTATTACGTAATTGAATAACTGCAGACATATCAACTTCATTGAAGCTAGTCAAAATTGCCGCTGTATTTTGGGAGTCTTTCAAACGCTGCGCTATAGTTTTACGCAACTTACTCATTTTAACCCGCTCTTCCTTTGCTTCTGTCTGATAGTTTGCATTGGTAGGAGCAGCAGTAGTTATGCCACCTTCTAAAGCGGCAAGCATATCACCTTTGGTTACCCTGCCATCCTTGCCTGAACCAGACTTTGCTGTAACATTTGCTTCTTCAGATATTTTACGTGCCGCTGGCGACATAATAGCTCCTTGATTAGCAGTAGCGTTTCCACCTACAGCTGGAGCAGATGAAACTTCTTTACTTGCAGCTGCTGGCTTTGCAGACGTAGCCGTTGTCGGTTTTGCCGCAGAGCTATCTATATTACCCAATATAGCGCCAACACTTACTGTATCCCCAGTATTAAATTTCAAATCTTTTATAATACCTGCGCTTGGTGCATTTATTTCAAGGGTTACTTTGTCAGTTTCAAGTTCTACTAGGATCTCATCAGCCTGAACATAATCACCTTTTTGCTTATATAATTTAGCAATAGTTGCTTCATTAACTGATTCCCCCAGTGGTGGAACTTTAATATCAACTGTCATACTAGTAACTCCTGTGTTATTTAATTTTAGTGCACTAGACATTATATCCTCATAAATCTTCTTATATTTCTATTATCCTCTAAGGGCATCCTCAATTATTGCTTTTTGCCATTTCTGGTGGATTTTCATGTAACCTGCCGCTGTAGAAGCTGAAGCTGGGCGACCAACATATTGTGGTCGCGAAGCTTTTGTTGTAATTTCACTTAATGTGTCTTCTATTTTACGGTCTAAGAAAGTCCACGCCCCCATATTTTGAGGTTCTTCCTGACACCATATTACTTGGGCATTTTTATATTTCTTGAGCTCCCCTTGCAACTCCTGCTTAGGAAAAGGATGATACTGCTCCATTCTTATTATAGCTATATCATTTATTTTACGATTATTCCGCTCTTCTAGAAGCTCATAATAAATTTTGCCACTACATATAACCACTTTTTTTATTTTATCATTGGCGAGTAATTTTTCTGTTTCACCTATTACCGGATTAAATCCTTTTCCTGGAGCAAAATCGCTTGCGCTAGAAACACAAAGTTTATGTCTAAGTAAAGATTTTGGTGTCATAACAATTAATGGCTTACGGAAATTCCTATGTAATTGTCTACGCAGCGCGTGAAAATAACTGGCTGGAGTAGTACAATTTACCACCTGTAGATTATCTTCTGCGCATAATTGTAAATAACGCTCCAAGCGTGCAGAACTATGTTCCGGTCCCTGGCCTTCATAACCATGGGGCAGCAACATAACTAGTCCGCTCATACGCAGCCATTTTATTTCGCTTGAGGCAATAAACTGGTCAATTATGACTTGAGCACCATTAGCAAAATCACCAAACTGGGCTTCCCACAATACTAAAGAGTTAGGTCTGGCTAAACTATAACCATACTCAAAACCTAGTACAGCGAACTCAGAAAGATTACTATTAATTACCTCATAAAAGGCTTGATCAACACCAAGATTATTAAGTGGATAATAATGCTCTTCAGTTTCCTGATCTATTAATGCAGAATGACGATGAGAGAATGTTCCACGCTCACTATCCTGACCACTAAGCCTGACTGGAAAACCTTCTGACAGTAAGCTAGCAAAAGCTAAGGCTTCACCCATAGCCCAATCAAAATCGCTACCAACTTCTATCATTTTTTTCTTAGCTTCTAACAGCCTAACCAGTTTACTGTTAATCTTTAAATGCTTTGGATATGTGGCCAAGGCATTACCAATTTTCTTGAGCTTTTTGAGATCAAAACCAGTATCGACAAAATTGCTTGAATTATTAGTACGCAATGGACTGATAAATCCTTTCCATTGACCTTCGAGCCAATCCGCCTTCTCTGAAGCACCTTTCTTAGATTTTTCAAATTCCTTTTCCAGGAATTCCAGGAATTCTTTTTTCAGGGCATCATATTCACCTTCAGTAATAATATTTTGTTCTATCAACTTTTGTGAATATACTTCCATGGGCGTCTTATGCTTAGCAATATTGCTGTACATTATTGGCTGCGTGAAGAATGGTTCATCACCTTCGTTATGTCCATATTTTCTATAGCAAAATACATCTACTACAACGTCTTTACCAAATTTCTGTCTAAATTCCACAGCTAAATTACTCACAAACACAACCGCCTCTGGATCATCGCCATTAACATGGAAAATCGGGGCATGTATGCCTTTAGCAATATCTGAAGGATAGGGCGATTTGCGTGCATTTTTCGGGCTAGTGGTAAAGCCGATCTGGTTATTTACTATAATATGCAAAGTACCACCAGTAGTATAACCATCCAAATCACTTAGTGCCAATGTTTCTGGTACAATACCCTGACCAGCAAAAGCTGCATCACCATGGAGCAAAAGACCCATAGTTTGTCTTCTATATGAATCGCTATCGATATCCTGCTTTGCCCTAACCCGACCTACGACTACTGGATTTACTGCTTCTAAATGTGAGGGATTAGCAGAAAGTGATAAGTGAATTTTTTTACCTCTTATTTCCCGATCAGACGATGCGCCCTGGTGGTATTTTACATCACCACTAGCACCTACTTCTTCAGCAATAAATGCCTGATATCCCTGGAATTCAGATAACATCGAAGAATATTTACGGCCCATAATTTTAGTCAGGACATTCAGGCGGCCACGATGTGGCATACCAATTACTATTTCCTTAATACCAAGTTGAACAGCCGTATCAATAATTTGCTCCATAGCAGCAAAGGCAGCTTCGCCTCCCTCTGCTGAAAAGCGTTTAGCACCTGGATATTTTATGTGTAAAAATTGTTCGAATAATTCAAATTTTATAATGTCATTAAGAATGGATTTTTTTGCTTCGCTGGTAAGCTTTGGCCGACCACGCACAGCCTCCATGCGCTCAGCTATCCAATCCCTTTGTTCCAGATCTGGAATATGCATAAACTCAACGCCGATTTTGGAACTATAAGTCTGCTTTAATATTTCTATCAATTTGTTTAATGTGGATCGCTGAAGACCCAAAGCACCACCGAGATAGATTTCGCGGTTATAATCCTGTTCACTAAAGCCGTAAGTTTGTGGTAATAAATCTGGGTTATTTTTTCTACCTTCTATACCAAGAGGGTCAAGATCCGCCAATAAATTGCCCCTGACTTTATACGCACGAATTAGCATAAGTGCGCCTATACTGTCACTGCAGGCTTTATTAGTATCTTCTTGATTTGATACTGGAGGTACAGGGCCCGCAATACTTTTCTTTTTATCGACGACAGCAACATCTGGGTCTTTAGCACCGATTACAGCACTTTTATTAGGCGCCCATGAAGCACCACGGTGGTTTTTAATAATTGTTTCGACAGAATCGCCCATATCGCTGAAAAAATCACGCCAGCTAGGATCTACGCTGTTATTATCATTAAGGAATTTTGTATATAACTCTTCTATAAAGACAGTGTTAGCTCCAAACAATGGGGCCTTAATAGAATTTCTTTGCATTATCTCCTCAAGCAACTAAAAGTTTTTTCATGGTTTTCCCCAATTGGGCCGGGGATTCTGAGATTTTTATACCGGCTGAACGCATAGCATCAATTTTATCTTCTGCACCACCCTTACCACCAGAGATTATAGCACCAGCATGGCCCATACGTTTACCTGGAGGAGCCGTCCTGCCAGCTATAAAACCAACTACAGGTTTTTTTATTTTTGATTTTTTTAGGAAATAAGCCGCCTCTTCTTCAGCACTACCACCTATTTCACCAATCATGATAATTGCATCGGTTGAATTATCAGCTAAAAATAGTTCGAGTACATCAATAAAATTAGTACCATTAACTGGATCACCACCAATACCTACACAACTGGACTGGCCTAGACCTTGCTGGGTAGTTTGATGAACCGCTTCATAAGTAAGCGTACCCGACCTGGATAAAATACCAATACGACCCTTTTTATGTATATGACCTGGCATAATGCCAATCTTGCATTCACCTGGAGTTATTACTCCTGGGCAGTTTGGCCCAACCAGCCTGGTTTTGGAACCTGATAATGCACGTTTTACTTTCACCATATCCAATATAGGAATGCCTTCGGTAATACAAACTACCAACTCTATCTGGGCATCTATTGCTTCTAATATTGCATCAGCAGCAAATGGCGGCGGTACATATATAACTGAAGCATTGGCAGCGGTTTTTTGCTTAGCATCATAAACCGTATCAAATACGGGCAAACCTAAATGCTTGGTGCCGCCTTTGCCTGGAGTTACGCCACCAACCATTTTTGTACCATAGGCAATTGCTTGCTCTGAGTGGAAAGTACCTTGTGCGCCAGTAAAACCCTGACAAATTACTTTGGTTTTTTTATTTACTAAAATTGCCATTTTACCTACTACCCCTCTAGTGAGTGAATCCAGAACCTACAAAAAAGTCAAGTAATTGCAACAATAAAATAATTATGCTGCTTTTCTTTTTAATGCTTTAACCACTTTAATTGCAGCATCTTCGAGATCATCTGCAGTTATTACATTTAGACCAGATTTAGCGAGAATTTTTTTGCCCAAATCTACATTTGTGCCTTCTAGCCTTACTACTAAGGGTACCGAAAGCTTAACTTCTTTTGCAGCCGCAATTACACCTTCTGCGATAATATCACAGCGCATAATGCCACCAAAAATATTTACTAAAATGCCTTCTACATTTTCATCTGATAATATAATCTTAAATGCCTCTGTCACCCGCTCGCGAGTGGCGCCTCCGCCAACATCTAAAAAGTTAGCTGGGCTGCCACCTTTTAGTTTAATAATATCCATGGTTGCCATAGCCAGGCCTGCACCATTAACCATACAGCCAATATTGCCTTCCATTTTAACATAGCTTAATTCAAAATCTTTTGCCTTGCGTTCTGCGGGATCTTCCTCTGTAACATCCCTTAATTTTTCAATGTCCGGGTGGCGGAACATAGCATTGTCATCAAAACCAAATTTAGCATCAAGCACTAACAAATTACCTTCTTTGGTTTGTACCAAAGGGTTTATTTCAATTTGACTAGCATCAGTTTCAACAAAAGCCTGGTACAACGAGCTAGCTAATTTAACAAATTGCTTTAATTGCTCACCGCCAAAACCAAGAGAAAATCCTAATTTACGTGCATGAAATTGAGAAAACCCAGAGGCCGGGTCTACGCTGGTAGTAAAAATCTTTTCAGGATGATGTGCTGCAACTTCTTCTATATCCACACCACCTTCTTTAGAGGCAACAAATGCTATTCTTGAGCTTGAGCGATCAACCAACAGGGATAAATAATATTCTTTCTGAATATTAGAGCCATCTTCAATGTATAAACGATTGACAACTTTACCTTCTGGACCAGTTTGTACTGTCACTAAAGTACCGCCCAACATTTCTTCTGCGTTTTTTTTGACATCTTTTAATGACTTCACAATCCTAACACCACCCTGGCCTTTAGGATTCTTTTTAAATTTGCCTTTACCACGTCCCCCTGCATGAATCTGGGACTTAACTACATAAACTGGCCCAGGCAATTTTTTTGCCGCTGCTTCTGCCTCTTTTGGTGTCAATGCTGGATAACCCTTGGCAATTGGAGCACCATATTTTGCTAAGATTTGTTTTGCCTGGTATTCATGAATATTCATTTTGCACCCCTAAATTTACTTTAGCGTTTGCATCAGCGGCGAATCGGCTGAAGAAATGGTTGTATAATACTATTACATCATCATGTAAATAATATTCAAGCATTGAAAGCTATATACTCATCTTTTCTAAAGCCTTGAACAAGTTATCTTCCAAAAAGATGCGTATAGGCCTTAATAAATATACAATTAACTTTTATTAGGAGATTTCGAAGTACTAAGGGATTTCGATGTACTATTATTTGTTGCTCTTTCGATATATTTTTTGGACCGATGTGTATTGGCAAATATGATGCTTCAGGCAAAATTTTGCTTGAAGAAAAACAGGAGAAAAAAATCGCTGCATGATGTATTGTGAGGAAGGAGGGCGTAGCCCCAATGCCATTAAGTTAAGGAAATTATGCAGCATATCCAAGGATTTAAGCGCTGATGGTTAGTAGTAAGAGAGACCCCGAGCTGTCATCCCGGAAAATTCGCTTGGCGAATTTATCCGGGATCCATTCCTCAAAATAACGGAAGTAGATTAGCAATGGTTAGTAAACCATTGCTATGGCAGAGCGTAAACAGAGTCGTTTCTTGCTATACCATACCGTAGCAATGGTTTACTAACCATTGCTAATCAAGGGCGGAGTCTACTGATAACTGGATCCCGGATAAATTCGCCAAGCGAATTTTCCGGGATGACACTCTCGGGTTACCTTTTACGACCACCATCAGCACTTAAGTCTCTAGATATGCTGCATAATTCCCTTAACTTAATGGCATTGGGGCGTAGCCCGACTGAGTCACAATACATCATGCACGTAATCGGACATATGACGTGCTAACTAATCGGACATGTATAAGTATTATTGACATAGTGAGAGAAATCTCTTGCATAATGTATGAAAATGCATTACAATTCAATAATATTACACTGAAAGGTAATGTTTATCATGGCAAATATACAAATTCGTATATCTGATGAGCTAAAATCAGATGCTGAGGCAATTTTTAATGATATAGGCATTTCTATTTCGGAAGCCATACGTTTATTTTTTAAACAAACAGTTAACCATGGCGGAATACCTTTTCAATTAAAACAAAAACAACCAAATCAGGAAACTTTACAAGCCTTCAAAGAAGCCGAAGAAAACCTTGATCAATTGAAGAAATATAAGGATGTAGACTCTATATAATTTATGAGTATAAAAAAGACTTACTTATACTATACTGGTTCACATTCAGATTTATTTAGAAAATAAAACCTAAACCTATTTACAGCTTGATTCCCTTAACCAGTCCCTTAACCGCATCGACGGATTTGTCCAACATAGCTTTTTCGTCTTTGCTGAGTTTTATTTCTATTACCTTTTCTACGCCGTTGGCCCCTATTATTACTGGTACGCCAACATAAACATCTTTAATACCATATTCACCATTTAGATAGGCCGCGCATGGTAACACCCGTTTTTTATCTTTTAAGTAACTTTCAGCCATTTGTACTGCAGCAGATGCAGGGGCGTAGAAGGCTGAGCCAGTTTTGAGCAATGCGACTATTTCGGCACCGCCATCCCTGGTCCTTTGGACGATTTTGTCGATTTTAGCCTGGGTTGACCAGCCCATGTCAATTAAGTCTGGTACTGGCACACCGCCAACTGTTGAATATCTGACCAACGGTACCATAGTATCACCATGTCCGCCTAGCACAAATGCACTTACATCCTCGATTGACACTTTAAATTCTTCACTCAGAAAATACCGAAAACGTGCAGTATCTAGAACTCCTGCCATGCCAACAACTTTTTCTGGAGCAAAACCTGTTGCTTGTTGCATTACCCAGACCATAGCATCTAATGGGTTAGTAATTACAATAACAAAAGCATCTGGAGCATTAGCTTTAATACCCTCTGCGACAGATTTGATAATTTTGGTGTTGATGTCTAATAAATCATCGCGGCTCATACCAGGTTTACGAGGTACTCCGGCGGTTACTATTACTACATCACTGCCTGCTATTTCGTTATAATTTTGCGTACCACTTATACTCGCATCAAAGTCTTCTATAGCGGAACTTTGGATTAGATCCAGTGCTTTACCTTGAGGAACGCCTTCGGTTACATCAAATAAAACTATGTCTCCTAATTCTTTTAGTCCGATTAAATGAGCGAGCGTACCTCCAATATTACCGGCACCTATTAGTGCAATTTTTTTTCTAGATGACATGGTTTTCTCCTTAATTATTAGCAGATAACTACGAATTCATTGAATCAAAGAAATCGCTATTAGTTTTTGATGCCCTTAATTTTTCAATAAAGAATTCGCTGGCATCAACACCACCCATAGATTGCAGTATCCGACGGAGGACCCACATTTTCTGTAAGGTATCTTTATCGACCAAAATTTCTTCCTTACGGGTACCAGATTTAGTGATATCAATTGCTGGGAATATACGTTTATCCGCGATCTTACGGTCTAAAATAATTTCAGAATTGCCTGTACCTTTAAATTCTTCGAAGATAACTTCATCCATACGTGAACCAGTATCAACCAATGCTGTCGCTATAATAGTCAATGATCCACCATGTTCTATATTACGAGCAGCCCCAAAGAATCTTTTTGGTCTTTGTAATGCATTAGAATCAACACCGCCCGACAATACTTTGCCTGATGAAGGAACAACAGTGTTATAGGCACGGGCTAAACGGGTAATAGAGTCTAATAATATTACTACATCGCGTTTATGCTCTACCATACGTTTAGATTTTTCAATAACCATCTCAGCTACTTGTACGTGACGTGATGCTGGCTCATCAAATGTTGAGCTTATCACTTCACCTTTAACACTACGCGCCATATCGGTTACTTCTTCTGGACGTTCATCGATTAAAAGTACAATCAAATCACATTCTGGATGATTATCAGTTATTGCTAAGGCAATATTTTTCATCAATATAGTTTTACCAGTTCTCGGAGGCGCAACGATTAGTGCCCTTTGGCCTTTACCTAATGGACAGATAATATCGATTATTCTTGTGCTTAGGTCTTTTGCGGTTGGATCTTTGCGTTCCAGGAAAAATTTTCTCTCTGGGTATAATGGTGTTAAGTTATCAAAATTAACCCGGTGACGCGCTTTTTCTGGAGTTTCATGGTTTACTTCGGTAATTTTCAACAACGCAAAATAACGTTCTCCACGTTTTGGTGATCTAGTTTCACCACTAACTGTGTCACCAGTCCTAAGACCGAATCTTTTGATCTGACTAGGCGAAACATAAATATCATCAGGACCTGCTAAATAGTTTGCTTCAGGTGACCGTAAAAAACCAAAACCATCCTGTAAAACTTCAATAACTCCCTCACCAGTAATCACTCCGCCGCGGTCCGCTACATTTTTCAAAATGGTAAATACTAAATCCTGTTTTAGCATACCACTAGCATCTTCAACGCCGTAATCCTCTGCTATTTTTAGTAACTCGTCAGGAGTTTTCTGTTTAAGTTCTTTAAGATTAAAAGTTACTCCAGCCGCACTCTGCTCCAGATTTACTTCCTTATCATGGATATGATCATCTTTAGGTGGGTAATTTCTATTATTATTATCATCGCCACCATTGGATGATGGCGCTGGTGCTTGTGGTGAATTATTATGAATATCGCCACCAGAATTATCAATGGAATTATTTGAACTTGTGGCGTTATTGGTGGAATGATTAGGATTACTTTGGTAATCTGGCCTAGGTTGGCGTTTTCTTAATTTTAGTTCTTCCCTATCCCCCCTATCACTTCTATCCCTAGAGCTACTTCTTTCATACTTATTATCGTATCTTTGCTCTCTACGTCCTTCTTCCCTATATTGATTATTATTATCCATAAATTTTCCTTCTTTAGTCATAAATTAGTAACTTCCTGCTTTTAAAATGAAACAAAGGGCACCGCGTCAGATTTATTGAGCCTTAATAAGGTACCAACAATTTATATGAAGAGGCATTCCGAGGATTGTTTGATGAGGAAACACCCATTGCTTAGCTATGATTAACAAATAACCCATCCCCTGTCAAACGTTTTATACATAAAATCAATTAAAAATTAAAATGGCTTTAAAACAGCTAGAATTACTATGCATATCATAAGAACTGCAGGAATCTCATTCAAAATTCTAAAAAATCTCTTTGATTTACTATTTTTACCATCAATAAAGGCCTTTCGGTACTTAGATAACATACCATGAATAAAAAACATAACTATTAATAGAGTCAGTTTTATATGAAACCATGTCCCTAAACCATTTTTACCGACTATAAAAACAAGGATTATACCAAAACCAAGCGTGCTGATCATAGCAGGATTTATTATACCCCTGAGTAAGCGTCGCTCCATT
>Ga0206814_10104_pt1 | contig 23049 bp, 21 predicted proteins | sample Alteio_BWOrgCont_90_FD_152850 | JGI IMG/M metagenome (GOLD analysis project Ga0206814, IMG submission 152850) | Enriched cells from forest soil in Barre Woods Harvard Forest LTER site, Petersham, Massachusetts, United States -... | ecosystem: Environmental > Terrestrial > Soil > Temperate forest >...
AGGTCATCGTCGACGACGTTTTCGCCCAGACCGACAAGGGATATCACGTCGGCGACACGATCCAGATCGTCGGCCATCCCTTCCATATCTGCGGCATAGTCGAGAGCGGCAAAGGCGGCCGAAAGATGCTGTCGATCGACGCTCTGGGCGCACTCATGAACTCCGAGGGCAAGGCCTCGCTCTTCTACGTCAAGACTGATGATGAGAGCAACCAGGAAGCTGTCCGTAAGGAAATCCTGAACACCCCGGGCTTTCAGAACTATCAGGTCTGGACCATGCACGAGTGGCTCTCGCTGATGACTCCGGACCACATTCCCGGTTTCGATATTGCCCTCAACGTGGTCACCTTCATCGCCACGCTGGTCGGCTTCCTTGTCATCTTCCTATCGATGTACACGGCGATTCTGGAGCGCACCCGCGAAATCGGAATCCTCAAATCGATGGGCGCATCCAAGACTGCTATCGTGACCATGGTCCTGCGCGAATCCGTGCTCATGTCCGTGGTGGGCATTGCCCTCGGCATCGCCCTCACCTACATCATCCACGGCTGGCTGTTGCACAGATTTCCCACCATCTTCTTTGAGATCACGCAAACCTGGCTGATCCGGGCAACCGTCATCGCCTTCCTCGGAGCAGTCATCGGCGCCGCCTATCCAGCATTCTTGGCCGCCCGCAAAGACCCGATCGACGCGCTCTCCTACGAATAGCTGCTTCGACAGGAATCAGGCGCATACTTCTCAGCACTTGAGCATCGCACTTAATTCGCGGTAGCTGACTGCCTCGCTCGCGAAGGCGAATGTACCATGCTCCTTCATCTCCCGGGAGGCATGCAAAAAGGCTCCTAGAGCTGTTCTGGCAAGCGAGCCGCCTACGCTGATCCTCTTAACGCCCATCTGCGAAAGCTCGGCGTGAGCCAGCGAAAAACCCTTCAGTCCAGCCAGCACATTCACCGGCCGGTCCACGGAACGCAGCACATCGGCAATCTCTTCTTTGCTGGTCAAACCGGGGGCATACAACACGTCCGCGCCCGCCTCCTGATAGGCCTGCAAACGCTGAATCGTGTCGCCAAGATCGGGCCGGCCGGTTAGGTAGTTCTCTGCCCGCGCCGTCAACGTAAAAGGGAAGGGAAGCGCCTTCACCACTTCAGCAGCCGCACGAAGCCGCTCCGAAGCAAAGTCGATCGAGTAGAGCGGGTCCTCGGGCCGTCCTGTCGCGTCCTCGATCGAACCGCCGGCAGCTCCCGCACCTGCCGCCAACCGGATGGTCTCCGCGGCATACTCCGGCGCATCACCGAAGCCATTCTCGAGATCCGCGCTCACCGGCAGTTCTGTAGCCCCGGCGATCGCAGCCACATGAGCCATCATCGCCTCCCGGCCAACCGCGCCGTCCAGTTTGCCGATCGATAAGGCGTATCCAGCGCTGGTCGTAGCCAGCGCCTCAAACCCCAGCGCAGCCAGCAAACGCGCCGTTCCTAGATCCCACGGATTCGGAATCAGAAAGGCGCTGCTGCGCTGATGCAGCGCGCGGAAAGCTTGTCCCTTTACATGCTCGGTTGTTGCCATCACCAATCACCCTTTCGCGGGAAGGCTGGACGCCACTCCAAACGTTCCGTCGACCACTTCTACAAAGTTTCTCTCTTCGCGAAGAATAATGCGCTTCTCCTGTGCCATGGCAAAATTCGCCCGCGCTTCAGAGTCGGTCCGGAGCCGCGCCTTGTACGCTTCGTAGGCCGCCAGGCTGCAAAAGGCAATCAATCCCCAGGCCACATCGTTCGTCCCTTCATAGGGTAGGAAGTACCCCACAAGTTCGCCACCACAGCGAGGAATGATGCGTCCCCAGTTTTCTGCATATTTCTTGAACATATCGCGTTGAAACGGATCGATCTGGTAGCGAATGACGCAAGTAATTTTCATGGCTTTCCTCATTGGGAGCTGACTCAAGCTCGCAAAAGCATCGTGGCCAACTGCCAGAGCCAAGCCCGCACCGATTGTTCCCGCGATGACTTCGCGACGGTTAATGGGATGCGCAGGCAGGCTCGACGAACTCATAAAGGCAAGTATGCTCGTTGATTGACATCAACACTTCGTTGTATGACAAAGCATGGTTGCCAAGGAAAATGCGAAGATCGAAACGAGAGTCGGGAGCGCACTTGAGCAACGGCAGCGACATCGCAATCTCTCGCCTTGCGTCGGCCATCGGAGAACCCTCCAGGGCGCGCATGCTCTTCTGCCTGCTGGACGGCCATGCGCGCACCAGCACCGAGCTTGCCATGATTGCAGAAGTAAGCCCATCGACAGCCAGCGCGCATCTCACCCGCCTCAAAAACGAGCGCCTGATCAAGCTGCTGGTTCAGGGCAAGCACCGCTACTACAGCATCGAAGGAGCGGACGTCGCCCGCGCATTGGAAGCCCTGATGGTGGTCGCCGGCAGCCCTCGGTCTCGATTCGTGCCTACCACGCCGGGGCCTTTGCGGCACGCGCGCACTTGCTACGACCACATGGCCGGCGCAATCGCGGTTTCACTGCTGCAACGCTTTACACAGTCGGGGTGGATTGTGTCAGGTCAAGTGGTTCTTCCGATTTGGTGTCAGCGTGGCGGAGTCCAAATCGGAAGACCCACTTGACCTGACACAATCCGGCACAAAGGCCCTCGAGTCGCTGGGCATCGACATAGCGGCAACCCGCAGCCTGCGCCGCCACTTCGCGTACGCATGTCTCGATTGGAGCGAGCGCATGAATCACATCGGCGGCGCGCTTGGCGCTGCTTTTCTGCAAATGGCCTTGCGGCAACGATGGGTCGAGCGCGAATTCGACAGCCGCGTACTGCGCATCACGCGGCTCGGCCAGCGCGAACTGTCAATCCGTTTCGGGATTGAGTTCTGAAGAAAGAGAATTCAGACACGCGACACGCGCAGAATGAATCGATCAGCTTTTTGATCTGATCCAAATCAAATCGGCTGGGATGACCTGGTATATATCGAATGCTCTCGTTCCAGCGGTTCAGACGACCCGCCTGATAACGGTACTTCGGCTCTTGCGGACCGATGACCAGAATGGTCTGGATCCCCATGTGCTCCTCCTCGGCACAGCAGGTCATCAGTTTGCCTCACAGGCTGTAGTTTAAGCGGCCTTTGTCCGCCGCTGCAGGCACAGAAGTGTGATGGAACGACTTGGATCCCAAGATGTGTGCGCGGCGCGAGGACTGGCTGGATTGATGCCCTGGGGCCTGCATAGTTTGATGAGAGGCTCAAGAAGGCGCGAAACTTGATCGGCCGCCCGGTTTTTCAGTTCTGGCGGCTTGCCGGCGCCCAACATCTTGCGGAGAACCAGGCTGCTAAGGTGTCTTCTGGCGAGAGAATCTCAAGAACGGCGACCGGCGGATGAACGGCAATTGGATCCTGTGGCAAATTGCGGTCTATCAAGGCCACATCCGGTAGTCGGAACCGGGTGGCCCCCGACTTGCACCCGGAGCGTCGGTAAAGAACTGTTAACTTGTCTGCATTCATGGTTTCAGGGTGATTATAGAGTTCAATTCAAAGGCCCTATCGCCGCGCCCAGAGTCCCTCTAGCCAGGGACAGGGAAATCCACGGATTGTCCACCTGGAATTGCCCAATATCGCCTGTATACTCGCCATAAAGCCCCGCCCCAAGTACATTCTCTTTAGGAAGTTGCAGGAGATTTCCTTTCCGATGTTCCAGAAACGCCGAGCTTACGCGCTGTGGATTGTCTTCATCGCCCTCTTCGCAGCCGCCCATGCATGGCATCTCCGCGCCGATTTCCCCAACTTCTCTCCCTGGGAAGACTGGTCCAAGTACACCGACGAAGGCTGGTACGGCAACGCCGCCATCCGCGCCCATCTCTTCGGCAACTGGTACATCCCCGGCGACTTCAATCCCGCGGCCGCCGTACCAGTCTGGCCGTTTCTCCTCTGGATCGTCTTCGCCTTGACCGGAGTTACATTGCAGGCCGCGCGCGGCCTCGCCGTCGCCTTCTTCTTCCTCAATCTTTTTCTCAGCTATACACTCTTTCGCGAGCGCAGCCCGCGCTGGGCCGGCCTGCTCACCGTCACGCTGCTGGTCACCAGTCCGTTCCTTTACGCGTTCAGCCGCCTGGCTTTGCTTGAACCGCTGCTGATGGCATTCACACTAGCCGCAATGAATCTGGCCATCCGTTTGCCCCGTTTTCGCCGCAAGGAAGGCGTGTCAGCACTCATCGGCCTGCTTTTTACAGGAATGCTCCTCACCAAAACGACGGCCGTTTTCCTGCTTCCCGCCCTGGTCTGGGTCATTGCCATGCCATTCTGGAAGCAGAAATCCAAGCTCATCCGCCTGCTCGTTGCAGCGGGTGGGGCAGCCGCCATTTCTTTCAGCATGTGGATGCTCGGCGTGGTCAGCTCCGGGCTCTTCCCCGACTACAAATATCTATTCTTCGTCAACAACTACGAAAAGCCCCAGGGCCTCTGGCCGCGAATCCTGAGCTTCTGGTGGTCGTTTCACGGAGGTCTCTGGGCCGACCGCGTGCTTGTCCCTCTTGCCGGCCTGCTCATCCTCGCCGCTCTTGGGGCAGCCCTATACGTCCGCAAACGCAGCGCCCCACGCGACCGGCAACCTGATTCCCGGATCGATTCCTGGACCAGTGGCCTCTGGAGCGACCCGCTCTTCTCTGGCTCGGTCATCGCCGTCGCCGGCTACATTGCCTTCATGACGTACCAGAACCATCCCCAGCCGCGCTATTACGTCGTGGTTGCCTTTTTCATCTTTTTTATCGTCGTCCGGGTCATGGCGCAGCTTTTGTACCAGCAAAAGCGCGCCCGCCTGGTCGACGCGCGCAACGCCGGCCGGGCCATCCTCGCGATTGTTCTGGTCACAGCCGCCGTCAACGGCGTCTGGACGCTAGGCTATGTCCTGCACCCGGAATACACGTGGATCACCGCCGCAGGCAACCTCACTCAATACATCGACGAGCATCCCAGCGGCAAGCGGCTGCTGGTCTCGATCAGCGGAGACGAAATCACACTGGTCTCTCACCTGCCCACGCTTTGCGATGACTTCGGAACCCAGGATCTGCCTGAAAAAACTGGAGCGCTACCAGCCGGGCTGGTTCGCCGGCTGGAACGACATCGACCCAGGCACCCTGGAAGATCTCCATGTCCATTTTTCACTGGAGCAGGTCCAAGGCTTTCCGGCCTTCGACGACCCGGACAGAAATGTGCTTTATCTCTTTAAACTGCATCCGCTGCCCAACGGAGAGGTCCGCGATCAGATCAAGATGAATCTTCAGGTCGTCTTGCCCGGCGACAAAATCAATATCCCGGTCGAGTAGATTTCGGGCAGCCGATGACCGCCCCCAAGATTATCGCCCCAGATAGGTCTTGTATTGCTGCTCGATCACCCCGGCGCTGCGCGCCAGGCCGAGCTTGGCCAGGTTGAACTGGTACAGGCTCTCCACCAGGTTGCTCTGCGCGTTTTGCAGCGTAGACTGCGCCTGCACCAGCGGCAACGTATCGTCGATGCCATTGTTGAAGCGGTCCGTCTCGTCCGACAGCGCCTGCGAAGCCAGGTCCACATTGGACCGCGCCACCTGCACCAGTTGTTGCGCCGCCTGCACATCCAGCAGGGACGACCGTACCTGCCGGTCGATCCGGCTGTGCAAATCGCCCAGTTGCTGATCCACACTCATCAACTGAGCCTTGGCTATGTCGGTGTCGCCGCGCAGCGAGGCTTCCCGAAAGATCGGAATCTTCAGCGTCCCAATCGCCGACAGCGTCCCGTGCGAGCCTACGCCGGAAACCTCGGTAACGGCATAGTTCCCCTTAAAACTCAGCGTCGGAAGCCGCTCCGCCTTGCTGGCGCCGATTGTCATCCGAGCTTCACGCACCTGGGCCTGAAGATTCTGATAATCCTGCCGGTTGGCGTAAGCCTCGGTCTTCAGATCTTCTGGCGTCCGCGATGCCAGCTCGCTATACGGGGCAGGATCGGTCAGCTCGATCTTCTGGGCCGGCGCAATGCCGATCTCTCGCTTGAGCAGAATCTCGTCCTTCTCGTGCTTATTCTCATCCACCACCACAATCTGCTGCTGCTGCTGGTACTGCACCCGCGCCCGCAGTTCATCCAGATTGGCCACCGTCCCCGCCTCATGCTTGGCATGAGCCTGGTCGAGCAGAACCTTGTCGGCATCCATCAGCGACTTGGCGTTGTCGACCTCGCTCTGCGCCGCGATCACTGCCAGGTACGCGGTCGCGACCTGCTGCACCACCTCGCCCCGCGCCGACATCTTGCCGAAATAAGCCGACGTCTCGGCCGCCCTCACCGCCTTGTAGCCATCGATGTAGGTGCCGGAAAACAGCGTCTGCTCGTAGTTGATCTGCCCGGTGGTCACATCCGCCTTGGTAATGAAGGAAAACCCGTTGAACGCATTCGGCGGAAAAATTCCGCTCCTGGCAACCTTGCCCAGAAAGCCGGATGTAAACCCAAACGCCGCCAGGTTGAACTCGTTGTAGCCGGTCGCGCCGCTCACCGTGATCGACGGAAGAAAGTATTGAACAGCTTCCGTAACCTCACCCCTGAACTTGATCTCTCCGGCCTCGCTCTCCTTCAGCCCTAGATTGGTTCCCAGCCCGCGATTGACTGCGTCGTCGAGCGACAGCTTCAATACCCCATCCGTAGCCGGAGAGAGCGTCACGGAGCCGTAATAGGGATTGCTGAAAGAGCTTGGATTGGGAGTGGGACTCGACGGCAAATCAGACGACTGTGCCAGTACCGCGGAAGCGGCCCCGGCCAGGGCAAAAATTGCCACCAGGGCGGGCATGCCAACCCACCCAAAAACAGAAATTTGCGATCTCGACACGAACATCATTCTCTCAGATGAAAGAACCGGCCTGAGGATTCAGCCACGGACGGGAAATAATACCCGGCTGCAAGCGCGGGATGCGAGTCCATTCGAGCTCGCAACCCGCGCTCCAACCGCGACTTGGCCTTCCATCTCAAATCCGGATCCGCTTCCAGCGTCCCTGCCGGAACAGCACCACACTGGCTCCGGCGATGGCGAACTGGGCGATCACAAAAGCCAGAAACGCCCCCTCGGGACCCAAATGCGCCGGCACCGCCAAACCCCAGGCCAGCGGAATCTCCAGCACCCAGAAGCCGAAGAAATTCACAATCGTGGGAGTGACCGTATCGCCCGCGCCGTTGAAGGCCTGCAAAATCACCATCACGTACGCATAGCCCATATTGCCGCAGCTGAAGGTGCGCAAAGCCATCGCGGCAATCGGAACCACCGCCGGATCCTGCACAAAAAGCCGCACAATCGGCGTGGCAAAGACAATAAAGAAGATCCCTAAAGTCCCCAGAAAGACCAGATTGTAAAAACCGGTGCGCCACACTGCCTGCTCCGCACGGTCCGGCCTGCCCGCGCCAAGGTTCTGCCCGACCAGCGTAGCGGCCGCATTGCTCAACCCCCAGGAGGGCAGAATAAAGAAGATCACGATGCGGATGGCAACCGTGTAGCCAGCCACAGCAGCCCCGCCAAAGAGGGAAACGATGCGCACCAGGCCGATCCAACTGGCATTCGAGATGGCAAATTGGAGAATCCCCGAGAGCGAAACCCGCAACAACCGCCAGAGCACCGCAAAATTAAGCCGCAGGTGCCGCCTCAGGATATGAATCCGCTCGGTCCCCCGGAGCAGCAGCCAGAACTGGACCAATACTCCGATGCTTCGCCCGATCAGCGTCGCCGTCGCCGCGCCGGTAATTCCAAGATACGGAAACGGTCCCAGACCAAAGATCAGGCAGGGATCGAGCACCAGGTTGAGGATGTTCGAGACCCAAAGCAGCCGCATTGCGATCGACGCATCGCCCGCCCCTCGAAAGATCGCGTTGTTGAGGAACAGCATGATGATCGCGCCGCATCCGCCCAGCGCAACCCGCGCATAGCCCGAGCCAACCGCGACAATCGCCGGAGACGCTCCCATCAGTGCCAGCAGCCGCGGAGCGAAGATGCCCGCCGACACGCCCAAGATCATCGAAATCAGCAGACCCAGCACAATCGCCTGCACTGCGGAGATTGCCGCGTCTTCCCGGTCTTTCTCGCCTATGCGCCGCGCCACCATCGCTGTCGTCGACAGAGCTACCCCCAGCCCAATCGCAAAAACCAGCGCCAGCAGCGTCTCGGTGATTCCCACCGTAGCCACGGCATTCGCGCCCAGCCGCCCTACCCAGAAAACATCCACCACTGCAAAAAGCGACTCCAGCACCATCTCCAGAACCATGGGAATCGCCAGCAGCAGAATCGAACGGTTCAGGTTGCCGGCCGTAAAGTCCTGATGCGAGCCGCGCAAGGCTTCGCCAATCGAGGACCAGAGCGAGTGCGCGCCACCGTCAACCGGCTGCGGCGCAATTGCTTCCAGATCGGACATACGAGTCTCCACGATGCCGTGCAAGGCACGACATCCGCAATGGGATCGCGCTGCAACAGAATTCAAATTGAGCAGTGCAGATACCCTGATTTGGAGGCATCCTCAAGCGCCACAGTTCAGCGGCGCGAAGGTAAGAAAACACGAGAGATTTCTTAGCGGCGGTGTCGTCGAGCGACAGGCATCTTCATCGGGTTCTCCAAAGCTGGGATCCGGTCAATTCCTAGAATATAGCCCAGAATCACTTTATTTTGCTACTGAATACTCCGGCCAGGGCCGCGATGTGTGCTGAAGGCAACATCGGCAAGCAACAGCAGTACCTAAACTGGCTTCTATAGTTAGGAACGTAAGGCCCGCCCACGCTGGCCGCTCGTTCGATCATGGGCAGGGGCGCTCTGGGTTTTCGCGATTTCCCCGGCTCGCTGGTGGCGAAGGAGAATCGCAATGGCAGCCGCCGGACCTTGCCCATTTCATCCCCCAAGCGCGATAACCGCTCCGTCGAAAGGAAAAGATGTCCCATCCATCCAATACACTCAAAGAGGAAGAAGAGACCCTGCGCCTGGTAATCGATAGCCTGATCGACGGCCAGGAAGGATTTCAGAAACTCGGCAATGAAATCAAAGACGAATCGCTCAAGCGTTATTTCCTTGCAGAGTCGCTCAAGCGCGCCCAATTTCGCGGCGATCTTGAAACCATCCTCCACCAGGAGGGCATACACGATATCAAGGAAAGCGGCACGGCGGCGGGCACTTTCTACCGCGCCTGGGGCACTCTCAAGACCGCATTCGGCGGCGGAGAGCATGCGCTTCTCGAAACCGCAGAACAGGGAGAGGACGAGGCAAAGAAAGCCTACAAAGACGCCCTCACCAGAGAATTGCCTCTGCCGGTACGACAGCTGCTCGTCAGCCAACTTGCGCACATTGAGGCGTCCCACGACTTTGTGAAGACCGCGCGCGACAGCCGCAAGTAGCACTTGCGCCGGTCGCAGAAACAACCAGACCCAGGCAGCCGCTCAGGCCGCCTGGGTCTTGATTTTTATGTGGGTACGCTGGAGCTAATCCTCCTCGGCATCCACCGGCTTCTTGGCCGTAGCCAGAATCTTTTCGGCCACCAGTTGCGGCACCACGTCGTAGTGTTTCAGCTCCATGTGGAAACTCCCGCGCCCCTGGGTAAGCGAAGTCAGCGTAATCCCATAGCTCAGCATCTCAGCCATCGGGACCTCTGCCGCAATCACCGTCGATCTGCCGCGCGAATCCATCCCTTGCACTTTACCGCGCCGTCCGTTCAGATCCCCCATCAGCGCCCCGGCAAACTCCTCTGGAGCTTCGATCTCGACCTTCATCACCGGCTCCAGCAAGCACGGCTTGGCCGCCTCCATTGCCGCACGAAAGGCCTTCCGTCCGGCCACCTTGAACGACAGCTCATTCGAATCGACGTCGTGATAGCTGCCGTCGTACACCGTCGCTTTGAAGTCGACGACCGGATACCCGGCCAGGAATCCCCTGAGCGCCGTCTCGATGATCCCTTTTTCGACCGCCGGCACGTACTGCCGGGGAATCGATCCGCCGAAAATCTCATTGCCAAACTCGAATCCAGCCCCGCGCGGCAACGGCTCCAGGCGAATCTTGCAATCCCCATACTGCCCATGGCCGCCGGACTGCTTCTTGTGCCGCCCCTGTGCCTCCGCCTTGCCGCGAATCGTCTCCCGGTACGGCACCTTGGGCGCCTTGAGCGTCACCTCGGTGTGGTAACGCTTTTTCAGCCGCGAAACAATCGCCTCGATATGCTGCTGACCCGCTCCGGCAACCAGGAATTCATGCGTCTCGGCATCGCGGAAGAAGCGCACCAACTGATCCTCCTCCATCAACTTGTGCAGCGCGGCGGCCAGCTTGTCCTCATCGGCACGCGTTTTGGGCTCGATTGCATACGTCATGCTTGGCTCAGGCTTGGCCTCAGGCTCCACGCGAATTTCCGTGCCTTTTTGCCCCAGCGTGTCGCCGGTAAAGGTCTCGCGCAGCTTGGCCACAGCGCCCAGATCGCCGGCATGCAGTTCCGCCACTTCCACCGCCTTGCGCCCCTGCATCACGCTGAGGTGTGAAAGCTTCTCCTGCCCCTTGCGCGTGTAGTTTTCGACCACGACATCGGTCTTCACCACCCCGCTCACCACCTTGAAGAAACTGATGCGCCCGGTGAACGGATCGCTCATCGTCTTGAAGACAAACAGCGCCACAGGCTCGTTGTCCGCCACCGGCCGCAGAACTATCCCAGTATCGATCTTGTCGATGCCTCGACCGTTCCCAAGCCCGGTTCCGTATCCAGAGCCCTCATCACCACCATGCCCCGAGCCGATATCGGATTCAGCTGCACCATTCGCCGCGCTCGCCCCAACCGTCTCCATCACACTGGCATGACTGGCGCCAGCCCCCATCACTGCCATCGGCGCGCGTTCAGAAGCCATCGGAGCATACACCTTCAAAAAATCCAGCAGATGATCCGTCGCCACATTGGCCTCGCCGCTTGAAAACAGCACCGGGAAGATCCGATCCTCGCGAATCGCCTCATGCAGCGCGGTAATCAGATGCTGCTCAGGAATCGTCCCCTCAGCGAAGAACTCCTCCATCAGTTCGTCCTTGCCCTCGGCCACCAGCTCCACCAGCGCCTCATGCGCCGCCCGAGCCGCCGCCAGCATGTGGCCCGGAACCTCACCGATCCTCCCCCCGCCATTTCCCCTCGGCTCGTAGAAAAAAGCCTGCATGGTGATCAGATCCACCACCCCATGAAAGCCCTCGGGGCCGGTAATCGGCAGTTGCACCGGCACGCATGTCCGTCCCCAGCGCTCATGCAAATCCTCCATCAGCGCCGACAACCCTTGCCCGCCGCCGGCCCGCGGAGAGTCCATCTGGTTCAGCACCACGATCCGCGGCAGGTTCGCCTCCTCGGCATACTTCCAAACCCGCTCCGTCACCGCCTCCACGCCGCATTGCGCATTCACCAGCACCAGCGCCGCTTCCACCGGCAGCATGGCCGCCCGCGCTTCATGGCTGAACATATGAAACCCCGGCGTGTCTACAAGATTGATTTTGACCCCCTGCCACTCGGCAAAGGCCACGGCATTCTGCATCGTCGTACCGCGCGCCACTTCCTCTTCGTCATATGCAGTTACTGCGGAGCCATCGGCAACGCGTCCCTGAGTTGAAGTCATCTTGGCGGCATGCAACAGCGCGGCAATCAGAGTTGTTTTGCCACTGCGCGCATGCCCCACTACAGCTACGTTGCGGATCTCACTTCCCTGGTACGTTTTCATGAGAAATCTCCTCTAAAAAAGCAAAGTTGGAACGTGCGGAATCGCATCCCCAGGCCATCACCAGCAGCCACAGGGAATTCGTGTTGGCGTCCAATTGGGCGTCTTGGCGGCCCCACCCTCGCAGGAGGTTGAGACTTCGGCTGCAGAGCGCAGCCATTCCGGTACTTCTGCCGTCCTCCGTCATGCGGACAACCCCGGCAGGCGCGCGAGCCAAACAGAGAGCTTAGCTCGCGCGTCTTCTCTAAAGAAGACGAAGCCTATCACAATCAGGCGAGCAACCTCAACGTGAAGCATCACATGCCAGCAATCAATCCGGGACCTTTCCATCCGCGGTCGGGTCCAAACCGATTTGAAAACCCGCCAGATCGCGGATATCCGGGCCCCCGCCTTCGCGAGCCAGTTTCTGGTACTGAGCCTTTGCGCCGTGCTTCGACGCGCGCGATCTTTCCTCGGCCTGCAAATTCCACGGCTCCAAGTGCATACCAGGGGTAAGTGGGTCGACTGCGGAGAGACTAGAACCCTTGTCGCAAGTCTCCTAAAAACCGGAAACTCAAATAATCAACCAGGATCCGATCACCTGGGGCGGGTTCACCCCTAGAATCGGCAGCATCATGAAGAATCGGGCCGATCCCCCGTCTACGTTCCTGCCGATTCGGAGGTCTCCTATCAACCGGTCGTCTCACTGGTCGATCCGATCATTGGATCGGCCAGTGACATTCAAACCGACCTGCTCAGTCGATATATTCTGCCAGCATTGGGGGCGGCCAGAAAGGCCCGTGCTCCCTCGATTGGCCCTCCTATGTCTTTCGGAATTAACAACATGGCCCGGAGACGATGGGCCGCGGTTTAGCGGTTGGAGTGAATCCGCAGGCACCCACCCTTGGCGCAACCTCAATGCGTTCGGTAACAGGTATCCGGTCTCACGATGCCAAGGCACCGTCCGGCAGGAACTTTTTGATGATAGTCTGACCGCAACCTGGGTCTTCAGCGGTGCAGACGGCTGTACCTCGAGAAAAGGCGATGACCGATGGCAAAGCTTACCCGAATCGCTCCAGAGCTTCCTGTCCCCGATCTGCTGGCCTCGATCACATACTACGAGCAGCAACTCGGATTCCAGCTAGCCATGCACCTGCCAGATCAGGGTTACGCCATCGTCGAACGCGACGGCGTCGCGATCCATCTCTTTCAGGACGATCTCCACAACCATACACCGGTGGGCATCCACATCTTCACCCCAGATATTGAGTCACTTTTCGCCGAATTGGAACACCGCGGCGCCCATCTTTCCCAGCCCATCGCACCCAAGCCCTGGGGAAATCGCGATTTCCGCATCATCGATGCCGCAGGCAACAAGATCAAGTTCACCGAGCCGGTCTCGGAACACGATTCAGCCGCGGGTTCTGGGCGTCCACTTCGAGCCGTCATGCGATCCTATTCCCAGCCATGAAACGAGCAATCGTCTTTGTTGCATTTTTCTTCCTGGCCGCGTCCTTCTACGCCGACTACAAGTGGAAGCGGTGGATTGCCGCCCGCAAGCAGGAGCGCGATCACCCGCCCGGCTCCCCGAATCAAAAATGAGCCGTTCTGAAGCCAAATCGCAACTGCCGCCGCCTCAGACCGTTACAATCACTTCGAGTACCAAGTCCAATAACCAAGGTCTAACCCAAGCATGTCTTGCTCTCAAACATTCCGCAGCACAGCGCTGGCTCTCGCCGCCCTAGCCTTCCTCATAGCCGCTCCCAGCCGGTTGAGCGCAGCCACCAACCCCACCCAGGTCCACGACGCCTCGGCGCTCAAGCCGCCCGCCGGCTCGCGCGTGGCCATCGTCGAATTCGAAGACATGGAATGCCCCGTCTGCGGCAACGAAAACCCGCTCCTGCGCCAGGCCGTCAATCAATACAAGATTCCCTGGATCCGCCACGATTTCCCGCTCCCCTACCACGCCTGGAGCCTGCAGGCCGCGATCAATGCCCGCTATTTCGACGCCAAATCCAAAAAGCTAGGCGATGACTACCGCGATCAGGTCTTCGCCAGCCAACCCTCCATCACCACGCTCGATGTCCTGCGCCAGTTCACGGAAAAGTTCGCCAGCGAGCACAAAGTCGGCCCGCTGCCCTTCGCCGTAGACCCCCAGGGAACCTTCAATGGACAGGTCCAGGCCGACAAAGCCCTCGGCCAGCGCATCGGCATCGACCACACCCCGACCATCTGGATCGTCACCAGCCAGTCCCGAGGCGCGCCATTCATCGAAGTCCTCGACCCCAGCAAGCTCTACCAGATCATCGATCAGGCCCTGGCCGACACCAAGTCCGGAAAATAGTCCGGATTTTCGTATGCCAATGCTGTCATCCTGAACGAACGGGGTCCCCAACGACAGGTCTTCATCGTTGGGGCGGAGAAGCGAAGGACATGCTTCTCGCGATTTCTCGTCGCCCATGACAATAAAGCCGAGGAGAACGTCCAAAGCCTATGCTTCGTTCCTATCTGCTCCACTCAGCCTGGGCCATTTCCGTAGTTGGCCTCATCGCCGCACTTCCCGCGCAAGCCCAGTTCAGCGGACCGCCGCCCACAACCCAGGTCCACGACCCCGCCGCGCTCAAGCCGCCGCCGGGCGCCCGTGTCGCCATCATCGAATTCGAAGACATGGAGTGCCCCGACTGCCGCGCCGCCAACCCGCTCCTCAAGGAAGCCTCCGAAACCTACAAGATTCCCTGGGTCCGCCACGACTTCCCGCTGGCCATCCACGCCTGGAGCCTTCAGGCCGCCGTCAACGCCCGCTGGTTCGACACGAAATCGAAGAATCTCGGCGACGAATACCGCGACGAAGTCTTCGCCAACCAGCCCTCCATCACCTCGCTCGAAGTCCTCCGCACCTTCACTGAAAAATTCGCCGCTGGCCGCAAGCTCCCCCTCCCTTTCGCCATCGACCCGGACGGCAAACTCACCGCCCAAGTCAAATCCGACTACGCCCTCGGCCAGCGCGTTGGCATCGAACACACCCCCACCATCTGGGTCGCGACCAGCCAGTCCAAAGGCGCTCCCTTCGTAGAAGTTCTGGACCGCAGCAAACTCTTCCAGCTGATTGACCAGGCCCTCGCCGACACCCGAGCCAGCAAGTAGACTGTCGGGCAAAATGAGAACGGCGCATCGGCCTGGTTCCAGCAGAGAAGTTTGTGGCGCCGGCCCTTTTTCTCTATCATTCTCAAATCATGTTGGCAGCCGGCCCGGAACCAAACTATTTCTATGAGAGCGATCGCCACCGGCGGTCGCTCTGGGCAGCCGTCGTTGCAGGCTTCTTGGCCGGACTCTCGATCGCTATTCTTCTCTGCCGAACCCCGGGCACGACGACTTCGCAGATGGTCTTGGTGCTGCTCGCCGGTGCCTATCTTGCCCTGACCGCACTCTTCGGCACCACTGGAAGCTACATCTACTGGCTCCGCTCCTACGCCCGCTCGGCTCCGGGCCTTTTGGAACTTCTCGAAAGCACAGTCAAAGGTTGGGTCTGGATCCCGGCGCTCGTTCTGCTCTTCCGCAAAGACTCCGCGTGGGCCCCTGCGGTGGCCGCCGCCGGTGCCGCAGTGCTCGCCGTATCTCTGCGGCGCAGCGGCCCGCTCGCCCTGAGCCCCACTCCCGCGCCCGCTGAGCAGGAGCAGCAAGAGATTTTCGCCCAATGCCTGCGGACTGCTCCCACCGAATGGAGTGGCCCTGTCATCGCCGTATGCGTTTACGGCGAGGCGTTGGTATTCGCGCGCGGATGGCTCTTTGCCGGATGCGTCTTGCTTGCCCTGGCGGCTTTCCTCTTCGCATGGGTTCGTACGCCTGCCGCGCATTCCGGGCGATTCCGTAGCAAAGTGAACGCCGCTACTCTGCGCCAGGCCAGCTCTGCAATCCCGGCTCTGGCAGTGACCGTACTGGCGATGCTGGCGGGCATGGGGCACGACCTCCATCTCTGGGGCATGGGCCTGGGCGGAGGACAGGGGCACAGCGCCACCGACCTCCCCAAAACGCAGAACCTCCCAGCTCATCGAAGCCTGGGAGGCCATGTCAGCATCATCCTGCTGACCGCGCCGCAGAATCAGCAATTCCAAGTCCCCCGGCCCACCCAGCCTCTGCTTCAGGGCAACCGCCTCAACAAACCGATGGTCATCCAGTTCGACGGAGAATACTGGTACTTTCAGCCGCCCGATTCCGGTCCCGGACCAGGCGCCTACACCTCTCGCGACAACCCTTTGACGGCCAATATTCATTCCGTCCTGGCCATCCCACTGCTGATGCAGGCGCACCAGCGGCTGGGCTCTCCGTTGCCGCTCGGCTGCTGCCGCGAAGTGGAAGTGGAGGTCGAAAACCGTGAGCGGACCTCCGGTACGCCCGAGCTCGCCATGTCACTGTCGGACTCGGCCCATCCGGGCAAGTCGCTGCTGCTTGGTGTGCAGCCTGTCCCTTCAGGCCAGGGAGACCCTTCGGGCGCCGGATCGGCCCCCGCGCATCAAACACTGCGCTTCACCATTCCCGCACCCTCCGGACCAGCCGCTGGACCTGGCAAGGATCAGCTCCGTCAGTTCGACCAGATCGATATGCTCATCATGCCCAGTTCAGCGCGCATCCAGTCCGGCGCAAAGATCGCGGTCCGCACCCTTAAATTTATGCCTTGAGATTCCTGCCCTGAAGAATTCCAAGCGGTAGGCCCGAACGTGAGCGCTAACTCGCGCTCTCTATCGTCACCAGCCCGTTTCCGGGTGAAATCGTATTCGTCTGCGGCGTCCGCCAATGATCGATATAACTTACCTGATGCACGCAGCTAACCGTGCAGTTGGGCGAGCAGGACTTCGCGGTAACAAACTCCCGCCTCACATCCGCGGTCGTATATTCCGCCAGCGGGACGCCCGGATACCCGCGCTGCTGCGAGCAGTAATGCACCAGCCCGTCTTCGCAGATATACAGATACCGCGACCCGGCCCGGCAGCGCCAGTCATTCGGCTTGCCCTGGGCAATCGCCTCCTGAAACTGATTGAAGCGCGAATAACTCCGCCGCTCCAGGTTGCGGACCTCAAAGTAGACCTTCGCCTCTTCCGGCTGCAAAGGCTTCAGTTGCCCATCGCCGTCGTGAATAATCCCGATCGTGTTGCTGAATCCCAACTCCAGCGCCCGCTTCGAGATCACCAGTGCGTCATTCGGGTTCTTAATCCCGCCGCCGACAACGGAATTGATATTCACGTGAAATTCGGCATGTTCAGCCAGCATCTGGAGCTTCTTGTCCAGCACCTTCAGGCTCTTCTTCGAAACATCATCCGGCTCAATGTTATCGATGGATATCTGCATGTGGTCCAAGCCCGCCTCGTTGAGCTGCTCGATGCGCTCCACATTCAGCAGATAGCCGTTGGTGATCATCCCGGCCATCGCGCCCACCTTGCGCATCCGCCGGATCACGTCATCGAGTTTGGGGTGAGTCAGCGGCTCGCCGCCGGAGATGGTAATGATGCTGGTCCCCAGCCGGCCAAGATGGTCGATCCGCCGCTCCATCTCGTCGGTCGGCACCGGCTCCGACACCTTGTCGTACTCATTGCAATAGGCGCAGGAGAGGTTGCAAAAGCGCGCCGGAACAATCTGCGCCATCACCGGATGCCCGGTCGATGCCAGCGCCCGGCCCACCAGCGCCAGCTCGCGCACCCTGCGCATCGCCGCCAATCTGCGTCCGCGCACCGTCGCCTTACGGGGAGTAGCCATGTTTACCATTCAATCATATTTCGCGCATATCCAGCTATGGCAGCGCGCCAATCCCCACCGAACAAACGCCTTATCCCTGGCGGCGATACATCTAGCGCGTAGCCCGGCCCAGGTGCAGCATCGGCAGCCCATGCCGAATCTTCTGGAAATAGCAGATCTCCACCAGCGTCGGCCACAACTCAATCGAAGCCTTGATCACCCCAATCGCATCATCCACAATACGCAGCAGATTGTGCTGAAAGAAATCCGGCTCGAATCCATAAAAGGCCTTTTGCAAATTGGCCGCGAAAATCCTCAAAGCATTCACTCGCTCCTCGCTCTTGGCCGTCTCCGCCACCTTGAGCGCACGGATATGCAGGCCGGCGATCTTTTCCAGGATCTCCTCCGCATCCTGCGCTGTAACTTCGCCGGAGTAATCAAAACTGATCCCAAGGTCGTCAACGCTGGTCAGGGATGACTTGATCTTCCGCTTCAGCAGATTGGCGATCTCCTCATTCAATATCTCCGAGGCGGGCGGATTACGCATGTAGTTACTCTTGCTATGATGTTGCGCCGCGTCCACATGGGCGGCGACAATACCCCTCTGCTGAATCCAAAGCCGGTAGATATAATCCTCAAACCGCAGCCGGGTCGGAAAGAAGGGAGGTAGCCCGAAGGTATTGTCATAGCCCGCAACCCCACAATCCATCCGCCAGTTCATATTGGTGACAACCGGCCGAAAGTTTACCAGTACATACAAGTCATTCAATACCTCGAGGCTCACCTGCTGCTCGTCATTGAGAAACATATCCACAAAATCGATCGCATCGATATCGTTCGTCCCGGAACGAAATGTCTGCGCGATCCTGACCACCGCATCCTCCGGAACATTCCCCCTCTGCAGCAACATTGCATTCTCTTCGACAAGTCCCTTGGTGGAGTTCGTCTCCAGATCCATCGCCGTATCCACCAGCAACTCGCCGCGCTCGTAGTTTTCAGGCACCTCAGATACCGGCTTGCCCAGCACATCGAAAAACGCCGACATCATGTCAAAGGACTTCCGCACATAGCCGTTTTTGCCCACCTTATGCAGACGCCCGCGGCTGATCTCGTTATCCTCAAGCGACTCGGGGCTGTCCTCCATCAACGAATAGGGCCGCATATCGTCATCTGAGCTGACCATCAACCCGCCCAACGAGTACATCAAAGTATAGTTTCGATTGCCGCCGTAACTGGGGCGAAAGAGGTTTTTTACCAGCGGTTCCAATCCATTGTTGCGAAGCCTGGAATTCACATAAGCAATGAATTCTTCTTTCTGTTTCGGGCCCACATAGGACAGGTCGCATCGGGTCTTCATGGTGTCCAGATAGCTGAAGTACTTCTCTACATTGGTGGGGGTCGAATCGTCGAAGACAATCATCTCCGGCGAGTGGCCATTGCGCCAGAAGTGCTCGTCGTACTCGTGTATGGTTTCACTGACATCGCGCAATCGGTGAGTAGGAACAGCAAAATAAGTCTTAGGTTCATTCATAAATCGAAGGGGTTCTCTCGCAAGGCATGTCTGAGCAAACCCGACCGAAGGACTCGCCAGGGAAAGCAATGCAACTTAACTCGCGAAAGGTTTGAGCCATGACTCATGACCCTCCGATTCTAGGCTTAGATTTACAAGCATTGCGTAAGGGCAAGATAGTGGAACCGTCAACCTGAGCTAACCTGTAGCCGGACTCGTCTGGAAGTAATCAAATATGTGTAAGTAATCCAATAGAGTTATGTTTGCGTCTGGTAAATCGAGAATAGGATTCAGGTCCCGGGTTTCCCGTCGAAAGGCGCGAACTGCTTCACACTCACACTAGCTTTTATGCCGCTTCCCATCCACCTGCAGCAGCACCAGCTGCTTCATCCGGTCGCGCAAAATCTCCACCTGCACCGGCTTGCCTTCGCTCGTCCGAATCAGCCGCTCCCAGTCGCTGGAAGTCACAACCGCCTCGCCGCCCACCTCCAGCACCACGTCATGCGGCTTCAACCCTGCCGCGTCGGCGGCGCTCTTTCGGGCCACGTTCTTGATCATCACCCCGCCTGAAACTCCCAGAAAATCCGCCATCTGCGTGGTCAGCGGCTCAACCATCGCGCCGACATGCAGCGAGCTGCCAAAGATGGCAGCGCGAAAATTTCCGCCGGAAGGCAAGTCCGCTCCATTCGAAATAAAGGTGTTGCCCGACCCGGAAGTCACGCCCACAGTGCCCAGGCGCTCCAGCGCCTCTTCCTGCACCTTGCGCCGGTCCGCCAGTTGCACCGTCACCTTTCGCTGCACGCCATCCGTGCTGATCAGCAATTGCAGCTTGTGCCCCGGCGGGGTGTCGCGCAGAATACCCTTCACCTGCTCGGCGCTGTTGATTCCCTGGCCATTCACCTCGAGGATCACGTCATGCAGCTTGAGCCCCATCTGGCCGGCTGGAGCATCGTGATCGAGCACCGTGATCTCCGCCCCGCGGGCGTCCTTCAGATGCAGTGCCTGCGCCCGCTCCGGATCCACATCGCCCACATCCACACCCAGAAAGCCCTGAGAGCGCGAATGCAGCAGGAGCAACCTCGGCCTCTCCAGGATCTCGGTCACTCGCATGCTTTGCGCGTGGGCCTGCGCGGCCCATCCCGCCGACAACACCCCAGTCAGCAGCATTCCACCTAAAACGCCCCAGTACCGGCGCCCAAACCCCGGCCAGTCCCTTCCCATCTTCTTTCGATCCACGGTGTACGGCCTCAAAAAGAGCATCATTTTGTTGATCTCCGCGGCTGTCTTCGAGCTTCGCTGGCTATTCTGCCCGTTCCCGCCCGCATTCTCTCTGACGATGCGATGCAGGGAACGTGAGTAAAACTACGTTGGAAAGAAATCCCCGAATCAGGATGCCCGATTTTGGTGAAAGGAGTTACTGAATTTCAGAAACCCGGCGTAGCACCAACCTGGATGCATTCCGGATATGGGAATTTTGATCTGAAAGTGCCACAGTTGACAAGACCTGTCTTACGCTCGTATCTGCTTCGACGGGTTCCAGCATGGAGATTGCCTCCGACCGGATGTGGGAATCCGGATCATTCAAGAGTGTCTCCAGCACCGCATCCCGTACCTGCATATCCTCGGCGACATACGGCTGCAGGCCCTCCAGCGCCTTTTGCCGCACTTGAGCGCTGCGGTCGTAGCGCAGAGCCACCATCAGCGCATCGCGTACGCCTGTCCCCTGGACATCGGCGCCAGCGCATCCATGGCCGGAACGGCACTCTTTGGCCAGCAACTCCACCGAGTTATCTCGCACCTCAGGGTTCGCCCCATTCTGCGAAGCCACCATCAGCAACTGACGGATCTGGGGATCGTCCAGTGTGCCTTCCACCAGCCTCGGCTCCACCTGGTTGTAGCTCACCCGCACCAGATTCGAATCCGGCTGTCGCACAATCCCGGAAACGCTGGCAATTTCGTTCGAGGCGATAGGCGCAGCCACACTCACATGGGTCGCCCCCTGCTCGCGTGTCCCGGTTCGCGTCTCTGGACTTGCTGGATTGCCGGCGATACCGGCCGCGTGCCGCGCCGCAAACTCGTAGCCGCCCAGGCTGCCCAGACCCGCCCCAGCCACCAGCAGCAGGCAAGCAGCCACCGGAGCAGCCTGCAAGCCCGTCGCCGTCCGCGTCATCCAATCCGCAACGCGGTCGTACCATTGCTTGGGAGGCAGCGCATCGAGCGAGTCTTCAAGCCTCGTCCGGCTCCGCGCCACCAGGTTGGCATTGGGTTCCAGCACCGGATAGGCCGACGACAGCTTTTTAAGCGCCAGCAACTGCTCCTGCTCTTCCCGGCACTCGGCACATCCCGCGTCGCCCTCGCGCAAGTGGAGAGCCAGCTTGTGCGCCTCGTCGTCCGGCAGCTCTCCGTAAGCCGCCAGCACTATTTTTTCGTGAGCCTCTGCGCAATTCATGCCCAGTTTCATCTTCTTCACGTCCTGTTCGCCTCAAAAATTACACCACCGGTTCGATCCGGATTGGCTTCTGTTGCTCGTCATCAGCGCTTTCGCGCCCCGCGGCAATCTTTTTGGAAGCCTGTCTTACTGCTGTCCTACCCTGAAACCTGTTCCGTCTAACGAATTCCCGCCAACTGACTTCTTAATTTCTTCGTAGCCCTGAAGAGTGTATTCTTGGCAGTTTCTTCCGTCGTGCTCAACATCTCTCCGATCGTTCTCAGCCGGAGCCCCTGATAATGCTTCAACTCAAAGACCATCCGCTCCCGGGGCGTCAGCGTCTCGAGAGCCACCTGGATCTTCTGCCCCAGCACTTTCCGGTCAAGCTCTTTTCCAGGATTCGAAAACGCCCGGTCGTCGGAAACCGAAGCCATCAGGTCGATCTCGTCGCCGGAGTGATCCACCACCACCGCCGAATCCTCGCGCCGCGTCTTACGTCGCCGCAGCTGGTCCAGGCAAAGGTTGGTCACAATCCGGTAAATCCACGTATAAAACGAGCATTCGAAGCGGAAATTATTCAGATACCGGTAGGCCTTCAGAAAAGCCTCCTGGTAAATGTCCTCCGCGTCCTGCTCGCTGCCGGTCAGGTGAAGAGCCAGCCGCAGAACCTGGTGCTCGTACTGCCGCACCAGCGCATCAAAGGCTGCCCGCGAGCCCGCCTGCGCCTCGCGAATCAGTTCCATCTCAGTGGCGCGGCCGCGCAGCTTCTCCTCATTGCTCTGTTGAGCATGAGGTTGCACCCGTGCCTGCCCGCGCGCTTGCCCGTCGCTGGTCGTCGTTGTCATCCCTGGCAAGGATTGTACGCCCAAGGCGCGTGGCCATGCTGCGCCAGCCTGAGCAGCAATAGGAAGTGCGTCCGCCATACGTCCGTTCTCCAGAAAAGCGACTGACAACCAATAACTGTAAGCCGATAAACTTGTGACGGATAGACGCCCGCGAATCGCAATGGTGAGCAGTTCGCTTTACCTGTTTCCTGGTCCCTGTTTCCTGGCCCCTGGCTTTACACTAATCCCGATGAACTCCACTCTCTTTCCGCCCCCCGGCAGCTCCGACTCGACCGAAATCTTGATCGCCCACTGTGACGGTGGCTCCCGCGGCAACCCCGGGCCGGCCGGCTACGGCGCGGTGATCGAAGACAAAAACGGCCGCGTCCTAGCCCGTCTCAGCGAATACCTGGGCAAGCGCACCAACAACTACGCTGAATATGCCGCCTTGCTTGGCGTCCTCGCCTGGTGCCTGGAACACAAGCGACCCCGTGTCCGCGTCGTAGCAGACTCCGAATTAATGGTCAAGCAGATGAAAGGCCAATATAAAGTCAACAGCCCCGATCTGCGCCCGCTCTGGGAAGAGGCCCGCCGCCGCGCCACTCAGCTGGAGCGATTCGAAATCGTCCACACTCTCCGCGGCGGCAACAAAGAAGCCGACCAACTCGCCAACGACGCCATGGACCGAGGCATGGGCCGTACGCCATCCAACCCACCAGCCTCATCCTCCGCGTCCACATCCGCTTCCAGCAGCGCTGCTCGTCAGGCCGCTCCGAAACCACCCCCAGCGAGGCAAGTCCTGGAAGGTTTTGTGAAAAACGGCGTAGTCCATCTCATTGACGGCGAACTCCCCGAAGGCATCTTCGTAAA
>Ga0206814_10106_pt1 | contig 23031 bp, 20 predicted proteins | sample Alteio_BWOrgCont_90_FD_152850 | JGI IMG/M metagenome (GOLD analysis project Ga0206814, IMG submission 152850) | Enriched cells from forest soil in Barre Woods Harvard Forest LTER site, Petersham, Massachusetts, United States -... | ecosystem: Environmental > Terrestrial > Soil > Temperate forest >...
TAAGCCCCCAATAGGTCTCCTCTTTGTCAGATTCTTCACTGACCTCTATCAACACCCACTTTTTCAATTGGACCAGTATCACCGCGAAGCAGGAATCCTTGATGCGGATATCCTTCACTTCGGAATCGAAGAGATACGGGGAAGCCAGCAGTTTTTTATGCGACACTTTTGTCACAAGGGCCGACAAGAGTTTTCGAAGATTCTCCTCAGAACTTTGGTTCAACATCGCCGGGCCAATATGAACGAACACCTTTTCCCAGGTAAGCCTGCATCTTCCAAGGCGCGCTTTTTCCACCTCAACTGTGATGAGTCCGCCTTTCTTATCGGTATCATCCGGCCTTTCACTCTTCAGGACCGATATGAACGAAAATTCCGCTTTGAGAATTTCGCCCCCAAACTCAAGTTTTTTGACCTCCTTGGGAGCCGCATTCCGGGCTCTTTTCAATTGGGATTCCAGGTTCATTATTTTTTTCAGATGCCGCTGTCTCGCCTCCAGTTCCGATTTGGACGAGATGGTGTCGGCTCTGAGCCAACCCTCTAAAGTCCCGTCCGCTAAAACCGTGGGCAGGTTGAGGCGTATTTGTTTTCCCAAATCGTCGGGTGACGACCATTCGACATAGGTATCCTCTCTCAGGAAATCGTCGAACTCCTTTATTTTGTTTTTCTCTTCATCGGACCGGGAAAGCGCGTCCATGCGGAGCAGCGTGGAATCCTTTGCCACCAGGGTGACGACATGAAGCCCCTTTTCGCGCGCTATCCTGCATTCTTCCCGGAGAGTATCCCAATCTTTCCAGGCAAAGGATCCGCCCTCGAGGATCAACAGAAACAAATCGCAATCTGGAATGATTTTGCGCGCTGCGGCGCTCTGAGTCATTCCGGCCGGTATATCCTCCAACCAAAGCGGTCTGCAGTTCAAATCCACCAGCGCCCCGATCAAATGAGTATTTGCGGAGGACATATCTGGGTACCCGCCGGGAAACCATCTTATCCAAACCAGAAATTTTTTAGTCATGGCTATGCTCACCATACGGCCTGTGAGCGGGCGCCTTATCCCCGGCGGCGCCCATCGAGCTGCACCCATTTACCGGGGGGTCAAAATCTTGGATTTCCCTTACCAACCTGTACATACTAGTCTCCGGCGTCCTTAGATTTTTTCGTCAAGGGCAATTTCACAATCTTGGCGGCAAGATTCGGATCCATGCTGAAAACACGCCGCCGCTCGTCATATCCATCGGAGGAGTAGGGCTTCGGGAATTGATGCCTGGCAAAAATCCTGCTCAAACCGATGACCGACCCCCGGAACATGAGGTTGTCCAATCCCAGAGATTCGCGCAGTTCTTCATGGCCAATTCCCTTGGGTTTCTTGGCGATCTCCCGAAGAAATTTTTGCTGATTGCCGGTCAACTGCCCCCAAATCAATTCGAGGTCTTGTTTCCCCGTGGCGGGGAGCTCTGCCTTTTTAAGCAGTGCATAAGTTCGCGCAAGTTGCAGAAGGCAAAGAGCCAGTGGATGATCGTCAGACAACTCGAAGGTTTCTTTTCTGTATTTTAGTTCCATTTTAAATCCTTTTTTGATGCGCGTTAAATTTAATCATAAATCTAAATTGAGACCCTAGAGTCCGCACGGGGTTTTTTAAAAAAGTTTGATATATGCAGAAATTCCTCGAAATCCATGGAATTTGAGGAATTCAGGAGGCTGCCCCCTCAAAAGAAATTGGGGAGGGCAGGCCTCCTATTAACGGGGGAGTGGGAAAATGAAAACGGCCTTAAAACCGAGAAATTTGGGGGCCGCCGGGAGTAGGCCTTCGGCCCCAACCCCCTTGATTGGACTGCGGCTTGCCAGGTGAAAATGGTTTCGGGTTGGTCCTGCCATCACCCTTGTGCTGGGGTTTTTCAGGTTCAATATTGCGCTGCCCTCTCCCCTGCCATGGCTTCGGAGATAAACCCGTATCTGCGGCGGGTTTTGCTTTCCTTAATAGCCGCGCCTCGTGCTCCTTCTGCGCGTCACCGATGACTGTCAATACACTGACCACATCGACCTTCTTGGTGCTCTCCTCGAATATCCCCGTAAGATTCACATCGGGCGTGAGCTTACCCTTTTCATAGAGAGCCCAGATCTCTTTGGCGTACTTCAAGGTCAAAATCCCCGGCTCGAAACGGCTGAAGTAATGAGCCAAATTGTTGACATCCCGGGCGAACAGCACGCCGGCGTTGCTGTTGCCGGCAGCATTCACGGCCTGGGGCAGATCGATGATGACGGGGCCATAGGCATCTACCAGCACATTGAATTCTGACAAGTCCCCGTGGATAATACCGGCACAAAGCATGCGAACGACTTGCGCAATAAGGTCCTCATGGTATTGGAGAGCCTCATCGGGGGTTAGGCTGAGGTCATTCAGTCTCGGGGCGGGACGGCCTTCGGCGTCAACGATAAGTTCCATGATGAGAACACCGTCGAAAAGACCGAAGGGCTCCGGCACCCGGAGGCCTGCAGCGCTCAGAACATTAAGAGCCTTTACCTCTGCATTCATCCAGGAGGCTTCAGCCTCCTTTTTGCCATGGTGGGTCCGTTTGGCCATGGCTCGCGCATCTCGACTGCTCTGAGCCTTGCGCCCTTCCTGGTACTGGACTGCCTGACGGAAGCTGCGGTTGTTGGCTTCTTTATAGACCTTAGCACAGCGTATCTCCTCCCCCACCCGAACAGTGAAAACGTCCGCTTCCTTACCGCTTTTCACCTGGCCGATAACTTCGTCTATGATCCCGTCTTCGACAAGAGGGATGAGTCTGGATGGGATTTTCATGAATATTTAGGGATTGAAAGGTAACCCCTACTTGGCCTGTGGTATATCATCTTCTTGGCACCCTGCCTACCGATTATAAAGAAGAGCATATTCGCGCATGCTGAACCGATGAAGGTTCATTTCGCTTTCTTTTGGAGTACATACCTCACGTATGCAAAAACTCCAAACGCACGTGCAGCCTCACCTTGGGCATGAACCGTTCCTATCTCTCCGACGCCGTAGCCATCTTCGCCGCCATTTGGATTCCATCCGTTGCGAATGCCGTCGTCGGACGTTCGGTGAAGCTCCACCGTGGCATGGCCATGATTGTTTGTCCAGACATGTTCAAGCATTTTCTCAATTTTTGCGGGGACATCGGCCAGTTCTTTTGGAGCAATCATATAAGCATCCAACAAAAAGTTAACGAACGCGCCGTTGCCATCCATATGCAATTGATAAAAGTCAACGGAGTCAACCCATCCGGTTGCCGGATCGAGCATATGCTTTGCTGTTGCGACCACAATTCTTTTGTACTTCTCGTCTTTCGTGGCCCGATATAGTGCCGCGCCAATTGCACAATATTCTGTGCCTCCCCAAGGCAACTCTTTGCCAAACGCAGCGCTTCCCTGCCTTCCGTCCCATTTTCCATTCCCTTTGTACAACATTTTCTCGACTCCGGGATAATTTTTGTCGCCATTCCAAACAAGCAATGCGTCGTCGAGAAACAGCCGATCCTTTGTCGCTTTATAAAGCATGCATGCGACGGTTACCATCTGGTTCATATTGCTATTGGTAAAAATCTTGTCGTTTACATTCGCATTGGGCGGCCAGTTATACCAAGTCCAAAATCCTTCAAAATTCGACAGTCGCCCTTGGTTGCGCGCCTCGATGTATCGGTTCGCCGCGTCATTCACGAGCGCGGAATCCTTTCTTCCTGTTACTTCCCACCATTTCAATTCTGCAATGCATGCCCATGCACGGTCATCAACCCAATATCCGTTGTAAAAATTCAAAACACTCTGTTGCTCCATATGAAAGCGGAACAGCGATGAGTCGTTTGTTGTCGCAAACAGATACGCATCTCCTATTGAACCGTATGCGCCCTGCCAACCTGGGGTGTAGACTTTCTGAAAAAGATTTGTCACGTCATACGCCCGCTGCAGCCAAAGTTTCTTGGGGTGGTAAGCCTTTGTGGCCGATTGCCCTGTCGTGGGTGGGAGAGGCAATACTTCATTTGTAAGAAAGAAGATACCGATCCCCACTAAAATCATGCCGAATATTGTGCGCCTGATTATTGGAGGTAACTTCTTCGCCGATTGAGGCTGCTGATCCTGCTGCTTTTTCATATTGAGTAATTTCGCCATGACTGTTTTCTTTCAAGCTAATAATGAAAAAAGCGATAAGAATGGGCGAACGTCCAGGCTGCTACCCCCTTCGCTCACTCTTAAATCCGGATGCTAAATGGTGGGGACAAATGCGTTACACTTTTATGCCGCCATAGCCTAGAAATCGGATGGAAGCTCGCGGTAGTGATTAATTGGTAATTAAATGAGTCAAAAGTCGGACAGACGGATTATGATCCCCGAAGTAAGGCAGAGGTACTCCGGGGTACAAAGGGGCAGTTGTCATTGCTCCGGTAATCCGAGATATTCTTCGCGAGCGCAACCCCTTGAATCGACGGATTCCAAAAAAGCATCCTCTGGGCACTCCGTCGATGTCCTTATCTGCGCCCTCAGAACAGCGATTCCGAAAAAATGTTGTAGGAATCCAAAGGCCAAATTTAAGCGCTCCTACCAGATGGGTGAACGTACCGAGAAATTGTTGTTCGCAAGGCTTTTCTGCGCGGAATGCGATCGAATTTTTCGTACGGAAACGGAAGTAAATTTTGCCGGATTATTCTCAAAAACTGATTCGACCTCGAGGGCAGGAATCATGCCTGAAGTCAGTGTGTCACTAACGGTGTCCTTTTCATTCGAGAACAAGATCACCACCAAATTAATTACCGAGTCCGAAGCCGAGCTGGCCTTCCTACCCAAATTCACCTGGGGCGAACCGCTGATCGACGGGATATTGGGTCCTGTAAAGGACATGCTGGCGACAGGCGAAAGCAGGAGGATGGCCGCCGCCAGAGACGTAACGATTTTTTTGGATTGTTTTGGAGTAAGCATAGTGATCTTCCTTTTTCGATGTTTTCAGGAAACACGTACTGGTGCAGGTGGACAAAGCAAATAGGGGGCCAACTTTCATTTGGGCTCGAATCTTGAAAATTCTGCGAAATTCTGAAGTTTCGGTATGGGGTGGACGTTCGCCATCCCAGGAAAAAGCCCGGTAAATCGAATTAGGATTCATACGGATGAGAAGAATTGAAAAACGACTTTAAAAAGCTCCCTGAAACAAATTTGCTTTGCTTTGATTATTCTGAAATTCGCTATTTGCGAGATAATTCGGGATTGTTTTCAGATAATACTCGGTAATTTTATAGGTCGTTCTTATTAATTGAATTCTGTGTCATTCCTGTGAATGATGTTTTTCCCCGATTTCAAGTCATTAGACATCATTTATGCCATACATGTCATTTATGTCAGACCATGTGACAAAAACGTCATATTTTCGAATTCTTGAAATGAGGAGAAAATGCGCCTCAATTTCGATAAATAGGGCATTTGTGAGGATAAACTCAAATTGGAATAGATTTCGCTTTCTTAATTGATACGGAAACATCAAAATTTCTGGATCTGGGTTTTCCGCATTCGCATGGGGTAAAAAAACAGGCGTACTGTGTCATTATTTTAATGAAAAAGACGAGAAATGAACTCGTTATGGAATCGTACTGTGAAGTAGGACCCTTCCTAGTCACACTGTAAATAACTTCGATTTTTAAATAATCAATTATTGGGGTAAAAAGAGCTTACCAAATTGCGATTTCTTCAAAGTCCGTCTTAGAGGCGACCGATTCAAGGGGAAACCCGTCGATCGGGAAATACGTCTTCGCTTGTTAGTTAAATTCCTGATCATCTATCGCCTTATCTATTGCTCCGAGCATGTCGCGTAATGTCGGGATAGCTTCACAATCCCCGCCCTAATTTTAGGTCGCCCCCCGGTGCAGTCGGTTGAATCATTCGGAAGTCAACCCACATATGGGCAACCAGTCAACACTTTGAGGGCCTCTGAATAGGCATTCAAGCGATTTTATGGATCTGGTTTCTGCTTCAGGAGTTTAAAACCTTGAATTTGAGGCATAGCGTGTTCGATTGAACTTTCCAATCTCGAATTAAGGTTTCGAGACACTCGTCTGAAAGGTGACGTTTAGGGTTACGGTGCCGACTTTTCCCACATTTAAAGTTGAATTGAGGGAGTCTACGCCAGGTGAGGTGGTGTCCCTATTCGAGGCGGTGGACATATTTGCGGTAAATGGCGCGGAAATTTGAGGGTCCACCTGGGGACCGGATATTTCGTTACATCCCATAAGGATTCCGGCCACAAATATTTTTGCTAACAGCAGTTTTCTGACCGTTTTTGATAAAATCATTATCGACTCCTAAATTCGAGTTCGACTACCACGTAAGCAACGAGAGTGCCAACAAATAAAGGAATGAACGTTGTTTCGGAAACGGAGAAATTAGGCCATTATGAACGCCTCTTTTACGGTTTCGAGTGGAGTTGAAAAATCAAGGTGACCTCATGTTTGCACTCACCCTGAAGCCATTTCATTTATACTGGACTTGCAATTGACATTTGCCCGCCAAAGGGTGCTCATGATGCAACACATCCACGAAATCATCAGATTCAATTCCTGCTGGGTAACGAGGCTAACAGGCAGTAGCTGGACCGGGAAACGTCTCGATCTCTGGCGAATGCTGATGTTGTAGTCGCTACCGTCCCATGTATGACGACCGGGGGTCCACTATGCAGACTCGGGAAGCATCCGGTCGGCTTGGAGAGATAACCAGTCAACTTGTGCTTATACGGCACTGGAATTGTTTTGATAGGTCTGGTCACCTCCAAAGCCATTCCTTCACCAATAGGTACGGTTTAGTCACCTACCCTGTTGGGAAACCTGTTCAACAAAACGGACCCTCTCTCCCCAGTGTGCTCGCAAGGGACAAAACCAATAATTTTATCCAGTTTTCGAGATTCTTGCTTCCTTTGGCTTGATGCTGCCTGTGGTTCGAGCAGGCTTTTGCCCGTGAATTAAGCCAATGCGTTACCTTTATAATGCGCTGAATTCGAGCCAGTACAAACACGTTCCTATTGCACTGGAGCAACGGCAAGGATGTATTGAAGGGATGATCGAAGAAGAATTCGTATCCTGCCCAATTAGACCATAGGAGTTCAAGGCTGCCCATGAAGAATCAACTTGACACATCGTTGCGAATACGATTTGCGGGCATAGCGATTTTGGGGCTATTCATCGCTTTGGCAGCAGCGGCATACCTCAGTGGTCAACAAGTGAAGCGCGACAGTGAGTTGGTCGCCACGGATGCGGTGCCTGGGACGATTGTGGCGCACAAAATGCGAATGGATATGTCCCGCAGCATCGGTTGGGCGATGGTTGCGGCTTCTGCGCTGACAACCCAGTCCAGGGACTCGAGCCTTCAAATCGCGCATGACGCCGACACAGCATTCTTCAATGCCGTCAAGCAATACCAGACGACGATTAAAATTAATCCTGCGGAAGATCGGGCCCTCCTTGAACAGGTGACCGCCCGGTTTGTGGAATTTTGCAAGGCGCGGCTGAAATACGAAGCGTTAATCATTGCCGGAAATCGCGCCGGAAGCGCCGCCTTCCTCGAACGGGATTTAGTTCCGGCTTACGTATCGGCAATTGAGTCTGCGGAAGCGCTGCTGACCTACAACCATACAAATAGCATCACGTATGCTAATCACATCCGCAGCAGTGTTAGTCACCTGTATTGGGTGGTGGCCCTCGTGATCTTGCTGGCCTTCTTCAGCGCGGTAGTACTGGTTGTCAACTACGCCGCACGCCGCCGGGAGTTGAAGGTGCTGGAGGAAAATGAGGAGAAGTTTTCAAAAGCCTTTCGGGCGAACCCCATCGGCATCGCCATCACCGAATTGGAAACCGGTTTTTGCGTCGAGGTCAACGAAAGTTTTTGTCGGATTACAGGTTATTCCCAGCGAGAAATGATTGGCCGCTCTTCGGTGGAACTGGGCTTTTGGAGTAACGCAAAAGAACGCGACAGAGCGTTATTTCAATCGTTGCTGGCCGGCGAGACAATGCGGGATTTGGAGTTGCAGATCCGCACACGGGACGGTGGTGGCAAAACGGTAATCGTCAATGCCGAGATGATTGAGCTCAGCGGTAAACGGTGCATCGTGTCCTTGGTTCAGGACGTCACCGAACGTAAGCGGGTCACGGAACAGCTCGAAATGCTCAAGGTTTCAGTCGATAAACATTTTGATGCGGCCTATTGGATGGATGCCGACAACAAATTTGTCTATGTCAACGATTCGGCCTGTAAAGCGGTGGGATATGCGCGGGAAGAACTGATCGGCCAACCGATTACACTGATTACCCCAACTGCCACACCGCGTTTCCTCGAAGAGGTGTGGAACCGTTTACGGATGACGGGATTCTTCACCCGTGAAAGCATGCACCGCCGAAAGGACGGAAGTCAATTTCCCATTGAAATCGTTGCTTCCTACGTTCGGTTTGAGGGCAAGGAATTCAATTGCGGCTTTGCCCGTGACATCACCGAGCGCAAACGGACAGAAGAGACTGTTAAAGCAAGTGAAAGGGCGCTCAAGGAAGCGCAACATTTGGCGCATATTGGAAGCTCGGTGTGGGACGCGAGGACTGATAAAACCGTCTGGTCCGATGAACTTTACCGGATTGTCGGATGGGTGCCCGAAATACAGCCGCCTACCCATCAGGAGCGGGTAAAAATTTACACCCCGGAAAGTTTTGCCATTCTCGACCGTGCCGTGAAACGATCCCTGGCCACGGGCGAACCTTACGATCTTCAGCTCGAAATCGTCCGGCCCGATGGAGAGCATCGTCAGGTCTATGCGCGTGGAACCAGCATTCGTGACGAAACCGGAGTCGTTGTCGGATTGCACGGAACATTACAGGACATCACGGAACTCAAGCAGCTCGAACAAAAACAGGTTGAACTGGCGTCCCTTGTCGCATCTTCCAATGACGCCATCATCGGCAAGTCGTTGACTGGAATTATCACCAGTTGGAACCGGGGCGCCGAAAAAATCTTCGGTTATTCCGCCGCGGAAGCAGTTGGGCAGCCACTGATGATGTTGATTCCGCCAAACCGCCAACATGAGGAATCAGACGTTCTTGAAATGATTAAGCGAGGCGAGGCGGTGGAAAATTACGAGACCGTGCGCATTTGTAAGGACGGACGGCAGATATACATCTCGGCCACCATTTCCCCGCTAAAGGACCGCCTTGGCAAGGTGGTCGGCGCCTCCAAAATTGCGCGTGACATCACCGAACAAAAGCAGGCCGATGAAATTTTGCGGGAAAAGCAATCCCAATTGATCTTCGCCATGGATATCGCCAAACTGGCCCAGTGGGAGTTTGACGTGGGGAAGAACCTCCTTACCGGCGATGAACAGACTTTTCGATTGCTAGGAACAACCTCGGAGCAAGAAGGTGGACCGTCCATGTCGCCGGAGGATTATATCCGGAAATTTGTACATCCGCTGGATGCCGACCTTGTTGCCCATGAAGTGGCATTGGGGATCGCAACAACCGATCCGAACTTCGCCCGGCAGTTTGAGCATCGCATAATCCGCAAGGATGGAACAGAGGGCGTGATGATGATCCGCTCCCGAATTGTCATGGATGCCATGGGCAGGACGGAAAAAATCCACGGAACAAACCAGGACATCACCGATCAAAAACGGGCACAATCGGAATTGATCTCAAAAACGACCTTGCTTGAGGCGCAACTGGATTCCACTCTTGACGGAATTCTGGTTGTGGATGAGCTCGCTAAGAAAATTCTGCAAAACCGGCGTTTGCTCCAGATATTGAGTGTTCCTGAAGATATTGCCGGTGATGACAATGATTCGAACCTGCTTCAGTATGTGATGAGCCAGACAAAGAACCCAAAACAATTCCTTGAGCGGGTTGCTTTTCTTTATGCCCATCCGGATGAGATTGCGCGTGATGAAATTGCATTGACTGATGGAAGGACATTGGATCGCTATTCAGCCCCGGTTCTTGACCAGGCGGGGAAATATTACGGGAGAATCTGGATCTTCCGCGACATTACCGCACAACGATCGCTTGAAGAGCAATTCCGTCAGTCGCAAAAGATGGAGGCTATCGGACAGCTTGCGGGGGGCGTGGCCCACGATTTCAACAACATCCTTGCGGTGATTATGCTGCATGCCGAACTTGCTTCCCAAGAACAGGACGTGCCCGTCGAGGTGGCAGAAGCCCTCAAGCAGATCCGTCTTTATTCCGAACGCGCCGCCAGCCTGACGCGCCAGATGCTCCTCTTCAGCCGCAAGCAGGCCATGCAACAGATTGATCTGAACCTGAATGACACCGTTACTGACATTTCAAAAATGTTATTGCGCATTATTGGCGAAGATTTGCGGCTACAACTCAATCTCCATCCCACACCGCTGTGGATCCACGCTGATGAGGGAATGATGGGTCAGGTGCTGATGAACCTCTCGGTTAATGCGCGGGATGCCATGCCTAATGGTGGACAGATCCTCATCGAAACCGGCACAAAAAGCGTCGGCAACGACCTCGCCGGCCTTCCTTCGGATGTCCGACCGGGCGAATACGTCTGGCTGAGAGTCAGCGATACCGGCGAGGGCATTCCCCCGGAAATCCTTCCAAAAATATTCGAGCCTTTTTTTACAACCAAAGAGACCGGCAAGGGCACTGGCCTCGGGCTGGCCACTGTTTTCGGCATCGTCAAACAGCATCGTGGCTGGATCCAGGTCGACAGCAAATCCGGTTATGGGACAAAATTTCAAATCTACATGCCGTCCGTCTCAACGGGTTCGTCAGGTACCACCGTTAAAGCCAAAAAGGCAACGGCATTGCACGGCACTGAGACCATTCTTCTGGTAGAGGACGACGCGTCCCTTCGAGCGGTGACGCGCGCGCTGTTGGAAAAAAATGGATACTCGGTGGTTGAGGCCTCAAGCGGAGCGGAGGCCGTCAGTCTCTGGCCCGAGTGCCGCCATCAGGTAACCCTCGTACTGACCGACCTTGTCATGCCGGGTGGCGTGGATGGCCATGAACTCATGCGAAAATTGCGGAAAGAGCGCCCCGACTTGAAAATCATCTTCGTCAGCGGTTACAGCGCCGAATTTGCTGGACTTGCACTTGAGATGCGTGAAGGCGAAAATTTTGTACAGAAACCCTATTCTCCCGATCGTTTGTTGAAAGCCATTCGAAAGTGTCTGGATAGTCAGCGGGAGTGACCGCTGTTTATAGCACCAGACTCGAAAAGGTTGTGTCGTAGGACTCCATGGCTGGAAGGTCGAAAAAGAAAGTGGTACCTTCGCCCTTTTCCGTGTTGAAACCAATAGAACCGTTCATCGCTTCCACGAGATTTTTGGCAATGTAGAGGCCGAGCCCAGCTCCCTCTTCATAGCGGGTATTCGTGGAATCCGCCCGAACGAATTTTTCGAATATTTTCTTTTGAAAATCCTCCGGAATGCCTCCGCCAAAATCCCGAATCTGAAAACGGATTTTGGAGCCGAGGGGCTCCACACTTAGCCAAACCTCGGAACCGGGCGGAGAGAATTTCGCGGCATTGGACAGCAGATTGGAAAGGACCTGCATTAACCGATCCGGATCAACCATCACACAGGCATCCCTCATGATGCGCTTCGAAATGAAAACGACCTGGTTTTTGTAAGCATGACCACGATTGATTTCGATTGCTTGCCGAATGATATCCCCCGCCTTGACCTGCTTCATGTGCAAAGGAAGGTTCCCGGATTCGATCTTTTCCGCATCGAGCATTTCGCCAATGAGCGAAACCAGTCGTTCGCAGTTTTTGTGAGCCATGGAAATCATCTCACGGGAACTTTCCGCCATCATGACCCCCGAGTTCAGGATTCCAAGCACCGCACGGATTGTGGTGAGGGGCGTGCGCAGTTCATGGCTCACCGTTGAGATGAAATCATTCTTGATTTGATCCATTTTCTTTCGTTCGGAAATATCCTGGGCAACGGCCAAAGTTCCTGTCATGCGCCCCTTCGTATCGCGTAAGGCGGTTAGCGTGAGTGATATCGAAGTCAGAGTGCCGTCTCCGCGAATCAGGGTCCATTCTTTCTCATAGGTGTCGCACTTTTCTAAAGGATGAAGGAAGATCTCTTCAAAGCCTGCCGGTCTCCCCAATTCCCGGCTGAGGCGCTGTATTTCCGGTTCCAGCTCGGATTGAAGGTGGACTGTCCTTATGAACTCATCCATCGATTTGCCAACGAAGTATTTTGCGTCATATTGTAAAATGCCCTCCAGAGCATGGTTAAAGAATGTAAGCCTTCCCCGCTCTGAAAGGATGATGCCATGCCTGCCGCGTTCCATGATGGCGTTCAAGAGGATCTCGTTTTTTTCCGGAGTGGATTCGGTGGCAAGCCGGCGAGTCCTTTGCCGATTGTCTAGCCAGGTCATTGACAATAAACGGACGCATGCCGTTTTAAATCCGCTGAAATTCGTGTATCTGATTTTCATTGTATTTCCGTTTAAGCGTTTTGTTAGAGCTTCCCAGCCTGTGTGAGTTGAATGCGATTAGGCCGCCTGGGGGATCGGCTGCTTTTCAAGGTGAATCCGACCCAAGACAGGCTGTTCCTGCTCATAATGCTGCATCAGCTCGGAAAATCGGCCTAGCTTTTTGATGATAACCGATCGTTTCACATTGAGAATCGCAGAGATTTCCGAATGCGTCAGCCCCTCAAGATGGTACAAGAACAAGACCCTGCGAGTCGTGGGGTTAATTTTTGTGAGGAGTCGGTCCAGTGCGAATTTCGCACGGCAAAGCTCGGCATACCCTTTTACTGCCAGCGATGTCTTCAAGTAGTGGTCGCCCAGCTCGATATCGCCCTTTGAACGCCGGATTCGGAGGTGATCCAGGCACTGATTGACCGTAATGCGGTACATCCAAATCAGAGGTTTGGATTCCAGAAGGTATTGTTCCAGTTTCTGCTCGGCCCGTGCGAAAACCTTGGAAGCCATTTCCACTGCATCTTCGCGGCAATTTGAATAGCGCAGGCAAAGCCGAAAGACCATCCCGGAATATTGCAGATAAGGTTGTTCCAGCTCGTCTTCACCGAGGTGAAGAATTGAGACTATTTCGGTCATCAAATCTTTGTCCATCCTAGGCTCCATTTACTGCTCTTTTCTTGTGTGATATATGACATTCAGCAGTAGTTATGCCAATAGAGTCAAGTGCTAAATTTGACTCAATATCGCCATTTATTGATCAAAAACGGATTAAACGTCACCGGATAAATGCCATGTTTGGCAATCACGTGCCATTATTGGCAATCAATACAACGCGGGAAATAAGGTGACCCTTAGGACAAATGGGGGGCAGGAATACAATTTCAGTGAATCAAACTTGAAGTCGATGCGTTTCGCAAGCTCAAACCATTCACATCGATGCATTGTAGGGCCGGAGTGGATCATGAAAGGGCGCCCTCCTGAAGCTGTTCTTCAGGAGGGCGCTATCAGGATTACATTGGTAACGAGGAGCCGCTATTGCGCGTGACGGCGATATTAACCGGCAAAGCTACCCGTTTCCGAATTAGAAGGCCCAATAGATTTCAAGGATTCCAGTTTGCGATATAGGGTGCGGAGGCTAAATCCAAGCTCTACTGCCGTTTTAACCTTGTCTCCCTGGTTGCGTTTCAAGGCGTTCTGTATTTCCAAGAGTTCGAGAACCTCCAGTTTCATGCCTTGGCCTAAGGATGGCGGCGCAGAACGCTCGGGATTTTCCTTTAATTCGCCGGGAAGATCTTCGACCGTGATTTGATTTCCAAGGCATAGGACGACCGCGCGTTCGATGGCATTTTCAAGTTCACGAACGTTTCCAGGCCACGGGTATCCCTCCATAAGTCTTAGTGCGTCCGCATGTACAGAAAGATTCTCACGCTTGTTCTTTTTGCAGAACTTGGTTATGAAAAAAAGGATCAATGCGTTCAAATCCTCTGAACGGTGGCGCAGCGGGGGGATGGTCAACGGAATCACGTTGAGCCGGTAATACAAATCTTCCCGGAATTGTCCTTCCTCCACCATCTTGCGTAACAACTTGTTGGTGGCAGCGATGATACGCACATCAACCTTCTGCGAGGCCCCCCCTATGGGGCTAACCTCGCCTTCCTGTATCACGCGCAGGAGTTTAGACTGCATACTCATGGGAAGTTCCCCGATTTCATCAAGGAAAATCGTGCCTTTGTTGGCTTCTTGAAATTTGCCCTTTTTGTCCTGGTATGCGCCAGTAAAGGAGCCTTTTTTGTACCCGAACAATTCGGCTTCAATCAGGTTTTCGGGTATGGCGGCGCAATTGACCGTGATAAAAGGCAGATCTGCGCGTGGCGAATTGGAGACGATGTAAGAAGACAAAACCTCCTTGCCTGTGCCAGATTCGCCGTAGATCAGCACGGTAGCATCACTTTTGGCCGCTTGTACCGAACGGCTGAGCAATTCCCTGAAGACCTTGTTCTTTCCAGTCTCGAAGGCGGGATGTTGGCTTTTGCGCAGCTTTTCGCGTAGCTGAAAATTTTCATCAACCAGGGAGACTTTTTCGAAAGCTCGACCAACCACCAGCCTAATTTCGTCCTTGTTGAAAGGTTTGGGAATGAAATCGTATGCGCCTTTTTTTATCGCAGCCACCGCTTCATTTACAAAGCCATGCCCTGAAATCACAATGACCTGGACATGGGGGTTGATGCTCTTCGCGTGTTCTAGCAATGTGAGGCCGTCCATTCCCGGCATCTTAAGATCGGTGATAATTACAGATGGCATTTTAGTTTTGATGGCCTCCAGTGCCTTGAGAGGATCGGTGAAAGTGAGAATCCCATAATCCTGTCCCTGAAGGGCATGGGAAAGCAAATGCAGAAGAGCTTCTTCATCGTCCACAATAATGAGATTGTTTTTCATTTTTCTCCTGCTTCACTTACCATCTATTATTTATCGAGTGGAATTTTTCCTATCGCTAAGGGGGAGCAAGTATTGCAAGGAATGGAACGCTTGAAATCCAAGATTATGAAATTTCCTCGATTAGGAGAACAGTTTCGCTTCCTGCATTTGGTTCACAATAGGGATCAATAAAACTTGCTCATTGTCCTCAATTGGGCCAATTCAGAAGATTCAAAATTTCAGCAATTTTGGCAGATTAGTTCCGAGTGTCAGGTTTGGTGTCAGGTTTTAGCGGGTAAAGCAATGGTAGCTGGGGGGTAAATCGAACTTTTGGGGTCACCCAACTCAAAGAGGATTTACACAAAAAAACGCTTCATTTCGTTTAAAAACGAGGATTTCCGATGGGGGATTTATGGTAGCGGGTCAGGGATTTGAACCCCGGACACGCGGATTATGATTCCAGATGTCTCGATCGAATTTCAATCCCTTTCGAGCCACTCTCCTGCCCTATTGCTCACTCCATGAATCAACTCGGTATCTTCCAGGAAATCCGTGTACCGCAATACCCCGAACCCGCTCTGCTGTGTGCCATCCAAACTTCCTGCGCCCCGGCTGCGCAAATCCAATTCTGCGATTCGGAAACCATCCTCGGTAAGTGCGAATTCCCGCAATCGAGCCAAAGTTTCCTCCGGAACTCCACTTTGGGGTAGTAGCAAAAAACACCAAGCCTGTGCCTGCCCTCGCCCCGTTCGGCCGCGAAGCTGATGTAATTGCGCCAGCCCAAACCGATCCGAGCCTTCGACCACGATGATATTGGCCGCCGGCACGTCCACTCCTACCTCAATCACCGTGGTTGCTACCAAAACACGGCATTCCGCGCTTCGGAAGGCGGATAACGCCTTCTCACGATCCACGGAAGGCATTCGACCATGAACCGCTTCCACTCGCCACTTTCCAGCCACTCGCAATCGTTTGACCGTTGACTCGACTGCCGCGACTTCTTCCGGATCACTCCCCTTTTCAAATGGGACCTTGGTAGGAGCACTTGAAGCCGTTATTCGCGGAACCACCCAGTAAATCTGATTCCCAGACTCGACCTCTTTCTGTAAAAACTCAATCATATCCGCCTGTTTGTCCGCTGGCACCAGGCGCGTTTTAATGGGCAGCCTCCCGGGAGGTTTTTCCGTCAAGGTGATCATCTCCAAATCGCCATAGATGGATTGCGCCAACGTCCGCGGAATTGGCGTGGCCGACAGAAAGATCACGTGTGGCTCTATTCCCTTGGCTGTCATTGCTGCTCGCTGTTCAACTCCAAAACGGTGCTGTTCGTCAATAAGGATAAAGCGAAGCTCTTTGAAAAGAACGTCCGCCGAAAACAACGCATGCGTCCCGACAATCAAAGAAACTGAACCGTTTTTCAAACCTTCCAAAATGCTGCTGCGTTCTTCGCTCAAGGTCGATGCCGTTAGCAAAGCCGCTTTGAACCCTGCCTTCTCCAGCAGAGGCGCAACCGTGCGGAAGTGCTGCTGTGCCAGGATTTCAGTGGGGACGAGAAGGGCTGTCTGCGCTCCCGCAGCCAGAACGCGCAGGGCCGCCAATAAGACCACCGCAGTTTTTCCCGACCCCACATCTCCCTGCAGAAGACCGGCAAACTGCGCTGAACGCTCCAAGGCTTCTCCAATCTGTAGCAATGCCTGTTCCTGTCCCTGAGTCAGGCTAAAAGGCAGCGCCGACCGCACCGCCTTCTCCGCTTCCGGCTGCGGGCGGAAAACTCTCCCCTTCCCGATGCGATCTCTTTTGGCAATAGCCCGCTTCAAACAAAGCGGCCAGAGCTCCCGCAGTTTGATCTCCTGCATCGCCTCCCCCACTTCGCTAAGCGAAGCAGGATTGTGCAAAGTCTTCAGAACCGATATTTCCAAATGCAGTCCCCCGAGATAAGTCCGCTCTTCAGGAGCCAACGGATCCGAAAAGGTGAACGTCTCCAAGGTTTCCAAAGCCAACCGCTGGAGGAGCTTGTGATCGACCCGCGCCTCCTCCATTTCTTCCGTCATCGGATAGACGGGCAGGATGCCTCCGCGCGCGTCCTCTCCTTCCCCAAGTTCCTCCCACTCTGGATGCACGATTTGGAAGCTGCGGAAACGCGTCACCGGTCCCGCGATGGAAATGCGCTTCCCGGGACTTAAGGCTTGCTTGAGATAGTGCAACCCGCGGAAAAACACCAGTTCCAGTTCGCCGGAATCGTCGCTGACCTGCACCACCAGGCGGGTGCCGATGACGGCGGTGGAATCGATGTTGACGGGGAGAAAGGCGTCCATTCCCTCCTGCAAGGAGGAGATGGGCGTGATGCGCGTTCGGTCGACGTAGCGCCGGGGCAGATAATAAACAAGATCGCGGAGGGTGCGAATGCCCGAGGACTCTAAAGCCTTCAGGCGCTTGGGGCCGACGCCGGTGAGACGGGTTAGTTCAGACATGGAGGGTTAGCCGAACAGGTACAAGGCAAAGTTACCACCTTACCCTATAAGCCTTGCCGGCAACCCCGCGCTACTAAACCGCTTCTTTGACTTCGCGTTCCTTGATGCGGGACGCCTTGCCGGACAGCTCGCGCATGTAATAGATGCGCGCCTGGCGCACCTTGCCATGGCGACCCACCTTGAGGTCGGCAATGCGGGGCGAATGAAGCGGGAAAATACGCTCCACCGCGACGTTGTTGGAAATCTTGCGAACCGTGAAGGTCTCGGAGACGCCGGCGCCGCGGCGCTGAATGACCACGCCCGTGAAGGTCTGAACGCGCTCCTTGTTGCCTTCGATAACCTTGAAGTCCACGCTGACCGTGTCTCCGGCCCGGAAATCGGGAACGTTCGCGCGCTTAACGCTGTTGTGAATTTTTGCGACTATGGGATTCATCTTGGGCCTTCTTTCTTCAACTCTTTAAACCTTCTAGAACTTTTTACTCAGCCTTCGCTCTCCAGGGGAAAGCGGCGCAAGAGCTCAAGTTCTTCCTGCGTAATCTCTTCTTTTTCCAGGAGTTCCGGCCGATTCCTGCGAGTCAGCCTGAGACTCTCGAGAAGCCTCCAGATCCGGATGTTCTCGTGGTGCCCTGACAGGAGCACTTCGGGAATGGACCGGCCTTCGAATTCCTGGGGTCGCGTGTACACCGGCCATCCCAATCGGCCCGGTCGGTAGAAACTGTCCGTTTCCGCCGATTCCGAGTCTCCCAGAACGCCCGGTAGCAATCGCGCCACTGCGTCAATCAGGACCATGGCCGGAAGCTCTCCCCCCGAAACCACGTAGTCGCCTATGCTGACTTCTTCGTCAACGTAGGCGTCGCAAAAGCGCTGATCGACACCCTTATAATGGCCGCAAATGATAAGAATATTTCCGATTTCAGCCAATTCCTGCAGCCGCTTCTGGGTCAAAACAGGCCCCTGGGCGCTCATCAGCAGGACCCGGGGCTTGACCGGCGCCAATTCCCCGCAGACCTTGTCGTAGGCCGCCTTCAGGGGTTCCGGCCGGAGCACCATGCCGGCCTCCCCCCCATAGGGCGAATCGTCCACCTGCCCGTGCTTGTTGATGGCGTGATCCCGGAGCTGATGACGGTGAAGGGACAAAGATCCGGATTTCTGCGCCCGGCCGGGAATGCTGGTCTCCAGCATTTCGAACATTTCCGGGAACAAAGTGATGATATCTATGCGCATTGGAAAAGCATCCGGGCGGACATCAGAGCAGGCTTCCCCTCAGGGTCGAGAGATCAAGCTCCACAATTTTGGCCGCCTTATCAATGCGTTTCACGAAGGTGTCATTCCAGGGAACCGGGATTTCCCCGCGCGAGGTGCGCACCAGCAGGTATTCCAAAGCCCCGGTCTCCATGACCTCGACGACCATCCCCGCGGTTTCGCCTCTTTCGTCAATGACGCTCATCCCGGGGAGATCCGAGAAATACACCATGCCCTCGGGCAATTCCAGGCGGTCCTTGGCGTCCACGCACAGCTCGCATCCGCTTAAGTGCGCCACCGCCTCCGGCGTTTTCAAACCCTCAAATTTCAGGTACCAGAACCGGTCGTCGGCGCGCGTGGCCTTCACGGTCAGGACCTCAACCTCCTTTCCATGCCGTTTGCGAGAGTAAACCTGCTTCAGGCGTTCATGCCGCCCAAAATCAAAGGTTTCGGGTTTGACCTTGATTTCACCCAGGAGTCCATAGGGTTTTTGCAGAACACCAACCAGAATAAGCTCTTGCGGAATATCAGCCATGGCACAAAGTTACCCAACTCCCGGCGCTGTTTTAACGGGAAGAGAGGATTAATCTGTCTTTGCGGTTGTTCCCGAATGAAAAGGGCGCTTGACTCGGCCTTATAAAGAACGCCACAGAACGCAAAAAGAACGAAGGCGGCGCTAAACCGTGGGAAGTTCGGGCATTGAAGGGTTGTAAAATGATGAACGAAGGAGGGCTCCAAGTCATGAAATACCTGGTCACATTTTTCGGGGGGAACATGGCGCTCCGCTATGACAATCTCGACAAGGCGGAAAAAGAGACGCGTGAAAAACACGGGGCCGCCTGGGGCGCATGGATGGCGGAGAAAGCAAAGCATCTGGAGGGCGGTTATCCTCTGAAGGCGGATGGAAAACGGATTGATGCTGGTGGAATCCGGGACTACCATTTTCCCGATACCACGGAGGGTGGCTTCGTCATCCTAAAAGCGGATTCGCTCGACGAGGCCGCCGAGATGGCACAGTCGACCCCCATCATCAAAAACGGCGGGTACGTTCTCGTGCGTCCCTGCGGAGAGATGAAGTAGGGAGCTCACCACGAACGCAAAAAATAAGCGGATGCCGGTAGAGACAGTGGCATGCCTGGGTTCCAGCACGACGGCAGGCAAAGGACAGGCTTTCAACTGGATTCAGGCCTTGGAGAAGCGGCCGCAAAACAAACACTACCGGTTTGTGAATTTCGGCGTGGGCGGGGATCTCGCCTACAACGCTCTTGAGCGACTCTCAAGCGTTGCTGCGTGCCACCCCGACAAAGTGGTGATCCTCATCGGAGGCAACGACATATTGGCCTCCGTTTTCAAGAACGCACGACGCTTTTTCATTTCCTGGAAACGCTTGCCGAAAGATCCTTCACCTGAATGGTTTCGAGAGAACCTGCAAGCTATCGTGCGCGGGCTCAAGGAAAAAACATCGGCAAAAATTGCGCTCCTTTCGCTGCCGCAGGTCGGGGAGAACGATCTCGGTCCACCTTTACATGCGGCCAACAGTGCGACCGACAGGGTTCAGCAGCAACTGAACACGCTTTTCCACAGGTATGGCGAGATCATTCGAGACCTGGCCCGACAAGAGAATGTCAGGTACATCCCTTTTTACGAACTGCTCAACGAACAAATCGCAAAATCTCCGGGCCGAACTTTCCCTGCCTTCCGCCTTTTGCCCTTATATCTCGACACCTTCCGCTATTTCGTGCTCCGCCGCAGCGGCGATGAAATCGCGAAGATGAACGGCTGGCGTTTTCATGTCGACGGCGTTCATTTAAACAGCCGCGGCGGGATGATCCTGGCGGATCTGGTGCAGGAATTTCTCAACGATTAAAAGGCGAACCGGAAGGGACTGCGGTTTTCAAACTTGACCGTTAAGTTTCAGAATTTGTACGATCGGGGCATGCTCACAATACTTTTGCTCATCGGCTCCAACACCTTCATGACCTTTGCCTGGTATGGCCATCTTAAATTCAGGCAATCCCCGTTGTGGATCGCCATTCTCGCAAGCTGGGGGCTGGCTTTTTTTGAATACTGTCTGCAGGTTCCGGCCAACCGCTATGGTTCCTACCGGTTCAGCGTCTTCCAACTTAAAGTCATACAGGAAGTCATCACTTTGGTGGTCTTTTCACTGTTTTCCCTGATGTTCTTTCGGGAACCCGTGCGGTGGAACTACGCAATCAGTTTTCTTCTGCTGGTGGGATCGGTCTTCTTCGCCTTTAAAAAATAACGGGCTTATATACTTAACAAACCCATTCTTCTTGAGAACACTGATTTCGACCAGAATAATGTTTTCATAGTCTTTGTAAAGATTTATTTCCAGTTCCATTAAGAGCCCCGTTCACTTATTCAAAATCGCGACAATAGGTGGTTATCCCTCTTGGAGGCATTGAGGGTCTAAATGGGTCTCTTTGGCTTCCAAGAATGATTACTGCCGCAGCGAAGAACTGGGTGGTGGGACTCATCATGTGTAAGTCTTTTTGCACCATACCCACATTCAGGACATCTTGCCAGCCAAAAAGTTTCCGTAGGGCATTCTGGATTAGAGCAATACTGCACAATTTTCTTCGAGCCAGGCTTTCGCTCGATCAATTCCATTTCTTCACTGCAGAATGGGCAAAGATGTTTACGTGTCAGCATAACACCTCCCTAATAAGGCAATTAGATACGATAGCTTTGTCTATAAAGTATTGGCGAAATTTTTCCAATTTAAGCTGATTTTACAAGAGACGCTGTAAATACATTTGAAAGAGGCCAAAAATGACTTCGGACGATTTGATTGCTTTAGCCACTTGCGCCCTAGTTGTCGTTGGTATTGTTCAGGCGATCATTTTTGGATTTCAGTGGAATATTTTCAAAAAGCAGAAGGAAGTCTTTGAAGAACAAGCGAAACAGTTAAAGAAAACCGTTGAGCAAATGCAGATCGCGGAGCAACGAGAGCTACGAGGATATGTCTTCCCAAAAATTGTTGAGATCAGCTTCCCTAAAGAAGATTCCATTGTTCAGCCAATTGTCACTGCTACCATTGTCAACTTTGGCAAAACACCGGCTTTTAATCTGTATGGTGGGATATTATTGGCCGTAGGAGTTAAAGATCAGGCTCCACCGTTTCCGCCTCATCCAACGAGCGGGATACTTATGACGCTCCCGCCCACAGGCCAGATTAGTCTTGAACACCAAATCAGTTTAACACAAGTCCAACTTACAGAACTTGTTGCCGGAGAGCTAAAGCTTTATATCCACGGATTTATTGGATATTCTGATAGCTTTAATAATCAACAATTTTACGAGTTTACTCAATTTCACGGATTCCCAGACACGGGTGTATTTGGTCAAACTCCGAACATCGCCTTTATAAGCGACAGCAATCAAACCAACGGAAAGGTTTTTCCTAAAAATTCTTAAAGCTGTAAAATTAGTCAGTAAAGCATTAACGATAATCCTTTAGAGATTTGGAGAATTAACAATGAGTTGGAAAACATTGGATGAGAAGGTGTTCAGCAAAGTTTCAGACAAGCCCCTCTATCATTATACAGACCAAAAAGGACTTCTCGGAATTTTGGGAGATAAGGAAATCTGGCTTACGCACAGCCAGTATTTGAACGATCACAAAGAATTTCTGCTTGCGGTTGAAATGGTCAAGGAGCAAGTTGAAATATTGAAATCTGATCGCCCTGATTCTGAAAGTCAGGAAATCATCGAAATAATGCTGGGTAATCTTGATGGCCTTCATCAAGCAAATGTTATGGTATGCTCATTTTCAGAAGAGCCTGACTCACTTTCCCAGTGGCGAGCTTACGGTGGAAAATCCGGCGGGTTCGCAATCGGCTTTCCTGGTGAAACATTGTTTTCGGACTTTAAAAACACTGGAATCCATTTTGGTAAGTGTATCTATGACAAGGACGAGCAAAGAAATTTCATACAAGAAATTGTTAATGACGTGTTTGATACCCACAAAAATTGGCCTAAAGACGGGCAAGATGACTACGGCAGACGCCTACCAAATCAGCTCATCCCAAACTTACTCAGGTATGCGGCCCTATTAAAACACAAATCTTTCGAAGCGGAGAAGGAATGGAGGTTTATAACCTCTAAGGGGTGTTCAGACAGAAACTTTGATTTTCGTCCAGGACCGTCAACCATCATCCCTTACTATAAGAAGTCCCTGCTGAATGAAAAGCAGGAGCTTTCTCTCCACGAAATTATCGTAGGGCCGACTCAGTATCCAAAGTTATCTGCAGAGGCTGTAACAAGTTTGTTAATAAGCCAAGACGACCCTAAAAACGAAAAAGGTGAGATACAGCCGCATATAGTTTGGCACGCCCGAAAATTTTTGAATCCGTCCAATACTGTTCCCATGCGATTATCGGATGTTCCTTACCGAAACTGGCAAAGTCGGGCTTAATTTCGTGCGC
>Ga0206814_10107_pt1 | contig 23020 bp, 22 predicted proteins | sample Alteio_BWOrgCont_90_FD_152850 | JGI IMG/M metagenome (GOLD analysis project Ga0206814, IMG submission 152850) | Enriched cells from forest soil in Barre Woods Harvard Forest LTER site, Petersham, Massachusetts, United States -... | ecosystem: Environmental > Terrestrial > Soil > Temperate forest >...
AAATGTCGAAGTTCGAAAGGACCGTGTCTCCATTGATGTCCACGTCGAAAACACGGGAACCCGTTTGGCACCACGGGGTATAGATTTCGGCGAAAAGCAGGTTGACCGTGTAACTGCCGTTCGGAACGTTAAAGGTATAGTAGAACGGCGCGCTTTGAGTATCTCCCCACTCTTCCGTTTGGTAAAGAGTCGGATCATTCGTGCCGCTAATGGCATCGGTCGTGGAATAGTCGGTGCCTCCAGTGCCTCCGCTATCCGCGGCCCAAACCCCGCCTGTAGCATCGGTGTAAGCAGAGCCTCCGCAGTTGACGCGGATCGTGTCGGCGACCTGGGCGTGCGAAAAAGCGAAAGCCAATAGAATCATGGACAAGGCGCGCGGCGCGGCCGATGATTTTTTATAAAGACTCATGGAATGCCTCCCCTCCATTAGTGCTCGGTTGTCTTTCTCCCACATACGCTAACCATATATTCGAAAGTGAGAAGACGCACGGAAAAACTGAACCTCTGGATTCAGCAGACACAGAAGCGGTGTAGGTGAATTAACGGGTAAGCAACAAAAACGTAACGGAAAGTAACGTTATGGGTTCGGGGGCATTGGACACGCACTAATTTCCAAATCATTTTGCGTAACGTTTCGAGTTTCTTAAGGGCACCCCGAAAGCGGCATTGCTCTTTTGCCTAACCTGCGTATCACTATAAAAACGGCAAAAACGAAAAAATCCACCCCATTCAATTTCATGCCTCCCGGCCTCCGGATTGAGAAGACTGCGCTGTTCGATCCGAGGCGGAAGAGCGGTGGGTCAAAGGGCATAAAAAAGGCCTTAAAAAACGAAAGGCTTTCTCGGGTATTGGATATTTGCGTCGAGATTCGATGCCTTCGACTTCATTTTTCCATTTTTTGGAGGTTCAAGAAAATAAGTGTCCTGAACGGCCAGGTCCGATTGTCATAGGGATGAACAGGCCCAATACCGGGTCTGAAAATCGAATAGAGGAGTCAAAAATGGAAGAATTTCTGCTGTTGGTCAGAGGGTACAATTATGCGAACGTCACCCCCGAAATCATGGAAACGCGCATGAGTCAATACCGCCCATGGATGGAAAAAATGACCCAGATGGGCCGCTACAAGGGCGGACAGCCTCTGGAGCCGGGATCCGGAAGGCTGCTCAAGGACAAGAAAACCGTGCTGACGGACGGACCTTTCCTGGAGTCGAAGGAAATCATTGGCGGCTACATCATTCTTCTTGCGAAGGACTTCGACGAGGCCGTCGAGTTTGCGAAGGAGTGCCCGCTTCTGGAGCACTGTCAGCTGGAGGTTCGGAAATTAGGCAAGATGTAGGCGAACCGCCTGGCATGGGACGGCCCGCTTCCGGGCCGTCTTTTTTCAAAATGGAGCATTTCTTTCGCCACGAGTCCGGGAGAATTGTCTCGTTATTGACCAAAATCTTCGGCATCGGTAACCTCCAATTGGCCGAGGATGTGGTGCAGGACACCCTGATACAGGCATTCAATCAGTGGAGTTTTGGATCGATTCCTGAAAATCCAAGCGCATGGGTCATGGCGGTGGCCAAAAGAAAGGTTCTCAATCACCTGAAACGGGATCGGATTTTGGAGCGAAAGTCCAGGGACATTGAGCTCAATCTCCCGGCACCCGAGGATTTGGACGAAATATTTCAGGAGGATCAAATCGGGGATTCCATGCTCCGGATGATGTTCGTTTGTTGCCATCCCAGCCTTCCTCCCGAATCGCGACTGGTCTTGACGCTTAAAATTCTGTGCGGATTCGGCTCGGCCGAAATTGCCAGCGCGTTGCTTTCCACCGAGGCCGCGGTGGACAAGCGTCTTTTGCGATCGAAGCAAGAATTTCGGAGGCGGAACCTTCCCTTGGAAATTCCAAATGACGAATCTTTCGAAGGGCGCATCAAAAGCGTGCATATGTGCATCTACCTGCTTTACAACGAAGGGTACAACTCCTCTCATTCCGATTCGTTAATTCGGAAAGACTTGTGTGCAGAAGCGATGCGGCTTTGCAAGCTGGTGATAGACCGGTTTCCCGATCAGCGCGCATCCCTCGCATTGATGAGCCTCATGTGCTTCCATTCGGCAAGATTCGAAAGTCGCATCGACGATCATGGCGCGCTCGTAATATTCGACAGACAGGATCGCTCTTTATGGAATGCCGAGCTGATTCGTTGGGGGCACTATTACATGTCCAAGGCGGCACAGGGCGATGTATTGTCTGAATATCACCTGGAAGCGTCCATTGCGGCAGAACATTGCTCGGCAAAGGACTTTAAATCGACACGGTGGGACGCCATCGATCGCTATTACGAGGTTCTGGCGGAAATCAAGGATAATCCCGTCATTGAACTGAACCGGGCTGTCATCCTGTCTCAGACCCAGGGACCGGACAAGGCGATTCAGGTGCTCGAAAGACTCAAAAACCATCCGCGTCTTGCGCGATACTATCTGCTGCACTCCACTTTGGGTGAATTGTATTTCCGCGTTGGAGAAACGGCTTTGGCGCGTGATCATTTTTCAAGGGCCGTTGAATTGACTTCCTCGAAAACGGAATTGAATTTTTTGGCGGGGAAATTGGCACAAATTTCGGAATAGCCGCTGGACGTTTCCAGCCATCGGTTATTCCAATAACGCCTGCGAAACGAACCGTTAAACCATTGCTTAAACGATAAATAGCCCTAAAATTAAGTGCAGCCTGATAGTGGCGTTGCTCTTTTACCCAACGTCCCAATCAGCTTAAAGCTTAAGAAATCAACGGAATTCGGTGTCGCTTCTCAAAGCCTCGGGGACCACCTTCGACAGTGTCGCATCAAGCGGAACCTGACGCAGGAGGAGGCCAGGTCGCTCGTCTCTGTGGTGCAAACACGGAGACATTTTCTTAATTGGGAGAAGTTTAATTGGTATACTGGCCCAATGGGCAATTCGAAATTGGCGGAAATATGAGCGATAAAAAAGTTTGGTTGGTTACAGGTGCAGGGCGCGGGATGGGTCTCGATATTGCCAAGGCTGTTCTTGCCGCCGGCGATAATCTTGTAGCTACGGGCCGCAATACGGACAAGGTGGCTAAGGCCCTTGGAGAATCCGCAAACCTCTTGGTCGTAAAGCTGGACGTTACCAACCCCTCTGATGCAGAATATGCAGCCAAAGCTGTCCTCGACAGATTTGGTCGCATCGATGTGCTGGTCAACAATGCCGCCAGCTTTTACGCCGGTTATTTTGAAGAACTCTCCTCCGAACAGATGGAACGGCAATTGGCCGCGAGCCTTATCGGCCCCATGAACGTCACCCGCGCTTTCCTTCCAATCATGCGCAAACAACGCTCCGGGAAAATTATTTCGATTTCATCAAGTGCTGGCTTCGGCGGCTTTGCGTTTGGGAGCGCCTACGCCGCCTCCAAGTTCGGTCTTGAGGGATGGATGGAGTCAGTTCAAACCGAGGTCGAACCTTTTGGCATCCAAACCATGATTGTTAACCCGGGGTTTTTCCGTACCGAACTTCTCACCGAGGAGTCCACAAATTACGCAAAGGCTTACATCCAGGACTATAACGAGGGTCGAGAACAACAGCACGCGTTTTGGAAAGCCCAAAATGGCCAGCAGTCCGGGAACCCGGCCAAGCTCGCTCAAGCTCTAATTAAGCTCGCAAGCCAAAAAGAGATGCCGCACCGCTTCATTGCAGGCGCGGACGCCATTGGGACCGCAGAGCAGAAAGTCGCGTTGCTTCAACAACAGATTGACGCCTACCGGGGACTATCGACTTCCTTGGATTACGATTCATAAGTAGAATGTTTTTCAAAACTAGAAATATTCTACGTGACATTTGAAATTAATTAAGTGCGCCCCGAGGGATTCGTTGCTCTTATGCCTAATGTTCAGCGCTCGATAAAAACCAAAAGATCCCCACTTTTTGATTCCATATCTCGGCGATGATATTTGGAGCTTGCTATGAATGGCCTTTGACGGGTAAGCAGAAATGGAATACCGACCCTTGACCCTCCCTAGTTTCAACGGCCACTTTCCCACCATGAGCCTCGGTAAACGTTTGCACAATGGCCAGACCGAGGCCAACGCCTCCGGGATTCGCGGAATCCGTTTCTCCCTTGTCAAAGATTTTACCGAGAAGTTCTGCGGGGATTCCCGTACCGTTGTCACGGACCGAGCACTCAACGGTGTCCTTTGCGTCCGATTCGCTGGCATCGACAACAACCGTTCCGCCTGGTGTGTATTTAATGGCGTTAGCAATAAGGTTTTGAAAGACGCGTTTCAACAAGCCGGCATCTGCAAAGATGACCAGATCATCCGGCACCGCGTTGGTCAACTTCGTATCCGAAGCTTTTGCCACCGCCTGCATTTCTTCAATGAGAGCTTCGACAAGGGGCCATAGATCGAATTCCCGCCGTTCTAGTTTGAGTCCGATCTCTGTTTCCAGATTCGAATTTTCCTCCAGAACCTTGTTCACCAGTCCTTCGAGTTGCGCCAGGCTGCGACGCAGGATCTTCAGCATCTTTGCCGAGTCAGGAGTGTAACCCTGTTTCGGAAGCGTCTGTTTCAGCACTCTTTCTGCCAGAGAGATTGCAAACAACGGTGTACGCAAGTCATGGGCCACAAATGCGAGGTATTCTTCACGGCGCATCTGAATTTCGCGTGCGCGTTGATTGGCGTAAGCCTGCAAGGCCGCGCCGATGGCATGATCAAACACCCCGTTAAGGATGTGGAAGGGCCTGCCTTGCAGGTTGAAGCCGTTATCGTGGGCAAGGTCGTGGATGCAGCCTCGGAGAATGTTGTATTCCGCGACAACTTCTCCGATGTCAAATGCGTCTTGCAGGCGTTGTAGACCGTGCGATTGCGCATTATTTTCGCTGAGTGCTTCCGGGATCGTTTTGGTGGAATGCGTCTTGAACGCCTCCACCAATTCATCGAGCAGACTCGGAATATGATCATTTAGCGTGGGAACATCGAGTTGTTGCGCCGAAGGAAGGTGCCGTACCTGTTTTCGCCACCGCGAAAGCAGACCCTCATGCTCCTGTTTGACAAGTAGCGCCAGTTCATTCAGATCCATGATGACCCTTCATGTTCGATTTTCAGCCCGGACCCGTTAATATGGGGGGGTGACTGCCAATATTCATTATCCCATCATAAAATGCTGAATTCCAACGATCTATTTCGATATGGATTTCGGAATACGACGGTTCCCCTCCAATTTCTGGGAATATTGGCGTTATCAGGGATTGCCGGAATTCTGTGAACAGGGATTTTTTTAACAGATAAAAATTATTGCAACAATTACAAATTTTATTGGTGCACCCTAAGGGATTCGAACCCCTAACCCTTGGCTTCGAAGTTCAAAAGGTAGAGCAAAAAACTGATGATTTTTGGTAAAAAACATGGGATTTCAGTGCGAGTGACTCAAACTCTATCCGGTCTGTGTCCGGTCCCAGCTCCAAAATTTACGAGACTTAATGCCTTCTTACCCGCCTTATGATAATAGGTCCTGAGCATATTGGTTTTCCACCCCGCTACTTGCATAACGATTTGCTCAGGTGTCCCATTATCAACCATATCCGATGCGCTGATGTGCCTGAGATCATGGTGACGGAAATCACTTATTCCAGCTAATCTGAGACACCTCTTCCAAGCATTTTTAAAATCACCCAATGAATGATACCCGTCTTTCTCTAGACGGTAGAACATGTAGGGACAATCTGCTGGTAGTGTCTGAAAGTAATCAAGCATTTCGGTTGGGATGGGTTTCCAAATACCTTCATCATTTTTTGTGGTCCCGTTTCTCACGCGAATAGCTTTTGCCACAAGGTCCAAATCCGTTTTACGCATGTTAATCAACTCGGATTTTCTGCAAGGAACCAGCATAGCATATCGGATCATGGGGTAGAGGTGGGGAGCTTCTATAACCAGAGTGTCCAGCAGCTTGATCTTTTCTTCCGGAGTCAAAGACCTATCTCTGGATACTTCTTTGAGTTTTTTGAATCTGGTGCGATTGATTGGGCTTTTTTCAATTAGTTCCATCTCAACAGCAACGTTAAAAGCCGCTTTGACCATTTGCATAAGACGGTTGACACTTGCATTGGCAAGGGGTCTACCAGTTTTTGAAGGTGTAGTTCTTCTCAGCTCAATATGGTCCTCCAGCCTTTCGACAAAAAGTTCCAGAGGTGCGTTGCCAAGATCATTAAGTAGTTGATTAAATCGGCTTTGATGCGATTCTGAAAACTGTTCGCTTTTTTTCCGATACAGATTTAACACATCCCCAAAGACTTTAAGCTCCTCACCTTTTGCATTTGTGAATCCATTTTTCAATTCATCTCTTAATTCCACCCAACGTTTTTCGGCTTCAGCTCTAGTTCCATGGAATTGAACTTTCTTTGTTTTATTGTCCTCCCCTTGGGAGTAGAGCCTTACCCTAAGAAGCCACAAATTGGGTTTCCCAAGGATTTTCTTAACGTTCACGGCGAGTTGGCAAAGAAAACTTGATGCGTCCGGTTCCAAATGAAGGTTTGGATTCTATCATCAGGAACCCATTACCACTTTGTATACGTTTTTCGATTTCAACGAGGGAGTAACGCCAGAGCCTGCCTACTTTGATTTGTCCAGGTATTAAACGTTTAGAAGTCCACCTCTCAACCGCTTTCTTGGTAACACTAAGTTTGGCTGCCAACTCGTGACCAGTTATTAGGCAAAGTCCAGGAGTCTTATTTTCAATAGGCTTGCCGAAATCCTTATTCAATTCGCTATTTATTCCTTCATTCTCATCCATACGCCATAATCCTCCTAGGCTGATCATTTTTTTGACATAATTTCTCAAATCGGTTTCTAAAACCGTTTAAAATTCTCCGAAATTATGTCTGACCGGGGGTTTTTGCTTAGATGATAAGCGAAATACTCACTGTCACAGTTAATGTAGTAAAAAAATATTTGAAATATGAATTTATTTTTGGGATTTCTTTAAAATAATTGTAGAGCTGCATTACGCTACCCGACTTAAATCATATGCCGGTGATTTCCAAACGTCCAATCCTTTTTCCTTTAACACAGCGGCGGCTACCGCGTGTTCAAATTCCATGGTAAGCTGGTAAGCCACAGAGTTCTTTAAAAGGATCTTAGAATGGTCTGGCAGATGCTCTCGCCCAAGCCCCATTTGGCGTAAACGGTATTCAGCCCATGGGATAAACCCCTTCAGAGGGCTTACAGGAGCCTCTTCCTTATCTACCTCTATCTGTAATGGTTGCTCTGTAGAATTGGCTTCTGTACCCTTATCTTCTTTCACAGAGGGGCTTACAGACTTCTTCACATACTTATTTGGATTGAAATCAGAATCACCTACAAACACACGTTTTACTTCTTCTTCTCCAAAAGCATTTCTTAATACGGTTCTATTAAAGTTCTCCAGATTTATTTTTGCATTTCTCAATTCCTTCAATTTCTCAAAAGCCGACTTAATTAATTCTTCATTGTATTCTGGGATGATCCACCAAGAGATAGGATTCTTATGTCCTTTGGATTCCTTGTATTCAGTTCTTTTTAAAACCTGAGTTTCAGGAATTTCCGTTTCTTGGATTCTTTCCACCAAACCCATGAAAACCAAGAAGTAAAGTTTCTTTGAGGAATTGTGAACTTGCTTAATTCCAAAGGCTTTTTGAATTTCAGGTAAAGAAGCAGAAAATTTTCTGTCTTCGTTTTTCATTTTAGTTTTGGCGAATTCAGTGAAATCAAGAAGATATTGGATCAAAGTCTTGTCAGCTTTGGTATAAATACTAGAAGATATAAAGCCATCAACCCCCAGATTAAAAAACTTTAAATTCCCATTTAAATAATCTTTAAAATTAAGAGATTTCTCTTTTCTCTCGATTCCGTTGATTTCTTTTACTCTGTTTAATAAATCTGGACCTTTCAATCCCTCTCTCTTTATTATCAAAGTGATAATATCTCCAGTAATCCCGCATTTGTCTGAAAAACATTGAAAGACATAATTCCCATCCTTTAAGAAAATGCCCGCTGATGGATTGTGATCATCATGAAAAGGGCAGGGGAAAGAAGAAATATTTTTTGGGGTAAAGTCGATGTATTTCAAAAGAAGGCTTAAATCTGATTTTGTAGACGCGAAAAGTTTTCCAAACTTCTTGTAACGTTCGGAATTTCTTTTATCTGCTAAAGCTGAAGGTATACCCCTACGATTACGGAAGGGTTTGAAGGCGGGTTTTTTATTTGAAGGCTTTAAAACCGATTCACTGATAAGAGCAGAGGAACCATCCTTTGGGCTGAACATGTCGGCAAGTAATCTCTTGCTTTCTTCTTCCTCTGTTTTTTCAAGATCAAGAATTCCAATAGCTCGGGTGAAATGCTCCAACTTATAAGGTTGTTCGCCAGTAAAATCAACCGTTGTCAGTGAACTGTATTCATTTCCTTTCCAATGTTTGGTAAATGGAAGTCTCATGAGTTGAGAGGGGGATTTGATGGTCTTATCACTGTTAAACAACAAGATGAGATGCTTCTGGACTGCTATCCAAAGTTCACAAGGAATGTCTTCGGAAATTGTCCAATACAGGTGGAATCCATTTCTGGTTCTCACCATATGAGTAAAGGGAATATGGTTCTTAGTGCAGGTTTCTGTTGCTGTATCTAAAGAGGATTTAAAAACACCCTCATCATTACTTCCAAGATCCATGTCTATGACAAAGCATCTCGGAGGAAGTTTTTTAGAATAAGTGTGAGGATTAATGGAGAAGAAAATCTCATATTTTGAAATGGAATTATACTGGTAAATCCATTTGAAATCACTTTCTATAGAATTACTGTAAATGAAGTAAGATTTTCTAGTTCTTCCCCTTTTCTGGTTTTTAGGTGCACTTCCCCAAATTGCTCTTAATAGGGTAACGGAATTTGAACCATGGATATCCGTTAGGAATCTTTGAATTTCGGAGGCGTAACTTAATTTATCACCCTCCATCTGTGCTATTTGAGTAGGGTATAATCTAAAAGACATAACCCAACTGATTTATAAATGAATAGCTATTTGGAACAGATTTAAAGAATGGGGGAAAGGAGAAAGAAACAGATTCAATAAAATTCTTAAGTAATTTATTAAACTGGTAATTAATATAATGTGTTAATATGTCTTTCATGACGTTAATATAGTAAAAAAATTTTGAAAAGAAAAAATATTTTTGAAACTCGTCAAAACCATCGATTTCAAAGGGGTTTTGGCACGTTTTGACCAATAGAACTAAGCTTATACGGGATAAGTATTTGTCTTTAAATGAATTACGGACATAGTGAAACCCCGAAAGGGGATACCATATTAAGTCAGGGAATCGGCGGCATATTAGGGCTTAAAATTTCCCAAAAAAATTCAAAAGGGGAATTCAAAAATGGCGTTTTTCGGGATTTTTAGAAACTTTACCCTAAGTACGTTTTTTGAAATTCAAGGGGGGCTTACCAACTCGGGAGGCTACTTATTCATTGTTGTAACAAACACACTCACGGCGATTATGAATAGAGATCTCAACATCTTCCAAATGCTGTGTAGCTCTGTAGGCTTGGGACTGAAGCCAGTGGCATACATCCGAGGGATTGGATGATCCCTGCTTTAAAGAGGATTCCCAAAGTTTTAAACGCTTTATTTTCAATGGGTTATTGCGGATCTGCTGGTTGTGAACTTCTAACCGCTTTGCCTGTTCAGCTAAAGCCGCCCTATCACCCTCTTTATAAGGGTTCCGAAGCCGATAGTGATAAAGGGCTAGGAGCTGCTGAAAAACGGCTTCTTTGCCCCCTCTGAACCCATATTCGGCAACCGTAGCACTGCCTATTTCTTCACACAGGCGGGTTTCTTGCTCCATCAACTCAATTTTTGCTTTCAAGCGGGTCAGATGGAATCTGTTGACCGCTTCCATGGGATCAACCAAGGAACTGGTAGGACCAGATTTGAAAAATTCGTCAATTTCTTGAAAGCTAAGCCGGGAATGTAAACTTTTCATGTGCACTATATAATGATGACAAATAGGAAATAAATAATCCTTTCAAATCGCTATAATTATTTTTTCAATATAGTAAAAAAATATTTGAAAAATAAAAATATTTAATTCATCTTATAAAAAGCATAACCAGAAAGGAAAAATAAAAATGCTCGAAACAATAAATAATGAAAACACGGAAACTCAGGTAAACACCCCGGATAATAGCCCGCCTGCCCCACTGGCGTGCTCCATATGCTCTAGGCTACATGCACTAGACCTTGTCGGCAGCTATTGCAAGCCAGAGATTTATGAAATAATAGATGGAAAGCTATACTATGAGCCATACAAGTATGACGTGTATGTCTGCTATATGTGTAATAGCCTAACTAGGATTGGGAATTTCAGGGATTTTCCATTGAAGCCGAAAATCAATGGGCTACCCGAATCGCTAGTGATCAAAAATTTGGCATTTGAAGCCTTTGTATAAACTCCTTCCAAAGGAGTTTTTTATGTCAGCATCAGAGGACCAAATCAAAAAATGGCGTGAGGATACACAGAACAACAACACCGCTGGAATAATTCTCCAATTTGTCTTTGATCAGAGTAATTCAATAGAGGTAATTGAAAATTCCCTCGCGGATTTCTTTGCCGATATGGACGTTGAGCAACAGGCTGGCGTAATGAAGAGGATTTTCCATCAGATGGCGGCAACGTCCACAATGCTGACCAAGCTCCTACTTGGGATAGAACCCGAAGAAATCACTGGCAAGAGCAGGGATTTAAATAAGGGTATAAGCTGGATTGAAGAGCTTGATAAAAAGAAAGCGGTGATCAATCCTACGTTGAACCTCCGTTCCAGTTTGCTTCTATCTAGCGGATTTGCACCGTTGACCAAAGATCAAGTCGATGCCGAGCTTGACAGCGCTATCCTTCACAAAAAATTTGAAGATATCGCCGACCTTGAAAATAGGGTAATGTTCAGCATCGTCTCAATGGCAATCCAGAAGTTTACCGAAGACAATGACGGCAAAGATCCAAAGTTTGACGCAAAACGCCCGATGAGTCTGGAATACCAGATGGCTTTATGGTTGTTGATCCTTGATAAGAAATTGAAGGCTTACCCTTAATCAACAAGTACAGGACTAAGAAGCGTTATTGCCATGATGATAATATCTCACATGCCCTACATTACACACTTTTGCATATTGGGTAATATCGTGGCTCAACTCCTCATCCAAGTCATTTTCATACACCGTAAATCCATATTGCGATCATCCTCTTTTTAAAGAGACAAAACGTTTTAGCATCAGTTTGCGTCATTTCCTTGAGAACAATGCCTCATATCAGTGCTTATACCTGTGTATCCGACAACGCTATTATGGAAGAGCCTATAGTTAGTAATATGGGATCTGTTATATGCGTCTAAGTAGGTGATCCTGCCCCATATATAAATAGCCAGAGTACCGTTTTGAATGCCTTGTAGCTGAGATGGATCAAGGGGGCTAGGATACCTAAGAGTTTTGGTCGTAATCCCTTCGGGAGGAATTGGTGTTGTCCAAGGTTCGTTAGAATGTGGTGTTTCAAGCGGAGTAGTCAAAGGGTATTCCCGAACATCAATAGCAGCTAAATGAGAAACTTTATAGGCTGGTGTTTTCCCGAAGTTCTTGATGGAATAAGTAGTGGATGGTCCTTGGTTTTGAAAAACAATTCTTCCTGCGTATCCTTCGGGCGGTGCATCTGGAAGAATCCCAACGGGGGGCTGAATTGGGTTAGCAACATTCATAATTCCCATGTCTTTTACGAAGATGTAAGCCCTTAGCTCTTTTTCGCTGGAAGTCTTAGCTTCCCACCACAAACTAATTGTATAGAATGCAATTATTCCAGTAAAAAACATTATGAAAAAATCGCTATGCCATTTTATAAAAACGGCACCCCAAGTAATTTTACAGATGAGAAAGGAAAAAATACCACAGCAATGATGGTCATAATCTTGAGAACAGGAATAATAAGTATGAGCTTGATAAAATTCTTTAGGGATCAATGAACCGACTATAATCAGAAATATTAAAAGTATTGCTAAGGGTAATATAAACCACAACCATATTCTTTTTAGCATATCAACACCATTTTTAAATTTGTTTAAAACATCAGAAACTGAGACTTAAATAGAAAGGTTTCGGCAATGTGTAATTAGCATTTCCGTGACCTCCGCTTTGACTTTTTCTTCCTTTCCTTTCTCTATGCACCTTTCCAGGCGAAGGATATACTCATCAACAAAACCTTCTATTCGCTTTGTTAGCGTTCCTTGCCTAGTGATTTCTCTACACTCAACATTTTTTATAGGGGATTCGAAATCTTCCAAAGCTTTTAAATCTCGCAATATTTCCTCAAAAATACCATCCACAACATCTTGATGAAGAGGTGGAGTCTCTCCCCTTAGCCCTCTTTTAAAAAGATCGCACTGCTCCAAAACTCTTCCGTACAAATCTCTCATATTACCGCTTTGCGGCTCCTAGCCTAGCTCTGGAGGGTCGGGGTTTCACCTTCTCCTTCTCGTAATAATACTGGATCACGGTCTCTATTGCTTCTTGGCTTTTCACGTCCAAGGCGTAGATGATATCCTCGAACATCTTCTTGGCTTCGGGTGAGATCCTCGAAAATAATCCGATTTGGGCGGTTCCCTGCTTTTTTTGATTTGCCATAATGGTGTCATAGTAGGCTCCTTGCCATTGAAATCACGGATATATAGGATATCTTTGATATCAAAAATCCCACCTTTTGTAGGCTGGGTCAATGTCCATGAGAAGGAAGGGCGAGTGGATGGAAACCAAGAAAACGCTAAGGGAGTTAATAGAGCACATATCGAGGCTTATAGATGCCTATGACAGCCATGTGAACGCATCAGGTTCCCCGAATAGGGATGCGTGGGAGGATTACAAGGGGAGCTTTGATACAGCTCTTAAAAAGGCTTTCGAAATACTGGACAATGTTGGGGCGGTTGGTTGAATGAAATGCTCAATCTGGAACGTCAGACTTACTTGGCTTTGGTCTTCTTTAGCTTTTTCTCGCCTACGAGTTCTTCCACGGTAATTCCAATAGCATTCGCCAATCTATGAAGCGTGGTCAGTTGGGGGTCTACTTCGCCTTTAATGAACTGGTGAAGGTTGGCTTTAAAAAAGCCGGTGTCTCGAAGAAACTTTTCCTTTGTCTTGAATCGCTCATAGATAAGAGCTTCCAGCCGTTTCCCAAAGGGCTCCAGAATCTCTTTCTTTTCGGCATCGGTGAGCTTTTCCATGACCTGTTGAAAGGTCAAAAGCCAGCCTTTAACGCATGATAGTATTAATACTACCTTTGGCTGAATTTATTCAAAAACGCGGTATGTCTTTAGAGAGAGGTCTAAACAGTGAAATTCAAAATGGCATCCTTGGTTTGTTTAGCCGCTTTGTGTCTGGTTTCTGGAATCAATGCTCAATCAGTGTGGACAGCACGGACCTCGGGAACTACAACAAATCAATTGTATTCCGTAACGTGGACCGGTAGTCAATTGGTCGCAGTGGGATTCAATGATTCTACTGAAGGTGCGTCGATTTTGACCTCGCCGGACGGTGTGACATGGACAACGCGAATATCGGGAACAATGACATTTCAATTGTATTCCGTAGCTTGGACAGGAAGTCAGCTGGTTGCAGTAGGACAAAGCAATTCCGGTAGTCCCCAGATATTAACATCGCCTGATGGGGTTGCTTGGACAACTCGGTCATCAGGTATTATTGGTTCGGAGAACCCACTATATTCCGTAGTTTGGACTGGTAGTCAACTCGTTGCGGTTGGATACAATGGAACTGCGGGTGCAGGAATAATCCTTACTTCTCCTGACGGTGTGACTTGGACAAGTCAATCAGCGGGAACAGCCACTTATTTGACTTCGGTAGTTTGGACAGGGAGCCAACTGGTGGCTGTTGGAGGAAATGGAAGCGGCATCGTCATAACTTCTCCCGATGGTATAACTTGGACTAAACAGAACTCCGGAATTACCTACGGTATGTTATCTGTAGCATGGACGAACAGTCAACTGGTCGCAGTTGGGCAGGGTGGAAAAGTTTTTACATCGGCTGATGGAGTAACCTGGACTTCCCGAACTAATCAAACGCCATATCCCTTAAATTCGGTAACATGGACAGGAAGTCAATTGGTAGCCGTTGGAGGGAATGGCGTTATCCAGACCTCGCCAGATGGTATAACGTGGACAGCAAGAAATTCTGGGACGACTCAATCCATTAATTCCGCAATATCCACTGGAAATCAAATTGTGGCGGTAGGAAGTGCGGCAACGATTCTGATATCGCCTACCACGATTCCGTCTGGGCTTTCATACACGCTTGATTCGGTTGTCTACAGCGTTGGCAACACCATAGTGAACAACCAGCCTTCAGTAACTGGCATTGCGACCAGTTATTCAGTTACACCTTCGCTGCCAGCGGGTCTGACTTTAAATACTACCACAGGCATAATTTCAGGGAAACCCACTTCGGCAACGGCGGCTTCAAATTATGTTGTCACTGCAAGCAATGATGTAGGTTCCACCACAACTTCACTTAACATCACTGTTGTTTCATCTCCGGCACTTGCCTCAAATCCTCTTAGCCAAACGGCGATTCTTGGATCGCAAGTGAAATTTGGTGTATCGGTAACTGTCATATCTCCTCTGGTTTACACTTGGATTCATACCCATGGTACTGCCACAGATACCCTGAGAAAGGACACCCTGTCTTCGTTGTCGGATACGTTAGTTCTGATGAACATTCCATTGTCGGATACAGGTTCTTACAAGACTATGATGAGCAACGTGGCTGGAAGCGCAACCAGTTTATCCGCTATACTGACAATAAATACGCCTCCAGCAATATCCATTCAACCGCACGATACCACAGTAGCATCGGGTTCTCCTGCAAGTTTCACGGTGGCGGCTACCGGAACTGGAACATTGACCTACCAATGGCAGAAGAACGGAACCACTTTGACCAATGGTGGTAAGATTGCTGGAGCAACCTCAGCAACCCTGAGTAACTCCGGGGTTGCAATCACCGATACTGGCTCCTACTCGGTGATAGTGACTAACACACTAAACGGTACCACGACAACAACGCTAAGCAATGCGGGGAGATTGCGGGTGAATACCGCTCCAGCGATTGTTTCAAATCCTCAGAATCAAACCGATTATTTAGGAACACAGGCAAAATTCGGGATAACAGCCACGGGTACAGTTCCTCTTGTTTACACATGGCTTTACATTCAAGGTTCAACAACAGATCAATTGAAAAAGGACACGGTTTCGGCATTAACGGATACATTATCATTGGTCAATGTTTCTTCCGCAGATGCCAGCGGGAGCTATGAAGTATCCGTTAGTAATTCACTCGGCAGCATAACCAGTATGTCAACCACACTCACGCTAGATCCTCCTCCATCAATATCTTCCCAGCCTCGGGACACCTCCGTGATGTCTAGTTCTCCAGTCAGCTTCACAGTGGCTGCCTCTGGAGCAGGCGTATTGAGTTATCAATGGCAAAAAAATGGAGTGAATTTGACCAATGGCGGAACGCTCTCCGGAGTAACCTTTCCTACCCTGAATATTTCAGCAGCAGCAGTTTCCGATACAGGTTCTTATACCGTCATAGTGACTGGTACGTTGAACACCTCTACCGTCGCTGCAACGAGCAGTCCAGGAAGATTGAAAGTGAATGGGGTGGGACCATCGGCAATATCTTTAAATCCAATCCAATCCTACGCCATTCGTTCAATAGGTTCCTCAACTCTTTTCAGCTTGCCTTCCGGATCATCCTCCGCAAAGATCACTCTGATGGATATCCGGGGACGGATGGTGTGGTCACAAGTTTTAGGACATGGGGTAAATGAAGTCACTTGGAACGGAGCTTCAGAACAAACCTCAAGTGGTCTTTACATTGCCCGTATGACCCTCTTTGATATCCAACAGCACATTACCGGAGTCTTAGAAAAGCAGATTATCTATATGCCTTAGGATGGGTTATTTGTGAACCAATTCCCCGCCCAGCTCCAAGCTGACCTGTTGAAGCCAATCATTTTCGAATTGGGTGTTCAGCTGGTTCTCGATGCAAGTCCACACCTATTGAACGAATGCTTCAAGACTGCCGGCAAATACATTCCCGAGAACATTCCGGAAGAGTTTAGAAACAGGTTTAAAACCGTCTACGATGCCTTATATCAGATGGGGATAGTTGATGAGGATTTAAACTTGAGTCAGTACGGGGTAGAGGTTATTAAAAGGGTAGGGGAGGAACTGAATAGGTTTTAGTTTCCGAAATACCTCAAATTTAGACCCATTCCTTGTAAATCCATTTCGGATTTGGTTTCCTTAAAAAAATTCCATGATACAGCTTGAAATAAGTCTATGAACGCGCTACCATAGATCGCATTGTTGGCGCTCTTTCCGTTTGTGGACATGGAAGGAAATAAAATATGAAAAACCTCTTAATTTTAATTTTGATCTGTATTCTTGCCCTATTTATTTACAGGTCGCACAAGCAAATTCCAATATCTCGTCAAAATGATGATGTTGCAATGGCAGCTCCACAAATTCATGTTGCAGTTCTAAGGGATGGCTTTGAAAACCCATACATTCGCATCGTCTCTTCCGATCCAAATCCAATCAAAATTTCAGATATAATCGTTAACCATAGATACCATCTTTACGGGTTCTGTAATTTTTTCAGGCAAGGTGACTTGATCAAGTTGAATATTTCACATTATAAAGTGAGTTTCGGTTCTCGATTTCCACGATACTCTCCGGAGGACGATACCTATGGAGCAAAAATTCTGGCTTTAAATGATGAATGTAAGATTCCTGGATTAGATGATCTTCAAATGGGTGGATCGATGAACCTAGGATACAAAGCATTCGGCGATGTGGTAGGCGATGAATTTAAGCCAATGGACGTAGAGCCGATATTGGTTGAAGTGGAAACTGACCGTGGAACCGTAAAATTCGATTTCACACCAAATTAAAGGCGGAAAACAATGGGTGACTTTAATATAGGTACTTGGATCAAATATTTAATAACAGGGATTTACATAAATCTGTGGTTATGGAAATTCGAAATTAAATATGACGCAGTATCCGAGTTATTCAAAGACATGCAATGGGAACTCTTTTTGGCGACCTCCCTTCTCGTAGGGGTTTTTTCTTACTTTATCTTCAGAACAGTAATTTATGAGTTCATTCAAAAATATATTATTGATCCATTATTAGGAAAGAGGTGCATGAGGAATGTTCCCCAAAATCCGCTAAATTATTTCAATTGGTTAACTGTGAATGATTGTTGGGAATACTTTCAGGAAATACATAAAAACGAATTTAAAGGAAGTTACAATACTTGGCGATCTTCAATAATTATGTTTTATACAACGGGATTATTTTCAATAGGATACGGAATTTTTAATTTGATATCAAGCGGAGAAAAGAAGTGTTGCTCATTTCTTGTTGGTATTTCGATAACATTAATCGGATTGTGGAGTGAATGGAAATATCAAAGAAGGCTAGGAAATATTGCATTAAATATTGTAATCAAAAATGACGAGAATACACCTTCAAATGGTGAAAAATTATTAGCGTGGAATAAATTTAGAAGAGACTGGAATGTTTAAAAAAAATACGGCATGAGGAATGTCTGCATTAAATACGGAAGTTAGATGAACAAAATAAAATTCATTCTCTCAACAGTATTGGCATTTTCAATTTCACTATTGTTATTTAGATACTCATCCTTTGGCATCGACTTTTTTGTTAAGTCCCCACCGCCGATCCCTTTTTGGATTTTGCGGTTGTTCGAAACCTCCTCTATTTTTATAGTAGCGTGGTTTGTTTTCAACAGGACAATTCCTTTCATAGTTAAATCATGGAACACTCCATGCAAATATTGGAGTCTTTATCAAGGGAATGTCATCGGTTTTTATATCGCTATAATTTATTTCGTTTTCTTTTACTATATGTGCTTAGAAGTTGTTTTGACATTACTTATTGCTCTACTGGCTTTGTTTTTTTCAATTATAGGGAACTCAAAAAAAGATTCAATCATCGTAGGTAGCGACGACAGTCAACTTTCATTAAGTGATAACCCTATAGAATATGAAGACGAAGATTTGTTAGGAATGAGCAAGGCTGTTGATGAAATTATTTCAGCCGTTACGTCAACATGGGAAAAAAGGGGAGTTGTCGTCGCGGTGTATGGGCAAAATGGTACAGGAAAGTCGTCATGTATTAATTTGTCAAAAAATCGACTGGCAGAAGAGCGACCAGACATTCACATTCAAACTTTTGAACCGTACCGGTACGCTGACGAAAAAGAAATGGTAAGGAATTTTTTTGAGGCTGCAATAATGCCCTTGGATAAAAAATACTCGTTACCCGGAGCTAATAGTTTTTCGAAAAAACTCACGAAAATTGCGTACGGAGTGTCAACAAATGTCCCGCTTATAAACCTTGAGATTGGAAATTTGATAGATTTTTTGACTCCCTCCATAGATTTTAATTCTATACAAAAAATGCTCGATAATTATTTAGACGAGTTAAATGAAAAAATATTAATTATAGTTGATGACATAGATCGTTGTAGTATAAGAAAAAGGCATTTATTTTTTCAAATGGTAGTAGCAATGGAGCCATTTAAAAATGTAAGGATCCTAATCTCTGCTTCTGTAAACGAAATTTTTCAAAATTATAATCCACACCTAATTTCAAACCTCGATTAATCATGTTCACCAAAGATGAGAGCAGTTTAGAGCGATACATAACTTATTCAATAGTATTGCCGCCATTGAATGGAGAGAAATGGCTTGAATATCTTTACAAGATAATTAACCGGGTATTCGAAATAAACAAGGACATTTTAGATCCTTTAGAGTTAAAGTATTTAGAAACATCAAGCATAACTCTATTGCTCTTTGACCTTTTGGAAACGATTTTGAATACGCCAAGGAAAATTAAACTCATGGGAAGGCATCTTGATCAAAAGCTCAAGACTCCAGCCAATTCCATATTTATCTATGACCTTATACTCCTTTCGTCGATTCAAGCTGGCAACCCAAAATTATTTAGTTGGATTTCACAAAATAGACGGATTTTAATCGAGCCGAAATTTATTGGCAGCGCAGGTTGGGCTACTGGTAATCGGAAAAAGATAAAAATGAAAGAAGAGGATAGAGCAAAAGAAATCAGAGAGGCTCTTGGAAAGGAAAAAGGAATAAGTAATGATGAGAAGGACGTTGTTATAAGTCTGTTTATAGATCCCACACCGGAAGGATATTTTACGGATGAGTATCGTGCGGCTGAGAGACGTGTTCGCAAAGATTTATATTTTCAAAACTATTTTATAAGAGATAAATTGCCTAAAATTGGAACTGTTCAAGGTCAAAACCTAATTCGAGATACACTTGATTATCCTCTGAATGCGATTGATGAAACGTATAAATTGTTGCTTAATGATTGGAATGACGATACAAGAGCCGATATTCGAGAGTTGATAATCATCAATACTAGCTATTTAATCGATAAACTTGAAAGACCTCAATCTTACAAGTTGTTAGTCGCTCTTGGAAGATTGGTTAAAAATTTGGATGATGCTGGAATGGGTAGAGATATAGCATCGGTTTCGGTATGGAGTTATACAGAGAGAAAATTAAATGGCTCGGACGAAATGTTAGATTTTATAACAAACATACTTAACGAAGACGTTTCCCATAAGTATTTCTCAATACTTGTATTTTATTTGTTCACAAAGGATGAGAAAAGAAGAAAAAACCCTCACTTTTTAAGTGAAACGCAATTAATAGAAGTAAAATATTTGTTTGATAAAAAGTGTGTGGATATTTTTTATGACGAAGGGTATAACCCTAGAGATCTATTGGATAGAAATGTCACAGATGCTCCTTTAGACATGATTTCAAGATGGCATCAGGTCCAATCCGAAGGACATCATTCAACTTATCTTTTGCGATTCATAGAAAATTATCCTGGTAGGGCAAATGAATTCATTGAAAAAGTTAAAGAGGGATTTCATAAACAAGGCGATATCGAGGAGCTAATACCAAGGGAAAGTTGGGCTATTTTTAATGAAAATATCGGCATCTTGAACGGTTTAACAGAAGCGAGTAAAAAATTTATTAAAAGTGTTTTAACTGGAACATACTTAAGCTCATTCATGAGTGGAAATTTTGATACATAATCAAATTTGTATTTACTTTTCTTGCTAGATAAAGGAGATCTACCATGGAAAACGAAACTGTTGGACCTACTTCAGAAATAACTGCCACTTCAACCACGGCAATTAAACCTGCCAGAAAGAAGGCTATTGTGAAAAAAGCACGTAAAGCTAAGAAGGTAAAGAAAGCCGCCCAAAAGGCGAAGGTGCTTGGCAAACGCTATTCTGACTCCGAAAAGCAGCGAATTCTGACCTTTATTAAAAACAATCCTCAAAGAGGAAGCCTCTCGAAAGCCGTAAAAGAATTTGGGGTGACATTTCTGACTTTGAAGGCGTGGATCAAGAAAGAAGGGGTTCAGCTCAACAAGGTTGTAAAGTCTGCCGTGAAGGCTGTTAAAGGCACAGGCAAGCGTGGCAGACCCAAAGGAAGCACGAATAAGGGAGCTATCTCCAAGATTGCCAAGTCTCTGAAGGTCGGAGAGCACGAGTTTGACAAAGTCGTAGCTGAGATCCAAACTAAAAGAAAAGAACTCCGGCAATTAATGGCTAAGCTTGCGAAGGTCGCTGTATAGACAGTTTAAACTGAGAGGGGAGCTTTATGCCGGATTCTCTTATACGATGGGAGAAGACACGTAGAGATGCCCTTGGATCGGCTATTGCACTCGTTTTCGGATTGTCCTCCGGAGCGATTGCATATTGCGGTTCATTACTTGAGCATGCGTCATTTAATCTCCTTGGCGCACGTCTATTTGTTCTAGCAGTCATAGCCTTTTTGTTTTCTCTTCTCCTAAGTGTTATGGTAACAGTGACACGGCTTTACGATTTTCGTTTTACCGTCAGAGTTATAAAACTGCGAGAATCTGGCGACAATTCGGTAGAATTACCTCGGTTACGGCATATTGCAAATCATCTTGGAAAATGGACATGGATGTTGTTTTGTACTCAAATTTTTGCATTTCTCATCGGGGCGGTGATGTTGATGGTTTCCATAGGATGTCTTTATCATCAAAAACTTTTCCTTTGAGGTTTCGGTAATCATGGGTGCAACTTAAGCCATTGATTCAAATAGCCGCGGTTTGGGTCTGAATATGAGTAACACGGAAACATTTTATTCTTTACTTGAAGAATCAAAACAGGACTATCCCGAAGCGGGAACAGATCATGATTTTGTTTCTGTAGCGAAGGACGTTGGGTATCATTTCAATGAGAATTCGCAATCAAAGCATGAAGTAGGAAAGCATTTATATGCCCTGATTTCAAAGACATTAGACGCGAATGATTTAGAAGACGATAAGGAAATCAATAAAGTATTAAACCAAATAGCTATAGATCATTTAAGCGAGAGGGTACCTATAAGCGTTTACAATGTTTTATCGGTAATCAGAGATGCAACGCGACAGATTAAAATGGTGTCCTTTGGTTCAAAAGTTAAATGGGTAGAAGCAATCCGATTGGCGAATATATATTGCGGACTCAATACGTATAGTCATTTTAGTGGGCATGCCAGAGAAAGAGCCATTGTAAATGCGCTAAATTATTTGTCCAAGAATGATATTACAGCCAGCTCTGTGGATGGATTAATTTATATCGAGGAGGATCAGTCAAATAAATTAATAAATAGAATAAATTCATTAATCGGATCGGTTGGGGGAAAAAATGTGATAGATAAAGTATTTGAAAATTTGAGAGGTAAATTTAACGCAGAGTTTAATCGTTTTTTAATAGGAAGAGACTCGGATATTACAGGAATGCGGTTAGTGGAAGCTCAGATTCCATATGGGTATTTGCTCGCGCTTTCAATGAAATCCTTTTTCCCGAAGAATAAGCTGAATAATTTGGAACCTAAAATCAAGGAGGTGTTCGAGTTGTCCAAAGCTTACTTGCAAATATTGGGCATACAGCAATTTTCTGGGTATGAATATCTTACGATTGATTATAGAACCAACATTATTGAAATCATAGCTAAATACGTCAGATACGATTGGTTTTCCGGATTCCCGCAGTATTCATTTTCTGACGTTGAGAAGCTTGTTTCGTACGTTGTCGCCAAATTTGACGAATCTAAAGTAAAAGAAGTGATGGGATGGTCTCTTAAAGAATTTGAAAGTGTTATGAGGGCAATTAATTTTATATCCGGAGATACTTCAATAACAGAATTTTCTCTTGAAGAGATTTACTCGAATAAAGAGATCCAGATTTCGAAACTCGTGCTTGAAAACATTTTAATAGAAATATCACATGTTCCGGGAGGGTTGAATGCTGGGCTTAATTCGATGGAAGACCTGAGTTCACTCAATTTTTTCTTAAAGCCCCTTATTCGAAGTAAAAACAAATATTTCTTAATTTCAAGACCACTTATGGGGATTGGATTCTTAGAATCTGCCCTTGCAGTACTTAGGAGACTCAAAAAACAAAATCATATTACAATTAATATTGATGATGAACTTGGAGGTGTGCTCGAGGACGTTTTGAAAAGTGAATTGACAAAGTGTGGGGTCGATTGCCAAAGCAGCCAAAAATACTCGATTACCAAGCAAATGCGAAATGAGCTTGGAATAAAAGCCGAAGAAGGTGAATGTGATATAGTCATTGAAACTGAGGGCGTAATATATTTCGTTGAGGCGAAAAAGAAAGTTTTAACGCGCAAATCCTATACAGGCATAAGTTCCGAAGTTGTTCAAGATCTTGCGAAAAGCTTTTTCGCTGCTCAAGCCCAATTAGGAAGGCATGAGCTTGTTTTGCGTAAATATGGTAAAATCACGTTTTCTTCAGGAAAAGAACTCCATCTTAATGGGAGAAAGGT
>Ga0206814_10109_pt1 | contig 22904 bp, 17 predicted proteins | sample Alteio_BWOrgCont_90_FD_152850 | JGI IMG/M metagenome (GOLD analysis project Ga0206814, IMG submission 152850) | Enriched cells from forest soil in Barre Woods Harvard Forest LTER site, Petersham, Massachusetts, United States -... | ecosystem: Environmental > Terrestrial > Soil > Temperate forest >...
AGGCGGCGGGAAGGCGTGCGCTGGATGCGGGCGCGACGGTTTCCGGCATATTGGAACTGGTGCGTGGTTTCCGCAAAAAACACGCCGATGTGCCGATTATATTGATGGGATATTTCAACCCGGTCTATCGCTACGGCCTGCCTACGCCGGAGCGAAACCCCAGTGCAAAAGCTGGTGGTTTGCAACAAAGTTCCGGCTTCGCGCAGGCAGGCAACGAAAAATTCTGCAAGGACGCTGTTGCCGCCGGAGTGGACGGCATCATCCTCGTCGATTTGCCGCCGGAAGAAGAGCAGGAAATCCGGCCATATCTCGACGCCAGCGGCCTGAAACTGATTCGCCTGATCGCGCCGACCAGCGACGACAAACGCTTGCCGCTGCTGGCCAAATCCGCCAGCGGCTTTGTCTATTATATTTCTGTCACCGGCATCACCGGCACAAAAACGGCTGATGCCGGTGACTTAAAGAAAAAAATAGCTCATCTGCGCACATTTACCAAACTACCAGTCGCTGTCGGTTTTGGCATCAAGACGGCGGAGCAGGCAAAGCAAGTCGCGCAGTTCGCCGATGCGGTCGTCGTCGGCTCGGCGCTGGTGGATGTCATCACTAAAAGTAAAAGCCCGGTCAAGGATGCAGCGGTGTTCGTAAGCGAATTGGCAAAAGGGCTGAACCGCTAGACTAATTTCGGCAAATTATATTGCGCGAGCGCCGCATCGCCGTAAATCTGCGGGCCGGGATCGCTTTTGTGCGTGAGCCCATAATGCATTCCTTCCAGAATCGCGGCCATGACTTTAGCGGGATCGGCATCGGCGCCCGCCACGCGATGCTCGATGTGCTTGTCGTCATGCGCCGCTTCCGGCAGGCGCACGGCGACCGTCCGGTTATTGGCGCCCCAGCTTACAGTAAGCGGCGCGTTGCTGCCCGCCACGAATCGTTTACGCGATTCCGGAGTCGGCGCAAACACCGGCATAAAATCGCGCATGGTCGCCAGCAACCCGCCGATGGAGAATTTCAGTTCATCGCTGATACTTTCATCGTCTTTATAAAAAACATTTTTGCCCTGCGCATTGGCCAGATGCGCATGGATATGCAGCCCGCTGCCCGGCTGATCGGCAAATGGGCGCGCCGAAAAATTCGGCGTCATGCCATGCTTTTTCGCCATATCGGCAATGATGGTTTTGAGCGACTCCGTATCCCGCGCGGTTTTCATAGGATCGGCAGGCGCAAGCGATACCTCATGTTGTTCCCTGCCCTTTTCTTTTTCCATGCGGAACAGCGCGATGCCGACACTTTTACAGGTCGCCGATACATCATTCCAGAAGGCTGGCATCGCGGAATAGCTATCCGAGCCGGGTAGGTAAAATTCGATTTCGGAAGCGGTGATCGGCCTCAGGCGGAAATCCGCACGGAGACGTTCTGTTTGTAAGGCAATATCATTCATACCAGACCCCGCAACAAGTGCGGGGTGACACTAGGCAATCGCCGAATCGATCCACTCGACGAGCTTGCTCTTGGGCAGCGAGCCGACTTTTTGCGAAACCAACTGCCCGTTTTTGAATATCATGAGCGTCGGGATGCCGCGAACGCCGTATTTCTGCGGGGTGGCGGGATTCTTGTCGATATTGATTTTGGCGATGGTGATTTTGCCGATTTTTTCTTTGGCAATTTCATCGAGCACCGGCGCGATCTGGCGGCACGGGCCGCACCATTCCGCCCAGAAATCCACGAGCACTGGGCTCGGCGATTTTAACACTTTTTGCTCAAATTCGCTGTCTTCAATATGGACTGTCATAAAATCTCCTCGGTTGCTTAGTGAGTAATGTAGGAACCGGAAAGCGCTTCGTCAAGCAGCCTGTCGTCGATCGCGGTGATTCTGGCGGCGACAGTCCATAACAAAGCGCAGCGTACCGTCTTTTGCGGGTAGATTGCGCGCAGCAGCAGCCGGTAAAGCCCCAGCTGGCGCAAATAGGCATGCGGAATGGCCTCCGGCGGCTCGCGATTGCTCTTGAAATCGACGATCCAGACCTCCTCGCCGATATAAAGCCGGTCGATCTGGCCGCTGATCGCCACCGGCTTGCCGCCGACCGTAATGCACCCGGCCACCGGCACTTCGGCAAGCGTCCCTTCCCCGAAGATAAAGGCAAATTGCGGATGCGCGATAATGCCCATCGCCTCGCGGATGCATTCCGTTGCTTCCGGATATTGATGCACTGAAGCAATCGCCTCTGCCGCGCATTCGCGATCCGCCGCGGGAATATCGGGCAAATATTGCAACAATTTATGTATCAGATTGCCGCGCTGATAGAGCGCATTCGCCGCAAGCGGCGATGCCGCCGCCGGTTCCTCTGGCATGCGCGACGGTGACAGCGGCCTCGGCGGAGTGGGCTCGACGGACGCGGGGTTTTGTAGAAAAGCAAACATGTTGTCATCCTGAGCGAGCGAAGCGAGGCGCAGGATCTCATGCGATTGATGGAGGTCCTGTGCAGTCGCTTCGCGCCTCACAGGATGACGGCCCATCCTCAACCCCTCGCCCCACGGCATTTCAAACGGCGTTGCCAGCGGTTTGAGTCCGCCGGACACAAGCTGATACCAGCATTGCTCATTGATTTTTTCCCGGTTGGTCGCGCCGCAAATATACAGCCGGTCTTCGGCGCGCGTCAGCGCAACGTAAAGCAACCGGCGGTATTCCGCATACATCGCTTCCTTCTGCGCGTCGCGCAGCCCGGCGCAAAACGCATCGTCGCGATCGGAAGACAGCGGCCAGAAAGGCAGCGTTCCCTTATCACCATCATACCACAGGAGGGTATCTTTAAGCCGCGGAATCTCGACCGTATCGGGCAAAATGACAATCGGCGCCTGCAACCCCTTCGCGCCATGCACCGTCATGATGCGCACCGCATCTTTCGACTGCTCCATGTCACGCTTAATCTCGCTTTCGCTGCTGGAAAGCCAATGCAAAAACCCCTGTAGCGACGGCGGATGGCTGCGTTCGTAAAGCAATGCCTGGCCTAGGAATTCATCGATCGGATCGTGATATTCCTCGCCCATGCGGCCGGTGAATCGCCGGCGCGCGCCGAGCGTGTCGAGCGCATAAGCATAAAGTTCATACGGCGAGATGAAATCCGCTTTTGCACGCAAATCCGTAAGCAATGCGAAGGCTTTTTCTCCCGCCGGATGATGGCGCAAACGCTCCCACAAACTCTGCCCGCCGCGCCTCCACGCAAGCTGGAACAATGCTTCCTCGCTGACATCGAAGACCGGGCTTTTGAGCGCCGCCGCGAGCGTCAGGTCATCTTCCGGAAGCAGGATGCACTGCCCAAGCGCGATTAAATCCTGCACCGCGAGATTATCGCCCAGCGCCATACGGTCGATACCCGCCACGGGTATATTGCGCCGCTTGAGCGCGCGTACCAGCTTATCGACGAGCGACGTGCGATTCCGCACCAGAATCATGATGTCCCCCGCGCTCGCCACACCGTCCTTCAGCCACCTCCCGATGTTGTCGGCAACCGCGCGCGCCAGTTGCGTGCTGGCGGAAACCGCGTCGTCTTCCTTGGGCTCGATGAGCGGCCAGACCTCGACCAATCCGGGCTGCTCCAGGCGCGTTGGCTCATGCGTAAGCGCCACATCCTCGAACATCAATCCAGCCTTTGCCTGCGGCTGCGCGAAGACAGTATCGACGGCGGACAGCACTTCCTTCGTTGAGCGGAACGAATGCGTAAGCGCGACGTGATGCAGCGTTTTTGCCGCATCCTTAATGCGCTCTGAAAAATAGCGCTGCATTTTGCCAAGCGCCTGCACATCGGCGCCCTGAAAACTGAAAATCGACTGCTTCTCATCGCCGACGACGAACAGCGAACGCTCGATTTCTTTCCTGCCCAACCCCGCGTAAAATTCCTGCGTCAACGCATCGATAATGCTCCATTGCTCGGGGCTCGTATCCTGCGCCTCATCGACGAGGATATGATCGATGCCGCCGTCGAGCTTGAACAATATCCACGGCGCGATGCCCGGCTTTTGCAGCAGCGCCTTGGCGGTGAGAATCAGATCGTCGAAATCCATCAACGCGCGCGCGCGCTTGAGCGAGCCATAGATTGCCAGCAACGCCTCGGCGATATGCAGCATATGCGCCGTGCGCTTTGCCGTTTCCAGCGCTTTCCACGCATCGTTGAAGCGCCATACGCGTTCCTGTTCGGCCTTGATAGCGTCAATGAGATCGGCATCAACAAGCGTTCCTTTTTTATGCAGGCTGACGCGCGGCGCGCCCTTCTGCGTGAGGAACAGATTGATGTAATCCGGCGCCATCGTTTCCCATTGGTTTTTATTCGCCAGCCACTGGGTAATGCCCTGCCCAGTTTTTTGTTCCTTCTCATCGCCATCGCGCAGGATACGCACGATCCGCCGCCACTGCGCCAGCATCGCTTCGTCGTAACTGAAATGCGCTTCGATGAGCGATTTCAGGGTACCCCACGGGGGTATATTGAGTAATTGCGCTACCGTATGCGCCGACTGTTCGGCGCCGTTTTCCTGCGCGACAATCGAGCGGATGCGCCGCTTATGCTGGATGATGGCGCGCATCAGCGTATGGAACGACCACTCGCCGGCGCCCTGCGTAATCGCCGCAATCGCGCTTTGCAATCTCGGATCTTCCTCCTGCGCGCGCGCGAACAGGCGCAGATGCGCTTCCTTGAGCATCTCCTGCTCGGTGCGCGCATCCATCACTTTAAAATGCGGGCTGATGCCGGCCTCGATGGGAAAGCGCTTGAGCAGTGACTGGCAGAAGCCGTGAATCGTCTGGATGCGTACGCCCTCCGGCGCTTCGAGCACATTGGCAAACAAACTTCGCGCGCGCGCCAGCAAGGCCTTGTCCAGCGTTTTGCCGGTCAGGCTCGCCAGCGTTTCCTGCAATTTTTTATCGTCCATCATCACCCACGCCCCGAGCTCTTTCTGCACGCGGCTCATCATTTCGGCAGCGGCAGCGTTGGTGAAGGTGATGCACAGGATCTTCGACGGAGGCACGCCATGCAGCAGCAGGCGCAGCACGCGGCTGACCAATAAGCTGGTTTTCCCTGCGCCGGCATTGGCCGAGACGAAAACTGAGGCTTCCGGGTCAAGCGCCTGGGCAATAGAATAACCCATTGATTTAGCATTACTCATTTATCGAACCCTGATGAAATCTTCATCAAACCGTCATAAAAAACCGAGGAAAACTGGGGTACAATAGTTAATAGAGGAGTTTTATGATCCCAGGCGTCCAGCAACATTCCAGTACCCCCAACGTGCTTTTCATGCCGGGGCTGTTCAACGAAACGATGCGGTTGCTCACCGACGCGCACGAATATTTTTTCCTGTTCGGCGACGACGACCAGAAGCGCCTCGCCGACGATATGAAATCGCTCTATGCCTGCGAAATGTCGCGCATCACGCTGCGCCTCTCGTCGGTCATGGCGTGGATTATGGTGCAACGCGCCGTCTTCTCGGGCAAGATTCCGGCCGAGGACGCCGCCACGCGCTACGGCCTCGATTTCAAAGACGTCTGCATGGTCGACAACCGCGTCCTGCACGGCGTCCTGCCGTCTTACGTCTGCTACCTGCTCGACCGCTCCTACGAACTGTACGAACGCGTGCAACGGCTCGACATTCAATTCAAGCGCGTCCACTAAACCGCTTCCCATTCCTGCCTCCGCGTCAAATGTTCGTAATCGTTGTAACGCAGCGTGAGTAACGGATTACTTTGCGCCGCGTAGGACTTCTGCGCGTCATCATAGGTGCGGATTAAAGCTTCGAGCCGTAACTTCGCCGCCTCGATATGCTCGATGCCGACGGCGCGGATTTCCGAGTCCTCGGCATTTCCTGCCAACTTCCAGTATTCGAGCCCGGCAATACCGGATATACCCCCATGGGGTATCAGCGTGCCGTATTGAGCGATCAGCGCTTCGAGCGGCAATTGGTTGGCCAGCCCGCGCTCAATCTCAGCCTGCGTGGGTACAGCGCCGGTTTTATAATCGACGATAATCGCTTTGCCGTCGCGTCCTATTTCCAACCGGTCGATGCGCGTCGTGAGCGTGAAGGGCTTGCCGCCCACGGGAAAATTCCATTCGCCTTTCACTTCGCCGATAACCTGCTTGATTCCCCGGCGGCGCTCTTTTTCCTGCGCGACCAGCCAGCCTGCAATCGCCTCAAAGCGCGGCCACCACAGGCAGGCGATGCCGGGCCTGTCGAGAAATTCCTGGAAAGATATGCGGCCGCATTCGAGCAGAATTTCTTTAGCGTTTTCGGGAAGCGCCTCTGGCCACGCGCCGATAAACCGCTCGAGCGCCTTATGCACCAGATTGCCGAAATCCGCTGCATCCGGCTCCTCATCGAGCGGTTCGAGGGACTTTAACCCAAGAATATATTGCGCGTAAATGACATACGGATCGCGCAGCCAGGCGTCGATGGCGGTGACGCGGAGCTTGCGCGGCCGCGCTTCCACCGGCGGCATCGGTTCCGGCGGTTTGAGCAGCGCATACCCCATGGGGGTATCCAAGAGGCGCATGCCACGCCCGTAATATTCCCGCGCCTGCATGCGATGAAACACCTCCGCGTCGAGGCCTTTGGCCAATGTCTCAAGCCGCACCAGCCAGCGCGAAGGCACCGTCGGCGCGCCTTCCACCTTGCGCGCGCGGCTCAGCAACACCTCCGGCGCGGCGCAAAGCATAACCATGTCATGCGCGCTCTGCCCGATATGGCGTTCGGGCGCAGGCAAGCCGAAAGCGGCGCGCATCGGCCGGCTCATCCACGGATCGGCCTGCGGCGCCGACGGCCAGCTGCCTTCGTTGAGGCCGCCCAAAATCACGCGGTCGAATTGCAGCAGGCGCGCTTCGATCGGGCTTAAAATATGCAGCCTCGGATGCAGCCCATAGCGTGGCCGCCACACCTGTCCGGCCAGCAAAGTTTCAAATACCGCCGGATAGGAAACCGGATCGATATTCCCGAGCACATCGGCATGCTGCAGCACATCGGCAAGGAATGCAGCGAGCGCATTGCCCGCATTACCCGCCCATAATTGCGCCGCGCCGGGTTTATCGGCGGTTGAAGCCAGCCATTCGCCGCTTGCCATGTGCGCTTCCAATAATTTCTTGAGTGGCGCCGATTTTTGCTCAAAGCACTCCGCAAGCGACCGCATGTGCGTATCCATGGCGCTCAGAAGCGGCGCGATGCCCTTATGCCCGGCAGTTGCGGCGCGCAGCGTATCGAATCCCGAGCGGCGCGCGCCCCGGAGATATCCAGCGTCCAGAAGACGAGAAATTCTTCGGCATTCCGCAGGCTCCATTCCAGCGCCGGCAAGCGGATGGCGCAGCAACGCCAACAACGAAACCGGAGAAAACTTCGATGCCGCGGCATCGAGCGCCAGCCGCATCAGATACCCCGGGGGGGTATCCTTGAGCGGACGGCCCGCCGAGTCGTCGATGCTGACGCCGAAGCGCTGCATCTGGCTTGCCACCATGCGGGCGAGGTTGCGGTCGGGCGTCACCAGTGCCGCCGTTTTCTCAGGCGTCTCCAGCGTTTCGCGCAGGGCGACAGCGATCATGCGCGCCTCGTCGAGCTGCGTATCAGCTTCGATCAGCCGCACGTTCTGCAAGCCTTGCTTAAGCGGCAGTTTCGCTTGTGGCCAGCCTGCCGTGGTTTCCGGCGGCTGGAGAATGGCGCGCAGGCAAATAGTGCGTGGTTCGAAATGCGTGGCTTGTGATTCGTGCAGTGATTTTACGTCGCAGCGCTTACACTCCATCCGCTCCAGCAATTGCCTCAGGCCAAACTGCGGGTGCGTTTCGTCGATTAGTTTCCACTCGGCTTCCGGCATCTCGGTATCGAGCCCCGGCAAAATCACCATGCCCTGCGGTAACCGCGCGATGGTGGCCAACAACTCCGCGGTTGCGGGAATCGAGCCGGTCGAACCGGCGGCGATTATTGGATACTCCGGCGGCTGTTTTTGCCACGCGTCCGCCGTCGCCTTAATCACGCGGTTGCGATGCTCCGCCGGATCGAGCGCACCCTCTTCTTCCAGAATGCGCGGCCAATACTGCGAGACGATGGCGAGAAAATCGATGGTCTGCTGCCAGTGCACAGCCAACTCCTCGGGCGCCAGCGCCGATAAATGCGCGAAGCTTAAGCCCTCGCGGGCGACGTCGTCGATAAAACTTGCCAGCTGCTCGGCCAGCTCGGCTGCCTGCCCGACATGGTATTGCGCATGGAACCGCATCACCAGCCGGGTCAGCAGCATCCGGCGGCGCATCGGCGCAATCACCGGCGGCAGGCCGAGGGTGGTGTGGTAATGGGCGGGGTCTTCCTCCATATCGCCGATGGGCTGGATGCGCGGCAGGAGGATGGGCTTGCCGCCGGTAATATCAAGGAATGCCTCACGCAGGCTACGGCAGGCACGGCGGCTGGGCAGCAACACCAGCACCCGCGTCAGGACGGCCGGATCCCGGCCATAATGCGCCAAAACCCATGCCGCCAGCGTCGCAATAAAGGGATTTTCGGCAGGAATTGTGGTACAATGCAGCGGTGGATTCATCATATTTTAACGTCTGGAAAGCTATATATAATGAATGGTAACCTGGATAACCGAAACTTACAATGATCGCGCCAATTGACAATATCCCCGAACTGATCGCCACCGAGCTGCAAGTGCTGTGGGCAGCGCACCATGCTGTTGGCCTGCACGGCTACATGCACCTCTATACGCCCGCCGAGCAGGTGCCGTTTCGCAACCAGCAGCCGGGCGTGAGCTTCTGGTTTGGGGCGGAGGATACGCAGGCGGCGGTGCAGCATATCATGCATTATTACAATCACGGTAACCTGCCCAACAGCGCGCTCTTGCTCAACCCCATCGTGCACGCCAAGGGTGATGATGGCAATTATGTAGCGCTCGGCTCGGGCGTCATTTGGTCAACGTCACTCAGCCTCGGCGTCAACGTGCTCAAGCAGGAATCGGCGGAACGCTTGTGGGAGCTGGGCGTGCTGGCCAGCCCATTCCACCGCGGGGAAAATGAGCGCGCCGGCCTGAAGATTCTTGGCTTCTGCGATGAGGCACAGCCAGTCGCCGCGGATGGGAAAAGCGTCACCGGCTGCCGCGAGGCGTATGAGCTGGCCGACATCGCCAGCGAGCAATACGCGCCGTATTATTTATTATCCGGCCTTTCGTATCTCGCCAATAACGGCATGTTCCAGCATCCCGACCTGACGTCACTTTTTCCAAAGGATACCCTCAAGGACAGGGTCTCAATCCAAAAAATCGTCGAAGCCAGCACCATCGGCGTGCAAAAGCTGGCCGACGCGGCGTATTGCTGGAAAGCCTACGAACGCCATCATTCCCTGTACAAAAAATTCGGCACCGATCCGGAGAACGTCGCGAACAACATGCGCTTCTTCGATCTGGTCGCGCGCGATGTGGAATTGTTCGACTCCACCGGACCGATGCGCAAGGAAGCCGACGAGATGTTCGAGTTCATCGTGCCGGGATTGATTCCGCGCGGCAGCGTCACCATGCTGGCGGCCACCGGCGGCAGCGGCAAAAGCAGCCTGGTGCACCAGCTGTGCGTCATGGCCGCCATCGATTACGAACCGGGCGAAGCGGCGCCGCGCTGGCTTGGCCAGCGGCTGGCCACTGAGAAATGCAAGGGCATCTGCGTGTATTTCGCAGGCGAGGACGGCCCGCCGATCATCAACGCCCGCGCTGCCATCCTCGATCCGGACGGCCGCGCCAAGCGGCTGCTCTTCCAGCGCACCAGCTTCGGCGAGGGTGTCAACTTCTACGAGCACCTGAAGCGGCTCAAGCATATTCCCGACGTGCCGATCATGGTCATCGACCCGGCGCGGAAATATTTGTCCGGCAACGAGGAAGACTCCGGCGTCGTCAGCGACTTCTTCGAGGCGCTCGAGGAATTCGCCATGAGCAAGGGCACCGCCGTCATCATCGTCCACCATCTGCAAAAGAACGCCGCGCCCAAATCGGCCGTCGAGGTGATCGACATGCTGCGCGGCTCGCAGGTCTTCGTCGACCGGCCGCGCGTCGTCATCGGCATGTACCGCGACGGCGCCTATACCGTCGCGGGGCTGGCCAAAAACAATATCCCGCCCAATTTCGGCATGGTGATGGAAGAGCGCGTGTTCGCGCGTGATCCCAAGCATTTAAGCCTCATCTGGCTGCCCGGCCATGAAGGCGTGCGCAACGCCAACCTGTCGCAGGAAGAAATCGACAAGCTGGCGGAAGAAGCAAAGAAAGAGGGACGTTAGATAGAGTTAATAATTATTTATCATTTTCATGCTATTCTGTTGAATTGCGTGCATTCTTTAAATGATAATGATTATTAAACAATATGTTCTTTGGAAGCTCCGACTTTGAAGCAGATCCCGGTTTATTTCCGCATGGAAAAGGCGGAATACGTTCAAGGCCATTGATATACAACGGCTTAGAAATCCGCCTTTACAGCAAAACTCCTCATAAAATCCCTGCGTATAAATGCAAGGAAGGCATCATCATCATGGATATGGGAACAATGGGTAAGCACAACGACCAGCTTGAGGCGGCAGCGCGAGAGGTAATAATAGCTATCCGGGACAAGCTTGATGCAATGCAAATGGATGGACATAAAATTAATCCGCAATGGACTTATGGCGAGAGGCTCTCTAATTACCCTGTCGTCAACCAATATGATCATCCTTCCAAATGGCGCTTCAATACCACGCAGGATGGTGGAAATACGGATACTCAAAAAATATCCCTGCGGCCGGTTGAGCTGAAAATCGAATTCAAAGCCCCAAACGGAAAAGAACTGCAGGATAAAATGCTGCCGGTCCTCAATAGCATCGCAAAGAGCATTGAGGATATGGAGGCAATACGTGCAGAATCGCCTCCACCAGAAGAACCCGCACCCACCACTGAAGGAAAAGCCGGTCAGTTCAAGAGAATGGACAGCGATACAGGCTTCAAACGCCAGTAATATTCATACGGCTGCATCCACTATTCCCCTTGACTTCCACCCGTAATGCGTGTAGAAACGCCCTTGAGTTGAGTATTACGACTCTTAGCATTGCTTCACCGCAACCCGGGCAACCGGCTCAGCGGCTGCATCTTAGGATGCAGGATGGATCTTCCTTTAAGGCTGTTTCTTTCGTGACGTGTGGCCAAGAGTTTCAGGCCCTGCGCGTTTTGGCGCGTGGCTGACTACGAAACTCTTACCGTATGCGGCGTGTTGCCGCATACAATTAATGCCATTCTATAAGGAGATCTTACATGGCTACTGGTGTTGTTAAATGGTTCAATCCGACTAAAGGTTACGGTTTCATTCAGCCCGATCAGGGCGGCAGCGATGTGTTCGTTCACATCAGCGCGCTGGAACGTGCCGGCCTTACCACCCTCAACGAGGGCCAAAAAGTCAGCTACGAACTCGCCACTAACAAGGGCAAGACTTCGGCTGCCAACCTGAAACTGGTTGCAGCTTAATACCCTGTGACAGGTGTCTTCGGGCGCCTGTCACCTCACTCTCAAAAGACGCGGTTGATGCCTTATTAGTGTCGTACCGCTTCCAAGCGAGAACGCCTGCCGACAATCACTACTAGGCTGGCCAAAGTTGCTTGGTTTTCTGCGCTTCCGGTGCTCACGTACAAATGTACGCTCCGCTCCGGTTCTCAAAAAACCATCGCATTCGGCTCAGCCTAGCGTAATTGATGACAGGCTAGACACTATCCCATTCGCAATAATGCGAACGGGGCATTTATTATATAAGGATAACCATGTCTACATTTGAATCGTTCGGCCTTCCGGCCGCACTGAATGCATCGCTCGCGCGCATGCAATACACAACCCCTACCCCCATCCAGCAACAGGCGATCCCGTTGGCCATGCAAGGCCGGGATGTTTTAGGTTCCGCGCAAACCGGCACCGGAAAAACGGCAGCTTTCGGTATTCCTATGGTGAGCCGCCTGCTGTCAAACCCGCGTGGATCAGCCCTGGTGTTGACGCCGACGCGCGAACTGGCGACGCAAGTGCTCAAAGTGCTTAATGAGCTTCTGGGCGTGCGCAGCTTTATTCCGACCGTATTGCTTATCGGCGGCGACCCGATGGGCAAGCAAATCCAGCAATTACGCATGCGCCCGCGGATTATCGTGGGCACTCCGGGCCGCATCAACGACCATCTGGAACGCGGCACGCTTATTCTGCATGACGCCAATTTCCTCGTCCTCGATGAAACCGACCGCATGCTCGACATGGGCTTCGGCGTCCAGATCGATAAGATCGTGCGCTTCCTGCCGAAACAGCGGCAGACCTTGATGTTCTCGGCGACATTGCCGCCGGAAATCGTCAAAATGTCGGCAAAATATCTCACCAATCCGGAGCGCATCGCCGTCGGCTCGACGACGCAGCCTCTCGCGATGATTCAACAGGAAATCATCCATGTCACCGATGGCAATAAATATGAGGAACTGCTGAAACAGTTGAATACGCGCACCGGCTCGATCATCATGTTCGTGAAAACAAAGCGCGGCGCCGACCGCATGGCCGACCGCCTGAGCAAAGCAGGGCATAAGGCCGATACCATTCACGGCGACCTGCACCAGCGCAAGCGCGAGAAGGTCATCCAGGCGTTCCGCGACATGAAATTCCGCATTTTAGTGGCGACCGACATCGCCGCGCGCGGGCTGGACATTTCGCATATCGAGCACGTCATCAATTACGACCTGCCGCAATGCCCGGAGGATTATATCCACCGCATCGGCCGCACGGCGCGTAACGGTTCGGAAGGTTCGGCCGTGTGCCTGATCTCGCCGGACGACGGCCTCAAATGGCGGGAAATCCATAAGCTCCTGCATCCCGGCACGCCGATGCCGCCGATGCCGCATCATTCCTCCAATGGGCATGGCAATTCGCACGGGCATTCCGGAAAGCCGGGCGGCAATGGCAATAACAATCGCCGCCGCTTCAAACGCTTCCCGAAACGCAGTGGCGCGCCCGCCCGCCCGGCGGCGTAGAGCTGGTTACTACGGAGCTTTACCTTCTGAACAAGAAACCCAATCCCTGAGTTATCGCTTGAGGTAAAATCTGCGAAATATAATTCCCAAATTCATCTGTTGTGGGGGCGTTTGCAGGCGGCTGAGGCGGGGTTTGCTCAGGCGCAGGTTGTGTCGGATTATTGGCCTGTAACTCACTAATATACTGTAGTGCGCGTTCCAACCAACCTGAACCTTGAGCAGGCGCGGGAGGAAAAGCTTCATTGATCAATGCTTCAAAACGCGCATCGAACCCGCGAGGCGTAGCAGCCTGTGGCCCGGAAACCGTAGTGTCACCGGCGCCGGAAACCGTAGCGCTGCCGGTATCAGTTACGGTATAAGTAACAGTATTATTGCTACTATCAAAAGCAGAGGGACTTCCACCTGCGGGAGTGACGGCAGGCGCGGGAGGAGTAACGGCAACATTAACTGCGGGAACAGCAGCCGGCAGCACCCCCGTGGGGTTGTACCCCATGTCCAGAGCAAGGTTAGCCGTAGTGGTGCGGTTAACAAGGTTAGCGGTAGTGGTGCGGTTAAGGCCAAAATAAAACGCGCTTCGGTTGTGCTGGTTAAGCTGGAGGAGGTTGTCGCCACTGGTTTGCATGTCAATGGATACTGGACGCGGCTCGCCTATAGGTTGCCCATCGGCATCAAGCGCCTGCATGTGGCTGAAGCTTACCTGGCCTGTCTGATCGGGCCCCGCATTAGCAATCAGCCGTACACGGCGTTCGCCGGTGAACCCGCTCGTGATAACGATATCAGCAGTATATTTGCCGGCATCGTTTTGCACCAGGGCGACACTTGGCTGGTTCTGCAGCGCCTCCATCTGCACAAAATAGTGGTTATAGGTAGAGTCCCGAGCAGGATTCTGGGACATGGTATAGCTGCCAGCGGCTAACGAAAAAATCGCGGTCATCAAATGCGTCCCATTGTGGGACTGCCGGTAGGAATTGAGGTCCACTACACCGCCCGCCCCAATTTCGAGTGACACATCGGAGCGAATCGTGGATAGCACCGGCTGATCAAGAGGCGTTCCGTCGCTGTTCCTCACTTGCACGCGGTGCGTGAAAACCAGCCGGCCATTCACCTCACGAGCATAATGTTCAAAACAGTTATCCTGGTCATACGGGGAAGGCTGGGGGGTATTAGGGTTTGAAGCCGCATGATACGGCTCGCGGTATCCCGACGGCTGCCGGGCTGCCGGCGCCAGTTTCAGCACATAATTTCCTCCGCCCCGGTCTTCAAGCTCGTAATTGGCGTGCAGGCGGGTGTCAGGCGGGTTGCCGCTCCAATTAGTCTGATAATTACCTTCCTGGCTATTTTCTTCAGGCAAGCGCAAGCGTATAGCACTGGCCTGCGGCGTTTGTGATATGGCAGCTCCCAGTTGCTGCAAGCTATTGTTGGCAGCGGCAAGCGCGCTTTGAGCCTGGGTCGCGGCAGATGCAAGCGCGTCTTGACCTTGCGCCGCTATCGTTGCCGTCGCGTGTTGCACCGCAGGTACAACAGTATCCTGAATAGCGCGTAGATTATCTCGTAGATAATTTCGAGTTGCGGCAACCAATGCATTCAACTGCTGCATCCTCGCATCTTGGGGGGAAATTTGTAAGGCTGTAGCTTGACCATAAATTGGTGAAGAATATGGATTGGAAGCAACAGGGATGGTTGGTTGCTGTTGTTGAGGCTGAGGCTGAGGTGGCGTAACGCCGCCAAAACGAGCATCAGGATGCGAATCACTTTCAAAGTATTGTCTTACGGAAGCGTTCTGCAACGCCCTCATAGCGGCACTTTGTGAATCAGGTGCGGTATAATCTATAATCACTCCCCCACGAGTAGTAATGGTTACAGGGCGATCCAGATGTTCTGAAGGAGTTATAGTATAGGACTCGCCGTTTATTGTAAAAGTTCTTTCAGTATTGAGAGTAAATGTTGCTGACGGTCTTCTAAGCACTGCGTTTCGTTGTTCTTGTGAAAGCCCCGCCCAACCTCGCTCCCGCATCTGCAAATCTTCTTGAATGCCTTCTGCACTTGCCTGCGATCCGGTTGTAATCGCTGTTACCTGCGGCGAGGGTGGAATCACGATAGGCTCAGCCTGCGTAACCCGCCTGGGAGGAAGCGTAATGCCCAGTCCACTACCCACCACTCTTTCTATTTCGTCTATATTCTGCAGGTTTTCTAAATCTACACGTCCCGTCGTGTTAATCACCAGAGACGGCGCTTCTGTAGAATAATGAACGGGATGCACTATACTATTGGTCAGACGTCCTTGATTGTCATATTCATTCACCAATAATGTACAAATTTTGTTATCGCTAGTTAGGCCAAGCGTTACCGTTCTCTGCCCATTATTCCCGGCTGCTTCCCAAAACGCCCGCGCGGACTGAGGAGCATGGTCACGCAAATAAGCGATGCTTTCGTGACTGAGTTCGATACGTCGGCCACCGGATATCATCAAGCCAGGATTCCTTGCTTCAAGCGCGCGATCCTCATAAAGGGGATTACCCGGCGCTTCTATCCCATGATTTTGAGATATGATATTATCCACTAACGCAAGCGTCCCCGAATGGGTCAGGTCAAGCCGATTGGTAAATGGCGTAGGTGGTAAAACAACCCGCCGGTTTTCAGGTATAGTAACCACGGAGCCTTCCTCATCATAGCCATAACAAAAACACGTGCTTGCTATGCGCCCCTGGTCTAATTCGATTGTCACGGAATTTACCCCAGCGGCACGTAACCTACTCCAGAAATTCCGTGAGGCAGCAGGAACAGACGGGTCGGTGGCCAACCACTCAATGGTTGATTCGCCAATAGTACTATGACCATTGGCGATAGGAGGACGCCACATATCGAATACTGCTTGCAAACCATCTTCCGGCTCAGGCGCCATAAAATCTCCAATTTGGCTATAGTCCAATTTGGCTATAGATTAATAATTATTATAACATTTCAATGTTACGGTTTTATGACGGTTTGCCGGATTATCGCGGGAAATTTATAACCACATGATATAAAACATTATTTTATATACCCCCATAACAAAACACCCCGGTCAAAGCCGGGGTGTTTTCATGTCGCGCCAGTAAAAACCGGCACATGCTTCCCGCCTACGCAGGAATTCCAAATAGGTTACGAGCTGGCGTTATAGACTTGCCGCCTGCCCAGCATCACCAGGTAACGCTGCATTTCTTCCTTGAGCGCCAGGTTTTGCTTTTTCATCTCGGTAATGGCCATGAAATCCGGCAATGGATGGGCTGACTCCTGAGCGATTTTTTGTTTAAGCTGGGCACGTTTTGCAGACAGTGACTCGATATGAGCTTCGATAGACATGATGCACCAATCCTTTCTAGTGATTGACGAAAGCGCCTGGAAGGGAACATGGCATAAAAGCCACATCTAATATAAAAACACGATTCAGGCTTCGGTTATTATAAGAAACAATTGACTTCAACTTCAAGTCAAATGATGGTCAAGGGTTTTTTATTTCACTATATTGATTTTTTCGTTGACACCTTGTCCGGCGCGAAACGCCTCCTATATTTATACCATAAGCGCTATTCTACCCCTAAACCCCAACGAAAGGCCTGTTTTATGCACCCGACCAAAAACGATATGCCCTTGAAAACCCGCACCGAAGTTATCTCCCTGCTCGCGCCGCTGCTGGCCGACGCCATTGCCCTCAAGCTGCAAACCAAACAGGCGCACTGGAACGTCAAGGGCGAAAATTTCATTGCCATGCATGAGCTTTTCGACAAGGTCGCTGCGGAAGTCGAAGACGCCGCCGACATGATCGCCGAGCGCATCGTGCAGCTGGGCGGCGAAGCGAAGGGCACGGCGCACGCGGTCGCCAAGCAGTCGCGGCTGCTCGAATATCCCTACACCATCGCCAACGGCGAGAAACATGTGTTCGCGCTGTCCTCCGCCATCGCCGCATTCAATGAAAACGGGCGCGAGGGCATCGATAAAACCGATGAAGCGGGCGACGCCATCACTACCGACATGCTGACCGGGATCGTGCGCGGGCTGGACAAGCAGATGTGGTTCGTCGAATCGCACCTGAAAGAAACCGAGCAGAAATCCCAACGCAAGGCCGGATGATTACCATCCGCAAATCGGGCGAGCGCGGCCACGCCAATCACGGCTGGCTGGATACGTACCACACGTTTTCCTTCGCCGATTACCATGACCCGGCGCATATGGGCTTTCGCGCCCTGCGCGTCATCAACGAAGACCGCATCGCGGCCGGCGAAGGTTTCGGCACGCATCCGCACCGCGATATGGAAATCCTGACCTACATACTCGAAGGCCAGTTGCAGCACCGCGACAGCATGGGCAACGGGCGCGTCATCCAGACCGGCGAGGTGCAGGGCATGAGCGCCGGCGCCGGCATCACCCACAGCGAATTCAACGCCTCGCGCGCCGAGCCGTGCCACCTGCTGCAAATCTGGATCATGCCGCACACCAAAAACGTGATGCCTTCGTACGGCGAATGGAAACCGGTTAGCAAAGAAAAAGGTTGGATATTGGTTGCTTCCGGCGAGGACGGGAAAGGCGGCAGCATCCGCATCCACCAGGACGCGAAAATGCACGTGGCTACTGCCGATAAAAACGAAACGCTGGAGATTCCCATCGCGCCGGGGCGTTTCGGCTGGCTGCAAATCGCCAAAGGTGAAACGGAACTGAATGGGCAGCGATTGAACCAGGGCGACGGCGCGGCGTTTTCCGGCAGCGACGCCAAAACGCTGAAAGTGTCCCAGAACGGCACATTTCTGCTATTTGACCTGGCGTAGCAAAAAATTAACATTTATTTGCTATCCTTAACCGAAAATAATGCGGCCGGGAAACGCCATGAGCAGTGAAAAAGCTGAAATATTTAAGCGGGGTATGAATGAATTAAGGCGCCTGTTCATTAAATATGACCCTCATACCAAAAAATCTGATGGCAGCGTCGTTGTAGACTTTCGCAAAAATGCCCAACTGGATACCGCCTTTGTCGCGATTCAGTATTCGAATGAACGATATAGCAGTAAGGACAAACTGATCCATGCCCTCAATCAGCACTCCAAGGGAGGGTTTTTCCCTACGGCTGAGCATGAAGAAATCGCCATAAGGGCGGAAAAATTATTCGATCCGGAGGTGGTAGACGCGCTTCGGCAATTATCCATTGATGACCTTAAGCATGCAGCGGGAACGCAGCGATCTTTGGAGGATTCCGGCAGAGAAAAAGGTACGCCTGAGGAAACCCGCGCTTGGGCGGAAGAGAACGAAATCAATAATCCTGAAATTGACGCGCTCATTGCTGCGGTCGAAGCGTCTGACGCGCCATCACCTCCGGTTTTACCTACACCATTGCGAACTGAGACTGCTTTGCGAAGGCTCAAATTTGCGACCGGTGTGGATTGGGAGGTTAAGCCAATGGGCAATAAAAATAGCTATCAAACATGCGGCACGTTTTCTACGCCGGAAGGCTTGGCGACCGCTTCCAGTAAGATTATGGAAGTGTTAGGCAAGAGCAAAGAAGGATTTCCTACTAATTCTTATTTATCAAAGGATAATAAAGCAGTTCTAATGGCTAGCTGGGTGCACGACCAAAATGCAGGCAATTTGACGGACAGCGAAGCAGAACTTCGTGTATTATTTAGGGACATAACCCCACCTCAACAAACCCTTAAACTATAATTTTTTGCCAATTTAACCATCCCTTAACGTCATCGTTGTATGATGCTTCAATCACAAGGTTTTATAACTTATCCATGTAAAGGATGGTTTATGGCAGTCGATAAGGGAATGCAGGTGCTGGTCGTCGATGATTACAACACCATGCGGCGCATCATCAGGAACCTGCTCAAGCAGCTCGGCTTCGACAATGTCGACGAAGCGGCGCATGGCGGCGAAGCGCTGGCCAAAATGCAGGATAAGACCTACGGGCTGGTGATTTCCGACTGGAACATGGAGCCGATGACCGGGTTGGAACTGCTGAAGCAGGTGCGCGCCAGCGAGAAGCTCAAGAACATCCCGTTCATCATGGTCACCGCCGAAAGCAAGCCGGAAAACGTCATCGCCGCCAAACAGGCCGGCGTCAGCAACTATATCGTCAAGCCGTTCAACGCCGAAACCCTCAAGGGGAAAATGACGGCGGTGCTGGGCGAGTTCTAATCCAAACAGGAGACATCGCATGAGCGATATGCAGATCGAATTAGGACGCGCCTTGCTGAAAGGGCTGGTTAATCTTAAAACCCAGAAAAATGGCATTACGCTGGAGGATGTTGGCGCCATGTTCCTGGAAATGGCGATGACGTTGCAGCCGGTGTCGAAAGCCGACCGCGAAATGCATGAGGAAATCGCGCGGCTGGCCGAGCATATCGAGGAAACCAAGAAGGAAATTTTTGCCATCTCGACCAACGAGAAATCCGAAGCGGTGATCATCGACGCCTCGCAACATCTCGACGAGGTCATCAAAGCCACCGAGGAAGCCACCAACGCCATCATGAACGCCGCCGACGCCATTCAGTCGGCCGCGGGCGGCATCGGCGGGGAAAAAGAACAGCAGATCATGGACGCCGCCGGCAAGCTCTACGAAGCCTGCAGCTTCCAGGACATCACCGGCCAGCGCATTACCAAAGTCATCAAGCTGCTGGAGAATATCGAAGAGCGCGTCGATAAGCTCAACGGCATCTTCGGCGGCGGCACTGCCGCGCCCGTCGCGCCTATTGCCAACGGCGTAATGAGCGAAAAAGACCTGCTCAACGGCCCGCAGCTCAACGCCCAGGCCGCCTCGCAAACCGACATCGATGCGCTTTTCGCCAGTTTGGGCGGGAAGAATTGACGGCCTAGCCATCATCCCGGAAATGCAGAGCTGAAAGCGAAGCGTTGTCCGGGATCTCGTGGCAGCTTTCCCCCCTCCCGTTTACACACGTCATCGCCCGAATTTTCCGCTTGAAAAATACTAGGGCGATCCAGTAGCGCCGCGTGGCGGCACAGAATATACCGCGCCCATGGCGCTTACGCTGGATTCCCCTATAATTTTTGCAAGGGCAAAAATTCGGGGAATGACGGGAGACTTAACCAATTGTTTTTTCTTATAATTTATATAATATTTAGCAAATTCAATTGGTTATTTTCCGGCAATTATGACGGTTCGATGACAACTTCGTTACAGCTTGATGAAGATTGATCGTCTCACGCGTTTTTTTATTTAGGGCACCCCCAGTCAATGTTATATTGGTTAAATAATTTTAATAAATTTTTATACAATTTTTAACCAAATAACTTATAGGAGCCTGCCATGAAAAACCGCAACGAATCTTTGATGAACAGCACCGCATGCTATCCGGTACGCGGTTTAATGGCTGCTATGGCGTTCATTGCCATATCTGGTACAGCGGAAGCGCAGCCGGCACCCCCCCCCCCCCGGCAATGAACCTGCCGATGGGTCCCACTGGGGCTGCGGGTGTGACCTATAACTACAACAACACTAATAAAAATCTTGCAACCACATTAACCGTCGTCGTCCCTGAAAATACTAAGAATAACAATGCTGCTGTCAGTCCTACAATTAACTGGACGAGTTTCAATATCGGAATTGGCGATTCCGTCATCTTCGATTTACCTACAGCAACCTCCAGCGTGACAAATAGAGTGAGTAGTAATGTTACTATTGCGGGCAATCTAAGAACGTCTCAAGGGGGATTTTTTTTAGATCCAACCATAGGAGCTTCCTCGGATGGAGCTCTTCAAATTGCATCATATAATATTACATTTACCAATACTGCCCATGTAACTGCCTCCAGTATCTCAATCATGGATACAAGCACTACAAATGCTGGGGTGATTCAAGCTGCCGATGATATAAGGCTTTCTACTAGTGGCAGTTTTACAAACACGGGGGTTATTACGTCGGATAATGGAAAAGTTAGTATTTTTTCCATCGGCCCAATCAATGAGAGTGGGGATGGTTCGATCTCAGCGGGTACTAATATAGATATAAGGAGTGGGGCTGCGATTAATATTGATAATACAGGCGATGGTGCCGCCCTCTCAGCGAAGGATAAAATAGAGCTGAATGCGAACGGAGGAATGGTTAATCTTAATGGTCATCTAGATGGTGATTTAATAATAAAACTGAACGGAAATAATATGACTCACAGGCAATTGGTAGCGGCGACCCTCGTCAATAATAATGGCGTTACTACCGCTAATCACGTGAGCATAAACACCTCCACCGGAGAAGTTACACTGGGCAACTAAAAGACTCAACAATGACATGGCAACCCCATCTTTTGCCTTTTCCTATTCGTCCCTATAAAATATGCTCTTTCCTCTGATGCGCATCTGCATCAAAGTGGTATCATATTTGCTTTAAAGTATAGTAAGCACGCAGGCGCGCGCCTGAAGCGCCGCCCGATGGAAGGCAATGGGAAAGAACAAGCGTTTTACCAAACCGTGTATTTTGCTGCTGGCGCTGTTTTACCTTGCGTTGCCGGCCGGGTTCGCGTTGTCTGAAGATACCGCCCTGCCCGTCATCCACGGCAGCTTCGTGCATAGCGACGCCCGCATCACCTTTGAATGGCCGCAGCCGGTCACCTTCACCGCCGACGCCAAAGGCCGGACGGTTACCATCACCTTCGCGCGCAATGCCAATCCCGATTTCGGCCGCCTGCTGTCGCGGCTTTACCCCTACGTCACCAGCGCGCGGCGCGAAAGCGACGGCAGGACCATCCTGCTCACCCTCGATAAGCCCTATAAAATCCGCACCTTCCTCAGCGACAACATCGGCGGCATCGACCTCCTGGGCATCGACCCGCAGGCGCGGCTGGCCTTGCATTACGGCAATGCCATGCAAACGGCGGAAGCGACAAAGCTCGCCACGCTGGCGCCCGCCGCAGGCACTCCTGCCGCACCCGCCGCCGCGGCGCCTACTCCCGCCGCTAACGACAGCGCCGCCATCACGCCGGAGGAAGCCGAAAAGCGTGAAGCGGCCGCCAACAACGGCGCTATTCTCAAGGTCAACGTGTCGGCATCGGAAGACAGCGCCGTATTGCGCTTTCCCTTCAATGAGCGCGTCGCGGGCGCGGTCTTCATCCGCAACAACGTGCTGTGGGTGGTGTTCAACAAGCCACTGGAGCTGGATTTATCGGATTTCGACGCGCTGCCAAAAACCGTCATCGGCAAGGGACAGGTCGTGGCAAGCCGCAAGGCGGCGGTGCTGCGCGTGCCCATCGACGACAACATTTATCCCTCGGTCGCCAGGCAGCAAAACAGCTTCGAGTGGGCGGTGCTGCTGACCACCAAGAAAAATCCGCCACCGACGCCGCTTAAGATCGAAATCAACACCGATCCGCCGGCGCCCCCCAACGTGTTCGTCGGCTCGCTGGAAATGGGTGAGCCACTGACGCTGCAAGACCCGATGATCGGCGATGACATGGTCGTCACCCCGCTATACACGCTGGGCGCGGGTATCCCGGCCATGCGCGATTTCGTGGAATTCATCGTGCTGCCCACGGCGCAGGGCGTCGCCGTCGTGAAAAAATCCGATGACGTCGCCGTCGCTGAGCTACGCAACGGCCTGCGTATCGGCCCGCCGCAGGGCGCGGCGCTGACGCCGGGGCTGCCGGAAGCGCAGGAAACCACGCAAAGCAAGGCGCTGCAAAGCGTCGCCACCCTCTATCCTTATGAAGCGTGGCAGTTCGTGAACCAGTCCCACCAGCAAATACAGATGCGCGACCTGTTCCACCGCGTCGTCGAGAGCGCCAGCGTGCAGGAAAGCAATGACGCCAGGCTCAGGATGGCGCAGGTGTTCCTGAGCGACGGCATGGCGCCGGAGGCCAAGGCGCTGCTCGACGGCATCAACCGCACCGACCCGATCTTTTACCGCAGCAGCA
>Ga0206814_10102_pt1 | contig 22859 bp, 24 predicted proteins | sample Alteio_BWOrgCont_90_FD_152850 | JGI IMG/M metagenome (GOLD analysis project Ga0206814, IMG submission 152850) | Enriched cells from forest soil in Barre Woods Harvard Forest LTER site, Petersham, Massachusetts, United States -... | ecosystem: Environmental > Terrestrial > Soil > Temperate forest >...
GCCGGTCGCGGGGAATGCCGGTGTCGGCGCCGCCGGCGAACAAAAGAATGCTGTGAGTGGAAGCGCGCCGGAACGACCCATGGTTGCCGCCCGGATTGAAATTACGAACGTTAAAGTTCCAATGATCGTTGGCGAAGATGATGAAGTCCGGTTGGGCCAAACGGCGGCGGCGCTGATTAAAGCGGGCCAGCAACGCCGAGTCCGGGTCGGTAGAGTGCTCAGGCAGGAGCGGCGGCAAAAACTGCTCGTGCAGCGCGATGATTCCGTTGGAATAGGCAGTCCGGTGGACGGCGTGAAACCACTCCGCTTCGGAATGCCACGAATTGAGCCAGGACTCGCGATCGGCTGGCGGAACTGCTAGGTTGTCATCTTCAAACAGCCGCAGCGGGAGTCCCGGTTGGAAGGCTCCCTTGGGCAAGTAGCGTAGGTCCGTTCCTCGATGCAGCACCTGCGCTTGTTTGTCTTCGCCCGCGTAGAGCCAGATGGAATCATCGGTGGGTATCGCGAGAAAATCGACGGGGTGCGATCCAACGGCCGCCTGCACGTTATTGCGCACCGACAGGCTGGCGAGAAGCGGGAGATAGTTGATGCGCTCGAAGCTCCGCGCTACGTCGAGCGAACCATCCGGCGCGAGAGCCAAGCCGCTGGCGGAGGGTCCGACAACATAATTCTCCAGATCGGTCATCGAGTTCGGGTCGCCCATGGCGCGTTTTGGAATCAGATCGTCCGCGCTGAGCCGGTGGTGATCGAATTCGTTGGGCTCGAGAGCGAGCAGCTTGGAGAGAGCGCGGGCGTAGGCGGCATACGTACGCTCCTGGTCGCGCCATGCATCCAATTGCACTGCCAGGCGTCGCGCGGCCTTGTCGAGACCGGCGTCGCGCTGCTCTTTGGTCCACTTCTTAGGCTCCGACGCGATGCGGGTACGCTGCTGATCCATGGCACGGCGAAGCGCGCCGAGCTCGTCAGAAACTTCCTGGACGGTTGCCTGCCATCCCGCCCGATGGGCGTCAATGACGTGGAAAAATGCGGCGATGGCCGCGCGCCGGAGGGGCGGATCGATTCCGGAGCGGTTGATCTCTTTCAACAGAATTTGCAGCATGTTGAAAGCTGAGTTGCGAAGGTAGACGGAAGCGCGCTCGTTTCCGTCCAGATCCAGCAGCGCGGTAGGATAATCGTCGGCTTCGCCTTTCAAGTACAGCGATTCATCGCTCGGCGTCACCACTTCAGAAGTGAACGGATCCAGGCCGCGCAGCTTGAATTCGTCCAAGGGGTGGCGATTGGTGAGGACATGGTGCGCTCCCCCGGCGCGGCTGTTGAAAAAGTGCAGCAGATTATAGCCCTGGCTGTAGAGGCCGGGTTGGGTATTCATGCCGTGATCGGAAACAACCGCCAGCACGGTCTGAGCGGCGAGCGCGCTGGACTGGATGGCGATCCAGACGCGGCCGATCAAGGCATCGATGCGCTGCAGCGCCTGGCGCTGGGATGCTGGATCGGAAGTGGCATGGGCCACGTGATCATAGTCGCCGGTGAAATAGTCGAGGTATTGAACAGAAGGGTCGGATAGCTTGGCGATCAGTTCCCGTTCGGTCTGCTCTTCGACGCTGCTGCCGAGTCCAAAGCCGATGGTCCATTCGTCCAGAAGCTCTCGAAGGCCGCCCGAGAAGTGATGCGGGATCGCGTCCCTCAGGGTCTCCCATCGCACGCCGCGCTGGAAGAGTTGGAAGCTCTGCTGCGTGGCTGGGTACGGAAAACGATCGACGAGCAGAGGGATTTTCTGGTCGTCCAGGACTTCCACCCCGGGCATGTCCACTTTTCGCGAACGCGCATAACCAACGTAGAAGGGGAAGAAGTTCATGTAGTCATAAACGTGGCCGGTGTAACGATCGAACTCGGCATTGCCGTGAATCTGCAGATGCCGGCCGGTATCCAGCAGGGACCAGGAGGGCGTGGAAAGGCTGATGCCTCGAACATAGAAGTTGTCGACGATGGTGCCGCCCTGCGCGAAGACCCGCTCGATCCAAGGCAGCGTGCTCTTATGCGTGATGGGATCGATGCGCGAGAGCTCGCGTTCCAGAATGTTGTCGGGAACGCCATCGAGCTTGATGATGATTACGCGCTTGACTTCCGCGCTGAGAACGAGCGGGGCACTGAGAAGGAGCGGGAGAGAGAGGAGGAGCAGGAATCGCGGCCCAGTCATTGCCCGACTGCGGCCAAGGGGCCGACGGGTGTGCTGGGATGTTGCTGTGCGCTCAAGCAGGTTGCCAGAATATCGCTATCCGTCGATCGCGCGCAAACCTCGGAGACCAGATGTTGGGCTTGGGGAGTGGCGTTGGCATCGGAGCTAAGAGCCGATACGGACCGGCTGATGACGCCGGAGTCCCACACCACATCGGGGCTCGGACTGGATGCCAGGAGCTGATTGAGAAAACGCATATGATAATCGGAACTGCGATAGGCGCTGAGTTGGATGTTCAGGGTGGAGTCTGGTTTCTCGGGATCGACGCGCGGCCCCCGAGTAAACATGCGGCCCAGGCCCATGGCCATGCGCCTGCCCGCAGATTGCGTGTAGGCTTCCAACTCCTTGCGCCGGTCGCGTTCGAGTTTTGCCGCGCCACGCGGGGACTCAGCGTACTTGAGGAGCGCGGCGTATTGTTCACGGGCGAGCGTGGCTTCGTGGGAAACGTCATTCTCGCGCGGATTCAGCGCTAAGTGATCCAGGCGGCGCTGCAACTGGATCTTGAGGGCCGGGTCGAGGCCGGAGTCCATAGCCAGGAACTCTCGGGCTTCCGAATAAGCTTCCAGACGCGCGTTGCGATTGACAGCGAAGCCATGACGCCCGCGCACGAACATCCATAACGCCTCCGCGGCAAAGAACTCGGGATTACCGAATCGCGTGAGGCCCAACACGCCGGTCACCATGCTGCTCGCGCCCTGGTTCACCATCTCGCGACGCTTGGGCTTTAAACTGTCCCGAAAATCGACGAGCAGGAGCGGGACGCGGGGATAGTCCAGGTTGTAGAGAGCGAGCGGAATCATCTCTTCGGCGCGCGCGCCCGGCGTCCCGGCGGGGACGGGATGATTGTCGGAATCGAAGTAGCGGGTTTGCGTGTAGCCGGTCCAATGCATCAGGCGGTCGTCAGTCCAGGGATTGGCGATGCTCAAAAACTGACCGTTAAATTGCCGTTCGGCGCGGCCATCCAGATCGGAGCGGGCGATCCACAGCAGTGCTTCGCTGGGCGTTACCGGGGCTTCGCCGAGCGTGTCGGAAGCGGGCGTCAGAGGCTCGAAGATCAGCCCATTAAGCTCGGCGCGCTGACGAAGGAGGTCCCAGTTGTGGCCGCGGGTCTGCTCCAGCTGGCTGGTCTGCTTGTCATAGTACTTCGATAATTGTCGTTCGCGAACCAGGCCGCCGAAGGCATGGGTGGAGAGGCTGAGGCGGGCGTAGAGTTCGCGGAACTGGCCTTCGGACAGAACGGACGAACGATCGGGGTCGCGATTGAGATTGTCCAAAGTGCTGAGAGCCTGGAACACTTGGAGGTTGGTGTAATCGCTCGAATTGCCGCGATAGGTGCGGGTGGTGGAGCGAATGGCGGCGCCCAGTGGATCGAATTCCAGCACTTGCAACCCATCGCTAAACAGGTTGCCGTAGACGCTTTTGTAGGGTGAGGCCAAATCGAGCGTTGGCGCCGGCACTCGACTGGCGTGGGTCTTGCTTCGGGCGCGAAAAAATCCAAACGAAAGTGCGGAGGCGGCGCGCTGCCAGAGCGTAGGCCGCGTGCTGGTCAGGATCCAGACATAGCGCAAACGGGCGTTCGCCGGATCGCTGTCGCCGAGAGAATCGCGCAGCACGGTGAGGAGGGGAACGTCGGGATTCTGCGAGCCAGACGCCGGATTTTCGAGACGCCCGAACACGGTGACTAGCTCGGCTCCATCCGCCACCGGCTGAGATTCGACCCGATAGGACGGAGGCGGCTGACTCAGAAACCCGGCCCCCAGTAGTACTGTTACCAAGGCCGACTGAAGCAAGCGAACTACCCTCTTCTTTCAAGGTAATCGAAGCGCGAATATGGAGCAAGAGCGGGGCTGAAGCGCACTCTCCGACCACCACCAAAGCTCTGTCTGTTCGACGCCCATCAATGCATCTCGTTGCAAAATTTCGTAATTTTTCCGTCCAGGCTGTCCGCTCAGAGGCGCTGGGCATCGGAGGAGGCGCATCAGCTGTTTTTTGTGTGCGAGGTGGCGTTTTTTTTGAGAGCTGGAAAAACGAAGCCAAATAGCGTGTGTTGCCGCGCTGGATGCTTGTGTTGATGCATCACGCTCAGCTTATCGCGGGAGCGAGGCGGTCCCGTGCGGTGGTAAGGGGTAAATGGTTGGGGCGGTAGGGTGGAAAAAAACAGAAAGATTGTTAATTCGATTCCAGCAAGTGCGACGTGAAGCAGAATTTCACAATCTTTTTGGCCACGCTTTCGCTAGCGCCCTTAGCTTCCCGGATGAGGAGGACCTGGCCCGTGGAAGCGTCCGCAAACCTGACTCGCGCCTGGAGCGTGGTACCGCCGGCGCCGAAACCGATCAAAGATCTTTTCACCGGGTTGGCGGGCTGGAAGCGGAAGACGGTGCCGGAAATGCGCAAGACGGCGTGGCCGAAGGGAGGCGGGTCTCCCTGGCGAACGATGATTACCGTCTCGAACGCCAGGCTGATTTCGCGCGCGATGTTTTCCACCAGCGCCTTTTGGTAGTCGGCGGGAAACGCAATGTCTTGGTCCGCTACGAATGGGTCCACTTCAACCGCCGAATAGGGTGCGGGCTCGCCTGGAGCAACCGCGGCCAGGACCCCTGTATAAATGACAACTAAACCGACAGTACTGAGCTGCATAGAATCCTAATGATAAACTTGGCCTCATGTCGAGGTTTGCGGTTCTCGTCGTGGTTGTTGGTTCGCTGACGTGTTTGATGGCGCAGCCGCGCTACGCTGCCGATGGTCAATTGACTCTTCCGAGCGATTATCGCGAATGGGTCTTCTTGAGTTCCGGCCTGGGGATGACTTACCAGGAATCGCCGAGCCGCCCGCCAGCGTTTACGAACGTGTTCGTGAATCCGGCGCCGTATCGTTCCTTCCTCGCGACCGGGACCTGGCCGGACAAGACGACACTCGTGCTGGAGGTGAGGGGATCTTCAAGCCAAGGATCGATTAATCGCGGCGGATCTTACCAGAGCGATGTAATTGCCATTGAGGCTGAAGTGAAGGACACCGCGAAGTTTCCGGGAAAAGGCTGGGCGTTCTTCGCCTTCGGCCAATCAAGCTTGGGGAAGTTGCTTCCACGCAGCGCGGATTGCTACGGCTGCCACTTGTCGCATGGCGCGGTGGACAATACCTTCGTGCAGTTTTATCCCGCGCTGATGGAGATTGCGAGGCAAAAAGGAACGCTGACGCCGGCTTACCTTCACGAGTCGGGCGCCAGGCGCTAGGACGGTTCGCTGCGCCCGTTATCAAGCTGTCGAATAAAATCGTCCGGGTTAAATCGATCCATGCGGGGGATCGGAAACGTTGCGGCGACATCGAAGGCTACCGCGTCCGGCGGAGCCAGCAGACCCTGTTGCGCCAGCGAGTCAAGCAATGCACCGCGCGTCGATACAGCCAACACGTTCGCTCCGGGACTACACACGCTCGCCAGTAGCCTGGCATCAATACCAAACGAGGCCGATTGGGCAGGGCCAACCTGCGCCTGTGCCCGTTTGGTTAGTTCCCAGACGGCGCGAAGATCCCGGGGGTCGACGGCCGGGATGGGGTTCAAACCCACACCTTCTCGGCTGGAACGCCGCGTTTGCACATCTCGCACGATCCGGCGTCTTTATAATACGTAGCGTCCAGCTGCGCGAGGTAATAAAGGGGCAGGGGACTGAAGTCCACCGTTTTCGGCGTGGGCTGATAGATGATCACGGCCATCCCGACCACTTCGGCTCCGGTGGATTCCACCAGCCGCTTCAATTCCCCGAGGTTGCGGCCTGATCGCAGGATGTCGTCCACCAGCAGCACTTTCTCGCCGGGCGTCTGTTCGAGATATTGGCGGAAGCGCATTGCTCCGCGCTCTTCCCCCCGGCCTTCCCTCCGATCGGCCCAATACACCTGATGCGCGCGCAAGGCTTCGCACACCCCGTATGCCACGGGGAGTCCGCCGGTATCGGGTGAAACGATGGATAGCTCGGGAATCATGGCTCGGATTTCCGCGTTGGCGCGGAGCAAGCGGCTAAGCCCCACGCTCAGCACTTTGGCGTGCTGGTAGTAGCGCGTGGCCAACTGCACTTGCATGTATTCTGTGGCGTGCAATCCGTTGGGATATTCGAAATGACCGTCTCGGATGGCGCCGGTCTGTCGCAACAGGGCGACCACTTCTTCTTGGGTTGGGACCAGGTGCATAGTTGTCCTTATTGTCTCGCGCTGCGTGATCCGGCGCAGAGCGCGGTATGATGGGATTTTACAAGGAGCCCGGTTCCATGCAGAATTCAGTTCTAGTGCCCATGGTTGTGGAGCAGACCTCGCGCGGCGAGCGCGCGTTCGATATCTATTCACGCCTGCTCAAGGAAAACATCATTTTTCTGGGCACTCCCATTGACGACAACGTCGCCAATTTGGTCATCGCGCAGATGCTTTTCCTGGCTGCCGAAGATCCGGAAAAAGATATTTCGCTGTACATCAACTCACCGGGAGGTTCCATCACGGCGGGGCTTGCGATTCTGGACACCATGAACCTAGTGGAGCCGGACATCGTGACCTATTGCGTGGGACAAGCGGCGTCCATGGCGGCGGTGTTGCTGGCCTGCGGCACGAAAGCCAAACGCTATAGCCTGCCGCACTCGCGCATCCTGATCCATCAGCCCTCGATGAGCGGGCTGGGCGGGCAAGCCACGGACATCGATATCTACGCGCGCGAAATCCTTCGTATGCGCGAATCGCTGAATCAGATTCTTGCGAACGCCACCGGGCAGGCAGTGGATCGCATCGCGCGCGACGTGGATCGGGACTACATCCTGGAGCCCGATCAGGCGCTCGAGTATGGCATCATCGACCGCATTATCGAGAGCCGTGCACTGCAACCGGTTCCCACGCGCTAGTTTACTTGGGGGCCTGTTACCGGCGCTGCTGCTGGGGAGCGTCGCGCAGGCCCAGTTGATCCCACCTGGCACCGCAGTGCCGAGCACTACGCTTCCTCCAGTCGTATTTATCAACGGCTATCAGTTTGAAGGCTGCGCCGGTACGACATTTGCGGGCACGTTCGGCATCGCAGATCAGGTGCTGCAGAGTAATTCCGAAGTCAGCCTTTTCTTCAATACCTGCAGCTTGCCGGGGTCCGCGACCATTGAAGATCTCGGGGCGGCTTTCGGCAGCTTCCTGGGGAGTTTGAAATATACCAACGGACAGCCGGTAGAGACGGTGGATGTGGTGGCCCACAGCATGGGTGGATTGGTGCTGCGGGCGTATCTGAGCGGCAAACAGGATGCCTCAGGTTTGTTTCAACCACCCGCGGCCACGCATGTTCGCAAAGCAGTCTTCCTTGCCACCCCGAACTTCGGAACGGGAATCGCGTCGATTCTGGGGGTCTCCACTCAGGTTAACGAGATGGCCAGCGGCAGCGGTTTTCTGTTTGGCCTGGACACCTGGAATGATGGGACGGACGATCTGCGCGGCGTGGACGCCGTAGCCGCCGCGGGCAATGCCGGCAGCGGAGGGCTGGGTAACCCGGCTGGTTTTGACGACGGCGTGGTGACGCTTACCAGCGCGTCACTTCGGTTTTATTTGCCTGGCCGCACCCGGGTGGTTCCCTACTGCCACATCGACGGAGGAGGAATCATCACGGTGTTCAACCTTTGTCCGGGGAACGCCAAGGGCATCGCCGACATCAACTCGGCGATGCACGATTCGGCGCAGATTATCGTCTCGTTCTTAAACGGAACCAATGCCTGGCAAAGCGTTGGGACGGCTGCTGAGAGCGATCCGTTTCTGTCGGTGGATGGCGGATTGATTATTGCGGCGCGGGCTGCCGACGATTCCAGCTTAAACCTCAATTCGGCGACGGCGGGGCTAAATGGAGCAGACAAGCAGCTCAATATTTCTTCGGATCATCTGGCGTTCACCGATCAATTCCCGGCGGGCTACATTGGATTCAATGTCACGGCGGGGTCTTTGAATATCAACAGCGCCGCTACGCTCGCGGAGGGAGGGACCGAGCCTTTTATCGTGAAGCCGGGTCCCTTGGTCGCGCGCGTCTTCCCGGCGGCCGCGGCGAACTTCCCGCTGGAACTTGCGCCGCGCATGTTGATCGCGATTTATGGTTCGGATCTGGCCTCTGGAACTGTGTCTCTGAACGGATCGCCGCTCTCTCTTTACTACGTGTCAGCAACGCAGATTAATGCGGTGCTTCCCGATAGCGCAACAGGTCTGACGCCGCTGACGGTCAAGACCAGCACCGGCCAAAATACGCTGAACGTTTATGTAGAAGCGGCGGCGCCCGCGATCTTTACCCAGAACTCGTCGGGAACCGGGCCGGCGTCTGCTCTGAAGGCCAGCGATCAGAGCTTGGTGACGGCCGATAATCCGCTGCATGCGGGCGATGCGGTGGAGTTATATGCGACGGGCCTGGGCTTAACGAGCGCGAGCAATCGACTCGACGTTGCGGTTCAACAGCCTACGGTGACCGTCGGCGGTGTCAGTTGCCCGGTTACGTTTGCGGGCGCAGCGCCGAATTACGTCGGACTGGATCAGATCAACTGCACCATTCCAACGGGCATTGCAGCGAGTGTATCGGCGCCCGTTGTAATTACATCGGGTGATCGAATCAGCAACACTGCTACGCTCGCCGTCGATTGAACTAGACCAGCATTCCTGCGGGTTGGCGGATTTCCATACAGCCCTTGCCGGTGGGCAGCATTTTACCTGGGTTTAAGCAGCACTCGGGATCGAACAACTTCTTGAACTGAGCGATCATATCGAGCGTTTCGCTGGAGAATTGCTCGCCGATCAGCTCCATCTTCTCCATGCCGACGCCGTGCTCGCCCGTGATGGATCCGCCTTGTTCGATACAGAATCGCAGGATTTCATCGCCCGCGGCTCGCGCTCGATCGAGTTCTCCCGCCTTGTGGTGATTGAACAAAATGATGGGGTGCATGTTGCCGTCGCCCGCATGGAAGATGTTGCTGATGGTGAGGCCGTACTTCCCGGCCACCTGATGAATCTTGCGCAGCGTCGGCGCGATTTTGGTGCGCGGCACCACGCCGTCTTGCACGTAGTATGACGGGCTCACGCGGCCGACCGCGCCGAAAGCATTCTTGCGGCCCTTCCACAGTAGCTCGCGTTCCACGGCGGATTTAGCGATGCGAACCTCGCGCGCGCGCGAGCGCAGGCAGGCATCCTCGATCTGCTCCAGCTGTTCTTCGACCGCTTCCTTCAATCCTTCCAGCTCGATCAGCAAGACCGCGGCTGCGTCCATCGGATAGCCCGCGTGCGTGGCTTCTTCCACCATGCGCAGCATGACGCCGTCCAGCATTTCGACCGCGGCCGGAGTGATGGCGCGAGCCGTGATCTCGGCCACCGAATCGGCGCAATCGTCGACGGTATCATAGATGGCGAGCAGCGTCTTCACCAGTTCCGGCTGGCGCATCAGGCGCACGGTGATATTAGTGACGAGCACCAGGGTGCCTTCTGAGCCCGTGAGCAGGCCGGTAAGGTCGTAACCGGGCGTGTCCAGAGCTTTGCCGCCGGCGGTCATGGGCGTTCCATCGGGCAGGATGGTCTGGATGCCGAGCACATGATTGGTGGTGACGCCATACGCCAAGGTGTGCGGGCCGCCGGCGTTCTCCGATACGTTACCACCGATGGTACAGGCTTTCTGGCTGGAGGGGTCGGGGGCGTAAAAATAGCCGTCGCGTTCGACGGCCTGCGTAATGTCGAGATTCACGACGCCCGGTTCGAGCACCGCGCGTTCGTTCGCCAGGTCGATTTCGAGGATGCGATTCATTCGCGCGAACGAGATAACCATGCCGCCGGCGCGGGCGATTACGCCGCCGCTGAGTCCCGTGCCCGCGCCCCGGCCGACCATGGGGATGCGGTGTTCGAGGGCGATTCGAACCAGGGCCTGCGCTTGTTCGGAGGTCTGGGGGAAGACCACCAGTTCGGGCTGGGCTTTGTCGATGCTGCCGTCGTATTCGTAGAGCTGCAAGTCTTCCGGCCGGTCGAGGTACCCGCGCGGCCCGAGGAGTTTGTCGATCTGATGGACGGCGTCGGTAGGGATCAATTCAGCCACAGATGAACACAGATGAACACCGATACTAGAGCAACGACTTCACGAAGCCTACCAGCTCGGGATCCATCCACGAGATGGCCTGGCCGTCGCGCTCGGGCAGGCCCGCAAACTTCCGCACTACTTTGCCGTTGCGATCGATAATGTAGCTCTCGGGAATTTTGTAGGTGCCGTAGCGGTAACTCAGATTCTCTTCCGGATCGCGCGTCAGCGGGTAAGCCAGGCCGAAGTGCTTCACGAAATTCTGATACAACTGCTCGTTGCGGTCGACGCTGACGCCCAGGACTACGACGCCGGAGTCCTTTAATGTTTTGGCAAACTCGTTGAGCGAGGGTGCCTCCTGCACGCACGGCGCGCACCAGCTAGCCCAAAAATTCAGCACCAGAACCTTGCCGCCGAAGTTGCGCGGCGTCACCTGATCGCCGGCGGCAGTGGTGATGGTGAAGTTGGGCGCCGCGTCGCCGACACCGACGATGTGCTCTTGCATGGACCACACAACCACGCCGCCGAGCGCGACGAGAAGCGCCGCGATGGTTCCCTTGATGATCAAATCTACTTTGGAATGAGTCATTTCGTGCAGCCACCCAGGGGCCTTCTTCTATAATATTAAAGCATCCCGGAGGTGGACTTTCGCATCGAATAACAGGATCATGCTGATCACTCGCCGAGCTGAATTTTCCGCGTCGCATGTGTGCGCGCAACCCGCACTGTCGGCGGATCAAAATCGAGAGATTTACGGCGCCGCATCCAATCCGAGCGGCCATGGGCATAACTACGTCCTGGAAGTTACCGTGGAAGGCGAACCGGATGCGGCTACCGGCATGGTTTTTGATCTCAAGAAGCTGAAGGATTTGATCCAGCAGACGGTGCTGGATCCAATGGATCATCGCTTCCTGAATTACGAGGTGCCGCCATTTGACAAGATCGTTCCGACCACGGAAAACGTCGCTCGGGAGATCTGGAGGCGTCTGGAGCCGCATTTTGAAGCCGGCCGCGCCCACCTGAACAACATCCGGTTGTATGAGACCGAGGACCTGTATGTGGATTATTCAGGGGAACACAGGTGATGCGCGTCACCCGGCGGTATCGCTTTGCCGCATCTCATCGCCTGCACTCGGCGGCATTGACCGAAGACGAAAATCGCGAGTTGTATGGCAAGTGCAGCAACCCGTATGGGCATGGCCATGACTATGTTTTGGATGTGACCGCTGTAGGTCCGGTGAGTGAGCTCTCCGGTCAGGTGGTGCACGTTGCGACGCTCGATCGGCTGGTTAGCGAGCAGGTGTTGAACGATTTTGACCATCGCTACCTGAATGCGGACCTGGGCGAATTCAAGAGCGCGGTTCCGACGTCGGAGAATATTATTCGGGTGATTGAAGACCGGCTGATTGCTCGCTGGCGGGAGACATTTCCCGGCGAATGGCCGCGCCTGGAGGGAATCCGGTTGCGCGAGACGAAGCGAAACGTGTTCGAACTAAAATCATGAAGACCAAGCAATCCGTAGTGAAAGTGATGCCTCCGCAAAAGGACGACGAGTCCATTGCCGATCTCATGGAAAAGCTGTTGGTGAAGATCGGCGAGGACCCGGAGCGTCAGGGATTGGTCCGCACCCCCGAGCGCGCCGACAAAGCGCTGCGTTTTCTGACCAGCGGATATCAGACGGACGTCCAAAGCATTGTCAACGGAGCGCTGTTCGAAGAGAAGTGCGACGAGATGGTGGTGGTGAAAGATATCGAGTTTTACAGCATGTGCGAGCATCACATGCTGCCGTTCTTCGGAACGATGCACGTGGCTTACCTGCCGAACAACAAGCTGATCGGGCTGAGTAAGATTCCGCGCGTGGTGGATATGTTTGCGCGCCGCCTGCAATTGCAGGAACGCTTGACCCATCAGGTGGCCGAGACGCTGCAGGACGTGTTGAAGCCCAGGGGGGTGGGCGTGATCTGCGAAGCACGCCACTTCTGCATGATGATGCGCGGCGTGGAAAAGCAGCATTCCGGGGCGGTGACCAGCGCGATGTTGGGAGCGTTCCGGGAACGTAAAGAGACACGCGATGAGTTCCTGTCGCTGGTGTCGCATCGCAACCATCCGTTCTACTAAGGCGCAGCCGCTTTTGCTGAGGCGCTGCCGCTTTGGCTACAATCAACTTAAATGATTGAGCATTTTCGCGACTTCAAGGCTGGGCCCGATCCCTTCGGCCGCATGTGGCAGGTGTACTTTCGATGGCTGCAAACCGGCATTTCGATCCGCCACGCCGACACGGTAGACGTGAAGTTCGGAATCGGCACCGAGGGCCAGCCGTTTGAGGAGCGCGTGATTGCGCTACACCATCCCGCGCTGCTGGCGCTGAGTGAAAAGTTCGGCCATCCTCTGACCGACACCTGGTGCATGAAGCTTGCAGCGATGCATTTGAAGCACATGCTGGAGACCGGCGAGGACATGGAAAAGACGCTGGTGGCGATGCAGCCTGAGGAAATGGATCGCTACGCGCGCCAGCTCGAAGACTCGCTGGCCGTCAAGAAGTAGATTGCCGGAGTATCTCTTCGTCTACGGAACGCTTCGGCGCGGCTCCGATAACAAGTTTGCCCTTATGCTGGCGGATCGAGCACAGTTTGTGGGACCTGCTCGAGTGCCTGGCCTGTTGTACGATTTCGGCCGGTATCCTGGCGCTGTCAGAAGCCACCAGGGTGACCACTGGATACAGGGTGAAGTTCACCGCTTCGACGATCCTGAGCTCATGCCGTTGCTCGATGAGTATGAAGGACCGGAATTCGAGCGCGCCATGGTGTCCGTCACAACGGGAATAAGGGAGTGCTGGATATATTGGTACGTTGGCCCGGAGACAGGGCGTCTGATCGCGTCGGGCGATTGGTTCCAGCGTTAGTTGAGGAAATACGTCCGGTACAATGTGTCGCGCTGTTTGGGAATGAAGCCGGCGTCGCGGATCAGCCGGCGCAGCTCTTCTTCGCTGGCGCGATTGTGGGTGCCCGCCGCCGATACAACGTTTTCTTCGATCATGATGCTGCCGACGTCGTTGCCGCCAAAGCGCAAACCGACCTGGCAGGTCTTCAGGCCCGGCGTCACCCAGGAAGATTGAATATTCTGGATGTTTTCGAAGTACAGGCGCGAGAGCGCGAGCATCTTGAGGTACTCCACGGCGGTCGCTTCCTGCTTGACGAACTTGCCGAGGGAGGTGTTTTCCCGCTGGAACGACCACGGAATAAACGCCGTGAATCCGCCGGTGTCTTCCTGAATCTGGCGCACAATGTCAAAATGATTCATGCGCTGCTCGATGGTTTCGCCGCAGCCGAACATCATGGTGGCGGTGGTGCGCATGCCCAGCGCATGAGCGGTGCGGTGTACGTCGATCCAATCTTGCGACGATGACTTTAGCCGGCTGATCCTGCGCCGCACGTCGTCGTCCAGAATTTCGGCGCCGCCGCCGGGGATCGATTCCAGGCCCGCGTCGCGCAGCCGCGCGATGGTATCGTGCAGGTTCAATCCGCTTACCTCGGCGATGTTCACGATCTCGGGCGCTGAAAAACAATGGTTCCAGATTTTGTCGCCAAAACGATCCTTGATGGATCGCAGCAGGTCTTCGTACCATTCGATCTTGAGGTCGGGATGCAGGCCGCCTTGCATGAGGATGCCGGTGCCTCCCAGATCGATGGTCTCCTGAATCTTGTCGAAGATCACGTCCTTGGAATGTATATAGCCTTCCTGGTGGCCTGGCGGCCGGTAGAAGGCGCAGAAGCTGCAATACTCGGTGCAGAAATTGGTGTAGTTAATGTTGCGGTCGATGATGTAACTGACCACGCCGTGAGGGTGCAGCTTACGGCGGACCGCGTCGGCCGCCATGCCGATGCCGATCAGATCGTCGCTGTTATATAAATCGATGGCTTCCTGCCGCGTCATCATGCCGTAACCTTTCTCCCCTCCACCGGACTTCGAAGCTCTGAAGCATATTGTAGGAAAGTCTTCAAACCCGCGTACTCGCGGTCGCCGAGTTCGAAGACGATATTGTCTCTCAAGTAGGAACGCGCCAGGTCTTCAGAGACGCCTACTTTGAGGTGCTCCGAGCGCGCGATATCGTCGATGTGGGCGCGTCCAAAGCGCATGGACTGAAGGAACGGCCCGGGATCCTGCGCCGGCAACTCGGCGCGCGCGGCCCAAACCGCGAACACCATCGGCAGGCCGGTCATTTGGACCCATTCAGCGCCCAGGTCGAGAACGTGGAAGGGCAGATCGGCGGGATCCAGGACCAGCGCGGCATCGCCAATGATCAGCGCGGCGTCGGCATTTTCGAGCATCGACGGCAGGTGTGGCGCGTGCGATTGAACCTGGGGCTGGACGCCGTATTTGCGTGCGAGAATCACGCGGCTGAGCGCCACCGAAGTTCGCGAAGTGGAGTCGGTTGCCAGTTTGCGGATTTGGGCGTAAGGCACCTTGGAGATCAGGAAAATGCTGCGCACCGGGCCGTGGCAGGCGATCCCCGCGCCGCGAATGATTTCGAGCTTCTGCCGGTTCAATTCCACGGCCGGTACGATGCCGATATCGGCAAGTCCGGATTCCAGGCGATCGGCGCATTCGGCCGGGATGGCGAAGGATAAATCGAAGAGGTCGCGCTGCTCGCCGTGCAGCATGCCCCATACGAGTGGGACCGTGTTGAGATAGCTGACTACCGAGACGCGGGGTTTTGTTGCTTGGGTCAAGAACCAGTCTAGCAAGGAGATCAAGCCGGTTGAGAGAATTTCCAATTGTGCGGCACCAAGTTTCGTGTGAATCGAAAGCAATTGCAGCGCCTCTCCCTGATCAGGCTCCGGGAAGCTCGAGCTCTCGCGAAGCTGGGTTTGGGGGATGGCGCTTATTACCTGGCTGGCTACAGTGTTGAATGCGCTCTCAAGGCCTGTATCGCGAAAGCGACGCTCCGCCACGAGTTTCCCGATAAGAATAAGGCCAACAGCAGCCACACTCACAACCTTCGTGACCTGTTTGGACTTGCTGGGCTGGAAAAAGCGACAACGGAGAGAGCCAGGCTTGATCAGGCCTTTGGAAAAAACTGGGAACGAGTACTATTATGGTCAGAGCAAAGCCGCTATCGAACCACGGCTGTGGGGCCTGCTCAGGAGATGATTCATGCCGTGGCTGATCGAACTCATGGAGTGCTCCGATGGATAAGACCGCACTGGTAGGCATGGATATCGAAAAGGGATCCAGAGTTCTAGAGATTCTGGACGAGGCCGGTCTAGAGATACACGTCGCGCTTTGGGCTTTCCTTGATGATTACGAAGATTGGCGTTTTGTTTTGTCTTCTCGCAAGTTCGACGCGGGAGATATTCGAAAAGCTTATGGCCTTTACCATGCTGCGCTAGAGAAGGCCGGTATGGATTATGAAGAGACCCCATTTACGATGATTCTGGGACCCAAGGACCTATTTATTCGGGCGTTGCGAAAGAAATTCGGCAAAGACAAGCGAGTCGAGGGTACGCGCATTTACTCTCAAAGGTTTGGCGACCGCTTTGCCCAACAAGGGTACGTGTACCGAGCCTGAGCGAGACTACTTGCCGTCGGTGTTCTTTTTTGGCGTATCCACTGTCACGCTAATCGCGGTTAGGGTGAGATCCACTTCTTCGCTCGCATCGACCGTGACGGGCGTCTCCAGATCGATATCGGAGGGCTTGATGGTCTGGGTACCTTTCAGGAACTTGGTTTTGCGCGAGCGGTGGATGGAAACAACTTGATCGTCTTCTGTTGTGATCGTAATCTCTTTGCTGGTCAGCTCCTTGAGCTTGCCGTGAAAGGAGCCGGCCACATTATAAGCTCCAGGGTTAGGCGTACCGGGAATGCCACGGCGCGGCCGCGGGTAGTACTGACCCAGCAGCAGCGCCGGCAGAACCACGCTCAGGATTGTAATAACCCGAAGCAGCCTCGACATTCTTAAGTGTTTACGGCGCGCGTCTTCCTCTCCGGGACGGACCTTGCTCTAATGTTAACCCAGCGGGCAGCTGGAAGAGGGACTCGGCCGGCTCAGCCGTTGAGATGTTGCTCAGTTGGTAGGTGGTGACGCCGCTGCGGGGATCGGTGCGCGTGCTGGAGATTACGATCTGTAAGTCCGGTGAATAGGATCGAGTGGATGTGATGGCAATGGGCTGCGCGTTCCCCAACTTACCCGCGGGAATGGTGGTCACGGTTTGGGTGTTTTCCGCGCTGAACGATGTGCCGGCAATCAAGCTCGCCGGGAGCGACGTGCGAACCTCGTTCGGATTGGCGGGACGAGTGCGCGCCTGCGGCGTGGTTCCAGAGGCCGAGGCCGGTGCTTTGATGGTGAATTGCCGGTAAGTCTTGTTTTGTATGTTGATGGCGTAGCGGACGCCTGCCACGGGATCGCTGATCTGGATGGTGTCGGGCGTCGCGCTGCAGCTCGCCGAATTGCGGGTTTCTTCACGCCGCGTCCGGCCGGAGCTATCGCGATAAACTTTACTGCAACTCGCTTCGTTGATTGCGTTGCCGTCGCTAAGAGTCCGCTTCGATGTTGTGACGCCAACGCCGGAATAAGGCGCGTTGGTTACTACTTTGCCCTCAAATAAACCTCGAAAACCGTCGTGGAAATCCCAAGCTGGCCGCTGCGCCAGCGCGACCGTGCTTAAGCCCAGCAAAACGATAAAACAGTACTTCATTGTGTTTCTTCTGAACTCCTTCACTGTTGATTCACCACGAGCTACTCAAAAGTTCCAAATAGAAACAATGTAACCGCGTGGAACCGCGCTGCGTCTTTCCACCCGTCTTTTCACGGCGGGAGCGAGGCGCGGCTTTGACCTGGCAAGCATTGCTTATTTGTTTTTGCGCGGCGTGTCTTGTGCCGGCGCAGAGCCCGGACCCGAGCAGCGAAGAGCCGGTATACGATCTGGGCCCCGGCGTCACCCCTCCGCGTGTCATCAAGCAGGTGAACCCGCACTACGCGACCAATCACGGTGTGCGAGCGGTTGGCTCGGTTATTATCGCGCTAGTGGTCAGTTCCAAGGGAATCCCGAAGGATCCCCGCGTAGTAAAAGGTCTTGATAAGGACCTGGATGAAAGCGCCGTAAAGGCGGTTAAGGAATGGCTTTTCGCTCCCGCCCAAAAGGACGGGAAAGCGGTTGCTGTACGGGTCAGCGTGCAGATCGAATTTCACGAGATGTGACGTCAGCGCTCGCCGAAGTTATAGCCCACCCAGAGCATGCCTTCCGGCACCGCGTCGCTACCGAACTGGTTGGTGAGACCGGGCACGTAGTGCAGGTCGAACTCAGGTTTGACGAAAATATGTTGCGTCAAGAAAATCTGGACGCCGACCCCCACATGTACCTGGAAATGATTCGCGGCGCCCACCGGCTCGGTGGATGTAGTGCAGACCGCCGTTCCGACGCAGCCGCTTTGAGTGAGAGAAAAGCTGGTGCGCGCGCCTCCCACGCCGCCTTCTAACAGCAGAGAGGCCCGTTTCGTGGCAACTGGCGCGTAAATGGCGTTGACGTCATAAAACGTCTGGCGAGACTCCAATGGGCCATAGGTCTCGCGCGACGGCTGTAAGCTGGCCTCGAAACCAACTCCGAGGTGTTTGTACAACATGAGATCCCCGCCGAATCCAAGGAAGAACCCATTCAATTTGGGCAGAGACTGGCAATTGGCGTCGCCCGTTCCGAGCGTGCACGAGCCGAATGCGTTCAGCGAAGCTGCGTTATCGATTCCGCCGCCGTTGGCGCTGTCCCACGCGCTTCCGAATCCGAGGTTGACATCAAAAGAGGTTTGCGCGTTTACTAACGACGCTCCTAAAAACAGGAGGGCTGCCCCAGTTAGGCTCCATTTAGCGATTGACATATGCCCTCTAGACGGTACCTGCTAAATAGAAGTTTCAGTTACGTTATTAGTAACTCGCATCGTGATAGAGTTTATTTCTGATTTTGAAATTCGAGGAGGCCTTTTCATGCGCTTCGCAATTCTATTATTCGGGTCCTTAGCTACGCTGCCCGCGTTGTATGGACAAAGCGATTGGCCTGCGTACGGAGGCGACCCAGGCAACACGCGTTACTCAGCGCTCGATCAGATCAACACACAAAACGTTACAAAGCTCGCTCCGGCCTGGACTTATGACACGCGGAGGGCGGGGACCGCCAAGCCGAGGCCAGCGCAAGCCACGCCTTTGGTGGTGAACGACGTGATGTATATCGTTACGGCCTATCAAAGCCTGGTCGCGCTGCAGCCGGAAACCGGGAAGACGATGTGGGTATTTACGCACCAGCACTCGGGACGGCCTCCACGCGGAATCGCATATTGGCCGGGCGACAAAACCAATTCTCCGGAAATATTGTTTGGAACCTGGGATGGTTTTCTGATCGCCGTGGACGCTAAAACAGGCCAGGCTGTTTCTGGTTTTGGAAAGGGAGGCGAAATCGATCTCAAGGTGGGAATGAAGGACAAGTTCCCCGAGGTTCATTACGGCCTTTCGGGTGCGCCAGTGGTGTATAAAAACCTGGCGATCACAGGTTCGCATACCCAAGACAGTCCGGGTTTAGGCGCGCGAGGAGACGCGAGGGCGTGGGATGTGCGGACCGGCAAGCTGGTCTGGACTTTTCATTCCGTGCCGCAACCTGGCGAGAAAGGTCACGAGACATGGCTGAACGACGGCTGGCAGGATCGCTCGGGTGTCAACGCCTGGACCACTTCCACGATCGACGCGCAAACCGGAACGCTCTACATGACGTTTGATTCGCCCTCCTACGATCTTTACGGCGGTGACCGCCCGGGCAACGATCTATTCGGCAATTCATTGGTCGCCCTGGATGCGGCAACGGGCAAGATGAAGTGGTATTTCCAAACCATCCATCACGACATTTGGGACTACGATGCGCCCGCCACGCCCACATTGGTGGATGTGGTTCACGATGGGCAGCGCATTCCCGCCGTGATTCAGACCGGCAAGACGGGGCTGGTGTTCATTCTAGACCGGCGTAGCGGCAAGCCCGTCTTTCCAGTAGAAGAAAGAGCGGTTCCCAAGGGCGACGTTCCCGGCGAATGGTATTCGCCCACGCAGCCGTTCCCGGTGAAGCCTCCGCCGGTGACGCGTCTCAGCATCACGCGCAATGAGATCGCCAAGGTGACGCCGGAGCAGCAGAAATTTTGCGAGGCACTGTTTGATGCCGAAGGTGGCGCGCACAACGATGGCCCGTTTACGCCAGTGGGGATGAAGCCGACGATCGTGTTTCCGGGCGGCGACGGGGGCGCTAACTGGGGCAGCGGCTCGGTCGACCCCAAGCTCGGATATTTCTTCATCAATTCCAAGGCGGACGGCGCTATCGCGCGCATGATCAAGCCGGCCGATGAGAATCCTCCCGCAATCAAAGACGGATTGGGCGAGGATGTAAGCTCCAACGCGTACATTCGCACTGGAATTCACATGGCTGGGTCGAATCGCGCGATCGGATCGTTTTCGAATCCCAACACCGGATGGCCGTGCGAGCAGCCGCCGTGGGGCGAACTGACGGCGGTGAATTACAACACCGGCGACATTGCGTGGCGCATTCCGTTCGGCCGCGTAGAAGCGCTCGAAGCCAAAGGCGTCATGAATACAGGCGCATTCAACAAAGGTGGATCGGTAGCCACGGCGGGCGGTCTGTTGTTCATCGGAGCGAGCTACGATCGGCGCTTTCACGCTTACGAATCGAAGACCGGGAAATTGCTGTGGGAGGTGAAGCTAGGGGCGGATGCGGTGGCCAATCCCATCACTTATCTGGGCAAGAACGGCAAGCAGTATGTGGTGATTGACGCGGGCGATGCGGTGCTGGCGTACGCTTTGCCTTGAGTCTGTGCATGTACTAGGGTGTAAGTACAGTCTGATCACGATGCGCTATGCAATTCGAGTGGGACGAGGTGAAGAACCACAAGTTGAAGACGCGTTCACACGAGTGTGAACGCGGCATGCAGGAGTGCGTGCGCCACGATCCACCGGCACGCTCGAATTGATTTCCGCGCGAAAAGCAACAGCGAGAGAGAGGCGGTTCTATGCAGAAAACCAAGACGAATCGGGCTAGCGAGATCCGCGCTCTCAAGCGGATGAAGGAGCGTGAGATCGACACTACGGACATCCCGCCCACGGCCGATTGGAGCAAAGCCGTGGTCGGCCGTTTTTACCGGCCCATCAAGAAACCGGTCACGATCAGGCTAGACGCCGACGTGCTCCATTGGCTTAAGGGGCAGGGAGACGGATATCAGACGCGAATCAATTCGATCCTTCGCCGCGTAATGGAGAAGTCCAGTCCTAACCAGCGTTAGAATCCGCCTTGCGGGCGATAACCGGGGCGGGCGCGCACTCGATACTTCTTGCCAACGTCAGAGACAATTTCCACGTTGATCTTGCGGAAACCTTCGTTCGGGTTGGGCTGCGGATAATACGTGATGGTGTAGCTGTTGCCGAGATCCTCGCGAATGGATTCGAACGCCTCCACCTGTTTCTGCCAGGTCTTGGCGAAATAGGCTTTGCCGCCGGTTCGGGTGGAGATACGTTTGAAGACATTGCTGGACATGGGGTCTTTGCTCACGTCGTTGGTCGAGATCACGTAGATGGGGATGCCGTCGTCCTCGGCCACGGCGCGAACGTCGTCCGGGGCAATCAGGCTGGCATTGTCCGGGCCATTCGAAAATACGATGATCACCTTGCGGCCGGGCACCTTGGAGGCGTCGCGCAAGGTGAGGAGCAGGCCGTTGTAAAGTGCCGCGTCGTCGCCAGCTACGGCTTTGCGAAGGCCGAAAATGGCGTCATTGCGGTCGTGTGTGAGCGGGGCGGGACGCGAAAGATTGCGGCTGAACGTATAGACGGCCACCGAATCCGATTTGTCCAGTCCGCGGACGAAATCGGCGATTGCATCGGAGGCGTAGACAAACCCGCGATACATGTAATTGCTGGTATCGAAGAGCACGAATACGTTGGTGCCGACGAAGGAGTCCGAGCGGACTTCGGTTGGCGCGCCCTCCGCCGTGACCGCGGCCTCCTCGGAAACCGTCAGCGGACGCGTGGTTCCGTTCTCCAGCACCCGCACGGGCGGTTTGTTGCCTTCTCCAAAAGTATTGATCTTTTGCGCGATGGTGTCTTCAGTCAGACGAAAATCGCTGGGCTTCAGCCCGTTGATATAGTGCCCCTTGCTGTCGGTGACCGTAAAACTCAGGACCACCATGTCTACCTTCACGCGAAAGGTTGGCCGTTGTTCCTGTGCCCACAGGCCAAGGGAAATTAAAAGCAAGGACGCGGAAGCGCCAATGAATAACCGACGATTAAGCTGCAAGACTATCCTCCGAAGATAATACGATTACTGCAGACCGTTGGATGCTGTTACACGTTTGCGCGACTTTTCGCGTACCTCGTCGCCTACCAGCCGGAGCGATCGCAGCAGCGCCGGCCAATCTTCCAGATTGGTAGCGAAAATCCGCTCCACGGTCTGGCGCGTCCAATCCGGGATCAAAACATTCAGCTCCGCCGGCGCCAGGGATAACTGATCCGCCAGAGCGGCGTAATACAACAGATTCGACTCCCAACTTTCGGCCAGTATCCGGCTCGAATAACCCATTAAAGTGGGAAACGTTCGCAGGCCGAGCAATTCGGGCGAGTAGGAATTCGCCAGCGTCGGCTTGGGCGTCCCGAAGGCGCGCGACACAGTCTCATAGTTCAACTGCCGCGGCGATTCGGCGGCTTCCCGGCGAATTTCAGACGCCAGCGGCGTATCGGCCTTGTCGGCGGACAGAACGTCTTTGGAGATGGCGAAAAGTTCCGATGGCATCACGCTTTCGAGCGCGGCATTCACACGCCCTTGCTCCAGTAATTCGCGCACGTGGGCCACGCGGGCAGGCATGGCATATTGGCTGAGCGCGTCCAAAACGATCTGTCTCCGATCCGCGTTCACCGCGGCTTCGGCCACCAACGTTTCGCCGTAATCCATATGCAGCGCCACCCAGTGCAATTCACTGGGCGTGACGTTCCACCAGCGAGGGATGGTAGCGGTGAGCAGGAGCTGTGGGACCAGATCGCCCCAAATGAGCGCTTGCTCGCGCGAGGGAATCAGGAAGTTTTGTTCGGCTTCCGCCAGAGCATAGGGCAGGCTGACGAGGGATCCCACCAGCTTTCCGCCAGCGCTGGAGGGCCAGCCGCTGCCTAGCACTTCGGTATCTTTCCAGGTACTGTTCGCTCCTTGCGCGCCGACGAAATCGTGGCTGCGAACGAAGAGCGGATTGGTATAGAGAACCTGCGCGCCCGGTGGAGCATAGTGCACGTAATTCAAGCCCATTAAGGTGTCGCGCAGAAAGGGAGCCATTAAGGGCCGGATCTCGTCCAGCTTCTTGGGGTCGCTACCCGCTCGCTCGATGAAGGCGCGCAGGGTCAGCTTTCTTTCAGCTTCAATATGTTTCTCCGGCCAGAATCCAAAGCTGAGAGCGTTTCGCTCCGAGCCGCTCAGCGAGTTGCGAGGAAGCTGGATCTCGGAGATGCGCGCCGCGGTCTTAGTAATGAGCGCATTGTTGGCTTTTTCACCTTTCGCCACGCTCTCCAAT